>Ga0075444_10000085_pt1 | contig 48433 bp, 56 predicted proteins | sample CoawatmetaG01DNA_FD_76836 | JGI IMG/M metagenome (GOLD analysis project Ga0075444, IMG submission 76836) | Marine microbial communities from the West Antarctic Peninsula - Coastal water metaG017-DNA | ecosystem: Environmental > Aquatic > Marine > Coastal | place: Atlantic Ocean: West Antarctic... | reverse complement strand
GTGGGGTATATACTACTGCTTATACATTTTTACAGGAATTGGTATGGAAACTAGTTAGCGCCGCAGCTTTAAAGGGCTTTAAAGGGGGAGTGTAAGACAGATAAGATACAGATGACTAATATAACTATATAGCGGGGCGGGCTACAATATATAGTATAACGGTGAGATCCACTTTTGTCAAGCATTATATGCATTGTATGCATATACGTATACATATACATAGATAATGTCTTTATATATACATACTATATAACTAAATGTTATAAAAGACTTGACAAAACAGTAAACCAGCGGTATACTAGAGTATATGAAAATAAAAGAACTAACAGAAAAGCAAGAATCTTTCTTAGCCCATTTACCAACCGTAGGAGGTGATCCGAAACAAGCAGCATTACTAGCTGGTTATTCGGAAACTAGCTATCCTTCTGTTGTTAAAGCATTGCGTCAAGAGATATTAGACCTAGCTACAGGCATATTAGCTCAGTCGGCCCCTAAAGCCGCTATGAAGCTAGTCCATATAATGGACAGCGCAGAGCCTATACCGCAAGCTAACATGCGTATACAGGCCGCACAGACCATCCTAGACCGTGTAGGCTTAGGTAAGAAGGATACACTTGAGGTTAATGTTAATACTACAGGTGGTATCTTCGTACTCCCCACTAAGAAAGAGACAATCATCGAGGGTGACTATGAGGAGATCTAGTAGTACAATCCCGTTTGGTTACAAACTAAACGATGAAGATGATAGTCAATTGGACGAGATCCCCGAAGAGCTACAGGCTTTAGACTCTGTAGTCCCTATGATCCAGAACAAGACTTTATCTTTACGTGACGGTAGTGTATATATTACTCATCTAACTGGCAGGTCTTTAAGCCACACGGGTCTAAAGAAGATTGCTGAGAAACGAGCTTTTGGATAAGTTGGACTGGGAAGTAAACCCAGAGAACTATGCGACAGATGAGAACGGTGAGTTCGTCCTGAAAAAGGACGGCACCCCCAAGAAGAAAGCAGGTAGAGCAAAGGGATCTAAGGGTAAAGGTTACAACTACCACTCAGAGACTAAAGCTAAACTGTCTGCTAAGCGTACAGTTAGAGCTAAACAGAAGAAGCTTAAGGCGGCACAGGGCAAGGTAGACAATTACAAGAAGTCTATTGAGAATACTAAGAAGACCTTGGATGTCTTGAGCGACTCAGAGAAGTCAAAGCTGTTTAGCGCAGAAGAATTAGAAGCCCTACCAAAGAGCTTACGAGAAGAAGCTGAAGAGAGTGTTATCTTCAAGGCTAACGAAGGCCCTCAAGAGGACTTCCTTGCCGCTTCAGAGACGGATGTATTGTTTGGTGGAGCAGCAGGTGGCGGTAAGTCATATGCAATGATTGTTGATCCGTTGCGTTATGCGCACAGGACTGCTCACAGAGCGTTGATCCTTAGACGATCAATGCCAGAGCTAAGAGAGATTATAGACAAGAGCCGTGAACTCTACCCGAAAGCCTTCCACGGGGCTAAGTACAAAGAAGTAGAGAAGATGTGGACGTTCCCTAGTGGGGCTAAAGTAGAGTTCGGCTTCTTGGAAAGAGATGCAGATGTTTATCGTTATCAGGGTCAAGCATATAGCTGGATAGGCTTTGATGAGATTACACATCTACCGACAGAATTTGCATGGAACTACTTAGCGTCACGTCTACGGACTACAGACTCTGAGATAGTTCCTTACATGCGTTGTACAGCTAACCCCGGTGGTGCTGGAGCGCATTGGGTAAAGAAGAGATACATTGAGCCTCATCCACCTCATGAGCCTTTCATGGGCAAAGACGGCCTCACAAGGAAGTTTATCCCAGCTAGTTTGCAGGATAACCCTTACTTAGCTAAGGATGGACGTTACGAGCAGATGCTAAAGGCTCTGCCACCCACACAACGTAGACAACTACTAGATGGTGATTGGGATGTAGCAGAAGGAGCAGCCTTCACAGAGTTTGATAGGCTTGCACACGTAATCACTCCTTTTGAGATCCCAGTACATTGGGAACGGATTAAAGGAATAGATTATGGTTATGCTTCTGAATCAGCCTGTATATGGGGCGCAGTAGACCCTAGTGATGGGACATTAATTATATATAGAGAACTGTACCAGAAGAACTTACTAGGTACAGAACTCGGAGAGCTTATAACCAACATGGAACTAGCAGACCCCTTCTCAGTCCAAGGAGTCCTAGATACAGCATGTTGGTCACGAACAGGAACAACAGGCCCTACAGTCGGTGAGACTTTGCAGCAGCAAGGACATAAACTACGTAGAGCTGATAAGAACAGGATTCAAGGAAAAATACAAATCCACGAATACTTGAAGATTACTCAAAGCGGTAGACCACGCATACAAATATTTAATACATGCCCGAACCTGATACGAGAACTTCAAGGAATTCCTCTGGATAAATCAAACCCAGAAGACGTAGATACCAGAGCATCTGATCACGCATATGATGCGTTACGCTACCTTATAATGTCTAGGCCAAGGAATGCAAATCCCTTAGACCGTATGAGAGACATTAAAAGAGAGCAGATTTATAGACCAGTTGACTCTAACTTTGGATATTAATTATGAAAAATAAAAGCATGAAAGTTAAATATAACAAAGGCGGTAGTATCTCTAGCCATAAACGTATAGGGGATTTAGATCTTTCTATAGGTGCTGCAGGCAATCAGAACTATTCATCTTCTGGAGCTTCGGCTTCAATAAAGAAAGGCCCCTTTACAGTAGCACACCAGGAAGGTCTAGACCATTATAAGAATAAATATAATAGTGGCAAGATTAATTATAGCAACAGCTCTATTGGTGTAGACACAAAAGCAGGTCGTTTTGGTGTCGATAAGAAAGGCAATGCAAGCTACAGCTACAAAACTAAAGGCGGCACACAGATTTCTGCACGAGGAAATAAACGTGGCGGTAGTGTCAACATCTTTAAAGAGCTATAAGGAAACTAAATGACTAACGAAACAGGCAATAGCCTATTTGATACAGCTAACGAAATCTACTTTAAACGCAATGAAGGCGAAAGTAGCTACGAGCTTGACCTCGACGAAGAGATCCGTAATCGTTTAGTCGGCCTAGTTGAAGACCGTTTCATGGAAGCATCTGATGCCCGTGATGGGGATGAGCAACGTTGGTTAACAGCTTACCATAACTTCAGAGGCTTATATGGCCGCAATGTTAAGTTTCGTGAGTCTGAAAAATCTAAAGTATTCGTTAAGGTTACTAAGACAAAAGTCCTAGCAGCCTTTGGTCAGTTAGTAGATGTTATCTTCGGTACTGGTCAGTTCCCAATCGGTATCACAGAAACCAGATTACCTGAAGGTATTGCTACTTATAAGCATGTATCAACAGGCGGAGCAGGCATTGAAACGTCTGAAGCCGAAGAAGTCCCAGAAGACGAAGAAGTAGTTGAGACCCCAGTTAACCCATACGATGTAGGTTATGTTGGTGACGGTAAAGTCTTAAAAGCTGGAGCAACTATAACAGCAGGCGCTTCTCTTTTTGAAGAAGAGATTAAAGCAGCAGAAGAAGAAGGTAAGATCTCTTTTGCTGAAGGCCCTAGCGCCAACCCAACAACTTTAGAGATTGCACCAGCTAAAGAAGCTGCACGTAAGATGCAGAAGCTTATCCACGATCAGATTGAAGAGTCTAGTGGTTCTAGTGAGCTTCGTAATGCTATCTTTGAATCTGCGTTGTTTGGAACAGGTATTGTTAAAGGCCCGTTCAATTTCAATAAGACAATCGGACGTTGGAGCACAGACGTAGAAGGGAATCGTGTTTATGATCCTATCGCTGTACGTGTCCCCCGTCTTGAGTTTGTAAGTATCTGGGATTTCTTTCCAGATCCAAGTGCAACTACAATTGAAGAGTGCGAGTACATCGTACATAGACACAAATACAACCGTAGTCAGCTTAGAGCTTTAGCTAAGATGCCTTACTTCGATAAGGACGCTATTCGTGAGTGTCTCCAAATGGGGCCTAACTACGAAGAAAAAGACTACGAACACGAACTAAAGGACGATAATGGTTCAGACGACACAGGTTCAGGGCAGTACGAAGTCCTTGAATACTGGGGCGTTATGGATGCAGAGTACGCTCGTGAAGTCGGAATGGAATTACCAGACGAGGTAGATGACTTAGATGAAGTTCAAATCAATGCTTGGATTAGCAATGGCAAGCTGCTCAGGAGTGTTGTCAATCCATTTACTCCTCACCGAATTCCGTACAACGCTTTTTCTTACGAGCGCAATCCTTATAGTTTTTTTGGTATTGGTGTTGCGGAAAATATGGATGACTCGCAACAAATAATGAATGGACATGCTCGCATGGCTATCGACAACTTGGCACTTAGTGGCTCTCTAGTCTTTGACGTAGATGAATCAGCTCTTGTTGGCGGTCAGAACATGGAGATCTATCCCGGAAAAGTGTTCCGCCGTCAGGCAGGACAGGCCGGTCAGAGTATCTATGGCATGAAGTTTCCTAACACATCACAAGAAAACATGATGATGTTTGACAAGTTCCGCCAGTTAGCAGATGAGCAAACGGGTATTCCTAGTTACTCACACGGTCAGACAGGCGTACAGTCTATGACACGTACTGCATCAGGCATGTCTATGCTTTTAGGTGCAGCGTCATTGAATATTAAAACAGTAGTTAAGAACTTAGATGACTTCTTGCTTAAACCTCTTGGTGAGGCTTATTACCAGTGGAACATGCAGTTCTTCGAAGGCCAACTAGATGTAGAAGGCGATTTAGAAATTAAAGCTATGGGTACAAATAGCTTGATGCAGAAAGAAGTACGTAGTCAACGACTAACAATGTTCTTACAAACTGCACAGAATCCTGCTATTGCACCTTTCGTTAAGATCTCTAAGATCGTCAGCGAGCTTGCATACAGCTTAGACTTAGACCCTGATGAGATCTTAAACGATCCTGAAGAAGCCGCAATCATGGCACAAATTATAGGAGCACAGAATGCTGGACAAGCAACTGGCGGCGAAGCTCTCGCCCCTAACGAGCAACAGGGAGCTATGGCAGGCCCTGCTGGAGCACCTGAACAACCTCAAGACCTTGGAGCTACAGGCACTGGTGGCGGCAACATCGGAACAGGAAATGTACCGCAGGCAGGGGAGAGTGAATTCTCTGGTTAACCTAGAGACACTTAAAGATCAAGTTTCTGAAGCTAAGAACAGGACATAATAATATGTATGATAAAATGAAAGTTAAATATAATGAAGGCTCAATGCTCACTACACCTGAAATGGAATTAGAAGATACATACGATAACATTCCTGAAGGTGAACTGGAAGCAGCAGAAGCCTCACAACTACCTGATGATGAGATGGTAGATACTTTCCAAGACTTCGTATTAGGTGAAGCTCTTAGTGAAGAAGAACAAGATATGCTTTCAGAAGCTTTAGAAAGCAACACAGAATTAGCAATGGTCTTTGATAAAGTCTTAGACGTTGCAGCAGAATTCTCTGGTGAAGGTTCCGTAGAAGGAATTGGTACTGGAGTATCAGATTCGATACCAGCTAGGTTATCGGACGGTGAATTTGTTTTCACCAAGAAGGCTGTTGATTCAATTGGCGCTGAAAACCTCCAACTTATGATGGATGAGGCAGAGCAAGCTTTTGATGAAGGCGGTCGAGTACCTAAAGCATTTGGCGGTTTAACTGAAGACCCACTCCAAAATGAAAAAACATACGGAGTAACTGAAGTTGACGACACGAATAGAGACATTAAAAAACAAATGATGTCTGCTAATAAAATGCCAAGTCTTTTATAATCAGTAAGGCTACCTAGACCCTTAGCCCCTTACTAACTTTTAACCTAGAGGCCACCTTTTAATTCGAGACCCTGTTACGTTTAGCTAACTAAACAGCCACCTTGAAAGACGAAAAGCCCCAATAGGAGTGTGACAATATGTCGAACGAACAAGTAGTAGAAGAAACTGCAAACCCTTACAATTCTAAAAAGTCTTGGCATACGCCAGATGAAGGAAGTGTGGCGACAGCAGACGGAGTATTCTTTGAACGACCAGATAGCAAACAGGCTACCCCCAATGAGGCCCCTGAAGAAGCTACTGAGAAGAAGCAAAGAACCAACTATAAGAAACGATACGATGACTTAAAGAAACATTATGATGAGAAGGTTTCTGGTTTTAAACAACGAGAATTAGAACTGCAAGCTGCGGCTGAGAGCACTGCTCCAAACGTCCAGTTAAAAAGCGCAGAAGATTTAGAAACGTTTAAAAACCAATACCCTGACCTATATGATACAGTAGAGACTGTGGCTCACATGAAAACTGAGACACAAACTAAAGCACTTCAAGCTAAAATGGACATGATCCAAGAGCGTGAAAACACGATAGCACGAAGAGAAGCTGAAGAAACTTTACGGGATCGTCATCCTGACTTCGAAGATATTCGAGGTGATGACAATTTTCATAGCTGGGCTAAAGAACAACCTGAAGCAATTCAAGGTTGGATCTACGATAACCCAGACAATGTACAACTTGCAGTTAAAGCTATTGATCTTTATAAAATGGAATCTGGAATTTCTACTAAAGGTAAGCGTAAGACTAAAGCGTCACAAACCACTGGATCAGCAGCGGACATGGTATCTACAAAAACTACTTCTGTAGGCACTGATGAAGCTAAGATCTGGACACAACGGGAAATTAATTCGCTTAGTCTCGACCAATATGATAAGTATGAGCAAGAAATTGATCAAGCTATCATGGAAGGACGAGTGCGTTAATTCTAAACTTTTCTTTTTTTAGGAGTAACATCTCATGGCTAAATTCCAAGGCGCAGGTAATCCAGCACCCGGTAACTTTGACACACAAATCGCAGGCCAAACTAACGGTCTTTTCTTACCAGAAGTTTATTCGAAAAAAGTACAAAACTTTTTCCGTAAAGCTTCAGTAGTAGAAGCAATCACTAACACTGATTACGCTGGTGAAATCTCATCTTTCGGTGACTCTGTACAGATCATCAAAGAGCCAGAAATCACTGTGCATGATTACACTCGTGGCGGCACTACTGCCCCAACACTTTTAACTGATGCAGAAACTTCATTAGTTGTTGACCAAGCAAAAGCATTCAAATTCATCGTTGATGATATTGAAAGCAAAATGTCTCACGTAAACTTCAAAGAAGTAGCTGCTTCATCTGCTGCTTATGCTTTGAAAAATAAGTATGACGAAGTAGTTCTAGCATCTATGTTTGCTGGTGTATCTTCAGGCGCAGGTTCAACACCTGACAATATTGTTGGTGCTGACGCAGCTACTGATGTAGGTGGCCTAGACGCTACTGATGCCGGTACTAAGCCAATTGATATTGGTGGTACTCAGGGTGCAGGCGTTGATCCTTTAGACGTTATGGCTCGTTTAGCTCGTCTTCTCGATGAGCAGAATGTTCCAGAAGAAGGTCGTTACTTTGTAGCTCCACCTTGGTTCTACGAGCAACTAAGCCAGTCTGGTTCTAAGTTGTTGTCAGTAGACTTCAATGCTGGTCAGGGTTCAATCCGTAACGGTTTGGTAAGCTCTGGTAAGTTACGTGGCTTTGAAATGTATAAGTCTAATAACTGTCCTGCTGCTACTCGTGGCGGATTAGTTAATCAGGTATTAGCGGGTCACATGTCTGCTGTATCTACTGCACAAACTATCGTGAACACTGAAGTTTTGCGTTCACAAGATAGCTTTGGCGACATCTGTCGTGGCTTACATGTTTTCGGTTCTAAAGTTTTACGACCTGAAGCATTAGCAAAAGCATACGTGTCTACTCTTGACTAATATGTAAGATAAGTGCGAGGGGTGTAAAAGCCCCTCAATCTTTTAGAGGTATCATTATGAATGTAATAGGTTCACCGAACAAACCAGTAGGTATGAAAATAGGAAGAGTAGTCAAAGTAAATAGTTCAGTATATACTGGAGAAGCTAAAAAGAACTTTGATGACAACTGGGATGCAATCTTTAAAAAGAAAGATAAAAAAACTACCGAGGAAAAGTAAATGGCAACATCATATTTAGATTTGACTAATGAACTTCTTCGTGAGTTAAATGAAGTACCGTTAACGGCAGGTGACTTTGGACAAGCCCTCGGCATCCAAGCATACGTTAAAGACTGCGTTAATCGTGCGTACTTCGATATTATTAATGAAGAACCTCAATGGCCTTTTTTAAGTGCGCCAATACCTTCACTTGCTAATTATGATCCTATGTTAGGAAACGTAACATTAAATACATCCGCAGGACAAAGATTTTATCATTTAAAAGTTTTTAGCTCAAACATAAAAGAAGATTATAGTTCAATAGATTGGAATACTTTCTATTTAACAACAGAAGGCATAGCAGGAGAAACAGCCCCGTATGTCAGTAAAAATTTAAGATACACCACTACAGAAGAGTGGAAAGATTATTTTAGAACAGCAGAAAATGCTGATAATGCTGATCAAGCAGTAGGTGGAGAACCTTCTAGAGTTATCCGCAGTCAAGATGGCAGGTCGTTCGGCCTAAGCCCTATTCCCGATAAAGCATATAAAGTTTGGTTCTCAGCTTGGGTTCTTCCCACAAAGCTAACAGTAGCTACCGACCTAATTGCATTCCCCGAAATGTATACGTCTGTCCTTCTTGCTAAGGCACGTTATTACATTTGGCAGTTTAAAGATAACCCTCAGTCAGCCGCATTCGCACTTGACGATTATAAAAAAGGTTTAAAGTCTATGCGCTCTAATCTTATTGAGCCTGTACCTTCATACTTCAAAGACGACAGAGTGAGGTTTATTTAATGGCTGCTTCGCAACCTTTTGGTTTTGTATGTAAAGGCGGATTAGATACTAATACTAATCAGCTTGCTGCTTTGGGTGCGCCCGGAACAGCTATAGAGCTTGAAAACTTTGAAGTGGATTCAGACTCAGGCTACCGTAGAATAAATGGTTATACTCCTTACGGTACAGCTAAGCCAAACGGAACTGCGGATATTAAAGGTATCATGGCTTATGCGGGAGGACTCCTTGTCTGTTCTGGTAATGCTATTATGTTTACAGTTGACGGCATAACTTGGGTTAATGTAGCTAGAGCTGGGCAAACTAATACAGACCACACGTATGCTGCGTATTTTAGTAAAGCTCTTGTAGATAGAACAGGTCAAGGCCAGACAAGCTTTGTGTATGAAGAAGGTATAGGGGACAATGGAACTGTAGTTATTTTAGACGGTGATAACCTGCCGTTTACTCTTACAATTAAGGGAACTGGCGATTTAGATACTCGAACTTATAACGGCCATGAATTCACAGTAGACACAACCGTCACACCGTCTGTAGGTACTCGACACGAAACACGCCTCGTGGTAGGGGCAGGCACTTCTTTATATTATAGTTCTGTAAATAGCGTCACTAGCTTTTCGACAGGAGCGCACTTAATTCTTGGAGATACTATTGTAGGTTTAAAAAGTTTCCGTGATGACGTTATTATATTTTGTGCTAACAGCATACATAAGTTTGTTAAAATGGGAGCTGGCGTAAATGACGGAGAAGCTATAGTACCTATAACTACAAACGTAGGTTGTTTGGCAGCAGCAAGTATTCAAGAAATAGGCGGCGATTTAGTATTTCTGAGTTCTGATGGCATACGCACAGTTGCAGGTACAGCCCGTATTGGTGACGTAGAGTTAAGCTCAATCAGTCGCCAAGTCCAGCCCACATTTGCAAAGCTTTCAAAAAATATTAATAATCTTATTGTTTCAAGCGCTGTCATTCGAAGTAAAAATCAATATAGACTTTTCTACTCAGGAGCTGATGAGCTTGTATCAGGCTCTAAAGGCATCATAGGTACACTAACTAATAACGGTTTTGAGTGGTCAGAAACATTAGGCATTCAAGCTCATGCTTTGGATTCAAGTTTTGATACAGATGGTGTAGAAAAATATTATCATGGTGATAAAAACGGTTATGTGTATTTACATGATCAAGGTAAAAGTTTTTATAACGAAGGGGTTGCTTTCAATATAAAATCTAGGTACGTCACCCCGTTCTATGATTTCGGAGACGTAGGCAGCAGAAAAACACTACACTATGTAAAAATCTCAATCAGCCCTGAGTCTACTGTAATCCCAACACTACTTGTTAAATACGATTATAATAGCGTAGAGGCTCCGCAACCAAGCCCTTATGTAATGACTACGATTCCTGTACCTTCTGCATATGGACTTTCAACGTATGGGGGCAGCTCTTATGGCGGTATCGGTGATCCGATGGTTAGACAGGCTGTTCAGGGCAGCGGACACACAGCAAACTTTTCAATTATAAGTGACGACCAAAAAGGTTCTTACCGTATTAATGGTCTTTTCATAGATTACGTGCCAGCAGGCAGGAGATAAAAGAATGACAGGTTATACTAAAACAAAGACTTTTACAACTGGTGAGACTATTAACGCAGGGGACTTTACTACTGAGTTTAATAATGTTTCAGTAGCTTTTGATGAGAGCACGGGCCACACTCATAACGGTGACGCAGACTCAGGTGCTCGTGTTCCTCTGATTAGTTCTCCTGCTGGTTTCACTAAGATTACAACTACAGAAGCTACTGATCAATTAAACTTCTATACTAACGTATCTAGCGCAGCCGCTTTACAGTTCTCAGTTAAAGATGGTGTCATTGAACCAAATGCAGATAGTGATGTAGATATTGGTACAACTGCTAAGCGCTTTAAAGACTTGTATATCGATAGTGCTACGGTAACAGGTACGGTCACTACTAATCAAGTAGATGTAGCCGGACAAGTTCTGTTATCTGATACCAGCACAATTAAATTTGGAACTGATGGAAGTAACTATTTTGAAATCTATAAAGCGACAGGTGTTAACGGTGGCTCTTTTATAAAAGAAGTAGGCGGCGGAGCTATTACTTTGCAGGGCCAGAATGGCTACTTACGAAGCGATACAAAAGCTGTTGCAAGTTGGGGTTCATTAGACATAGCTTTAAAATATAACGATGCTAACAGGATTGTTACTACTGATGCAGGCATAGACGTAACAGGTGCAATAACTGTAAGTTCAGACGGTAGTGCTGATCTTGACCCTGACTTTAATTTTGTCAATACAGAATCAGGTGCTAACGGAAACACGTTAGGGCAAATGATTTTTACTGGTAACAACTCAAATGGTGACGCAGAGTCTTTTGCATACATAACTGGTAAATCAACAGATGTAACAGATGGCGAAGAAGATGGGGAAATAAATCTAGTTGTTAGAAAGGCTGGAACGCACACTCGTATACTACACGCTAGCCAAGCAGGCATAGACGTAACAGGTACGGTTACTGCTGATGGTTTAAGTTTAGGTGATAATAAAAAGGCGTTTTTTGGGGCGGGAAATGATTTACAGATTTACCATGATGGGTCTAATAGTTATATTACGGATTCAGGTACAGGCAACTTATTAATATTAGCTAATGACTTTAGAATAAGAAATGCAGCCGGTAATGAAGATATGCTGCAAGTAAACCAAGACGGCGATGTTAAGGTATCCTATGACGGCGTAACCAAACTAGCCACCACAGCTACAGGCATAGACGTAACAGGTACGGTTACTGCTTCTGACGGCTTAACCGCTGACTACATTGATCTAACTGGTGGTGAATCTACAACAACTACAGGCACTATAGCTTGTAAAATGATTGTATTAGATGATGCAAGTTCAGATCAAAGTGATGCCTCTACTATTTTTACGGAAGGAACTGGTCTTACCTCTAGTTTAGTTATTAGTCAAGCTGATGATGTAGCGGATAAAATAAAATTAAGAGTTGGTAGCGCTGGCACTCTAGTAGACGCTTTAACAGCAAGTATAGACGGCATAAACGTAACAGGTACGGTTACTGCTGATGATCAAATTATTATCACAAGTAATGATTCACAAGTAGCTGCTCAGCCAACTTTAACATTAAGAAGCAATGAAGCTGCATCTACCGATAACCAATTAGGCGAAATAACCTTTCAAGGGCATAACAATCAACAAGCTGATGCAACATACGCATATATGCGAGCAGAATCTCCAGTAATTACGGATAACCAAGAAGAGGGTAAATTAAAGTTTTTTATCCGCAAAACTGGTAATGCTTATGTTAATACTTTAACTGCTGATAGCTCAGGCATAGACGTAACAGGTATAATTGACTGTGACGGTTTAAAAATGGATGACGGTGAGTATGCACAGTTTGGTACTGGTAATGACTTGCAGATATTCCACAGTGGTGTTCACAGTTACATTAAAGATCGTGGCACAGGCGTACTAAGCATACAAACTGATGGCGATTCTATTACATTACACGACAGTGCTAATGCCAGAGATATGGCTAAGTTCAGTGTAGGCGGCACAGCTTCTTTAAGTTGGGCTGGCGGTACAAACGCAGGCACTAAACTTTCAACCACACAAACAGGCATAGACGTAACAGGTACGATTGAGTGCGATACTCACTTACAAATACAAAGCACTGGTTCTGGCGCTGATGCAATGCCAGACCTCTATATGACAAATATGGAAACTGCTGCTAACGCACAAAACCTCGGTATGATTCATTTTAGAGGTTATAACGATGCTTCAACCCCAACCATTGAGTCATATGCAAATATATATGCACAACAAGTAGATGTAAGTGATGGCGCTGAGGAAGGCAAGGTAGTCCTTCAAGCTAGAGACGGTGCTGGTTATGTCAATGCTTTGGTAGCAACTAAAGATGGCATAACAGTAGGAGGACAGATAAGCTTACCATCTTCCGGTACTGATTCCTGTTTTATCGGAACAACTGTGACCGATTCAGCTACACATTTAGACTTCAGACTCAAAGATGATGACGCAGACTCCTTTAGATTTAGATTCGATCATCACGAAGATGGAGTTGCTGGTTATGTAAATGCCGCACGAATAAGACCGGATTCAGACATAGCCGGTAGTAATAAGTATATCTTAGACGTAACAGGTAAAGTAGTAGCCGAAGGTTTTAGTGGCACTGGTGGATCTGCAAATGTAATCACGCATTTTAGCACTGATGGAGCTTTTTCTTCATCGACAAATAGTTTAGTACCTACAGCTTTAGCGGTTAAGACTTATGTAGATGCTCAAGCAGCAGCGGCAAGTGATGCAGACATTACAAGCGTTGTAGCTGGCACAGGTTTAACAGGCGGAGCCGTGGCGGGTGACGCTACATTAAATGTAATTGGCGGCGTGGGTATTGTTGCTAATGCAAATGATATAGCTATAGACCTTTCTGAACTTACAGACATGACTGCTGATGTTACAGGAACAACTGAGGTAATTTTAAATAATGGTGGTACAGACTCTCGAAAAGCTATTAGTGAAATTAAACTAAGCGCATTCAACAACGATTCAAGTTTCTCAAGCACTGTTGGTACAGTTACAGCAGTATCAGTAGGTACAGGCTTAGATGTTTCTAATGCTTCTACAACCCCCGGCATTTCTTTAGACTTTACTGAGCTTACAGACATGACTGCGGATGTAGCAGGCACAACTGAAATTATTTTAAATAACGCTAACACTGAATCTCGAAAAGCTATTAGCGAAATTAAACTAAGCGCATTCAACAATGATTTAACTTTTGCTAATACAGATACAACCTATACAGCTGGGACTGGTTTAAGTTTAAGTGCGGGCAATCAGTTCAGTGTGAATGCAGCTCAAACTCAAATCACTTCTGTAGGCACGTTAGGATCTTTAAACGTAACAGGCGATGTAACTTTAAATGGTTCATACCCTACAGGTACTAGTAATACTTTCATAGGTGCAGCTACACGAACAGCTTTAACATCTACCGGAAATCAGAATGTAGGTATAGGTTCTATTGCTTTACAAGCTTTAACTACTGGAGATAACAATGTTGCTGTAGGGTCTTCATCTCTACCTGTACTAACAACTGGATCGAGCAATATAGCTGTAGGAAAGTCTGCCGCATCCTTATTAGAGACTGGTTCAGACAATATAGCAATAGGTGGGGGTTCTTTATTTAATGCAGCATCAATATCTAATACAATAGCAATAGGCGACAGTGCTTTATATTCTATTACTTCAGGGTCAAGCAATTTAGGTCTCGGAAAGTCTGCTGGTTTTCGACTTTCAGCTGGCGCAGACAACACTTTTATAGGTAACTCCGCTGGTTACAATACACACGATTCAAACTATATAGTTGCTATAGGCTCCGATGCTGGCCGAGGAGCAGCGCCAGAAAGCGACGAAACTGTTAATTATACTGGTGGTGATGACTGTATTGCTATAGGCAAAACGTCTCAATATAATACAACAACAGGTACAAAGAATGTTACTGTAGGGACTGGCACAGGAAAAAATATAACAACAGGTAATACTAATACATTTATTGGTAACGATGCTGGAGAAGAAACTACAACTGGTATAGGTAATGTTTCTTTAGGGCATCAGGCTTTGAATATAAATACAATAGGGACGGGGAACGTTGCTTTAGGTGCTTATGCCAGTGGTCAATATACAGCAAGTTATAGAACTTGTATAGGTAAAAGTGCAGGACAGTGGAGTTCCGGCTCTAATACCACATTAATAGGTAGAAACGCAGGTATAGGCACAGTATCCGCCACAGCTAGTGGGGCTTATACAGTTGCTGTAGGGGCGAACTCTTTACGTGCTTTAACCACAGGCGCAAATAATGTTGGTTTAGGTGCTTCGAGTGGGAACTCAGTTTCTGAAGGAGACAATAATACTCTTATAGGTTATGAAGCTGGAGAGAACATAAACACAGGATCAAACAATATAGTTATTGGAGCTGGTAGTGGTAGTGGATTAACTATCGGAAACAACGTTACTATTATAGGTTCGGCTACGGGCCTAGTTCCTAACTTGAACTCAGTGGCTTATTCTGGTGCAGTCGCAATATCTAGCAATGATCCAAGTTATCCCACCCCACTTATCCTTATGGAAAAGGATGGCGAGGTTCACATACCCGCAAATAATGGAGTATGGTCTAGTGCGAATGGTGGCTTTAAGTTTGAAAATGTTGCTGATACTAAAATATTAAAATGGGCAAGAGGTAGCACAAGCTCTACAAATGCTTACGCTCAGTTATTTTACAACAGCACCGGCTCTATAATTGGATCAATAAATTCTACTAGCACAGGTATTAGTATATCTTATACTTCTGATTATCGCTTAAAAGAAAATGTATCTCCGCTAACAGGGTCTATTGATAGATTAAAAGCTTTAAAGCCTTGTACGTTTAACTTCCTTTCAGAGCCTACTAGACAAGAAGAAGGCTTTATAGCTCATGAGGTTCAAGAAGTTGTACCTCAAGCTGTAGTAGGAGATAAAGATGCAGTAGATGAAAATGGAGATGTTGAGCTTCAAGGCGTAGACCCCTCACGTATTGTAGTTATTTTAACCGGAGCACTTCAAGAAGCTGTAGAAAAAATTGAACAATTAGAAGAGCGCATTAGCGCATTGGAGTCTTAATATGTTAGAAGAATTAGAACTTACACCCGAACAGATTTTAAAAAAGTATAATGCTTTATTAGATTCTGTAACAGCAATCAACTCAGCTATTGCTACCATAGATGCAGAAGGATCTGATGAAGATCTCCAAGGTATTTTACAAGCTAACTTGGATCATCTTACATATATGCAACGTAGACCTTTCTGGACAACAGAAGATTTTACATCCGCCACCACTGCTATCGAAGCAGCCACAGCAGCTTTAGATTAAGTAGGAGGTAGTTATGTCAGGAGTCCCTAGTCCAGAAACAGTAAAAGAAGTTGTAGACGTAGCAGCTGCCTCTACAGGCATTATGGCTTTAGCGGCTTGGTTGCCTCCTACAGCATCATTGTTTACAATAGTATGGTTAGGTATTCGTATTTATGAATCTGAGACTATTCAAAAGTTATTGGACAAACAGGATAATTAATGAGTAAAAACCGTAGCAAAAGAAACACTAAAGAGGCTTTGAAAAAAATAAAAGCCAAACGTACTCGTGTAAAATATAATGGTGGTGGTTATCAAAGCGGCTCATCTTTAGGCTATACTCCTCCGACAGGCAACACCATAACTGAAATACCTGTTTATATAGACGGCGATGGTAAACCTGTTTATACACAAGGTTTTCAAGGTGATCTAGGAGATGGTGGTTATTTCACTGGTGCTCAACCTGCGTTTGGTAGCGGTGCTGGCCAAGGTGTAGGTGGCGGAGCTTATCAAGGTGGAACGTCTGGTGGAGGTAGTGGCTCAGGATCTTCTAACGACAGCAGTAGCGGCCAAGCTACTAGAAATAGAAGTGGAATAGATCCTAACGTAGAACAAAAAGAAAAAACACCTGAAGAACTGCATCAAGAGCTCGTAGATCTGGGCTTGGCTACTGGGCCTTTTGAACCTACTGAGTTAGATATAGCTGCGCCTACTGATATAGAATTAGATATTGCTCCCCCTACTGCGACTAATCCAGATGGTAGTGACTTTAATACTTCCTCAGCTCCGGCAGCAAATACAAGTAGAAGGAGAAGTAATCCTTTTAAAAATCTTTTTGGAAAAAACGATACTGAAGATGAAGGCGCTGAAGCTGAGGCTACTAATGACGGCACACTAGAAGACGGTAGTGATGGTGGCGGAAGCAGCCCTGATAGTGAAGATGGTGGCAATAACCAAGCTCCACCTCCAGTTGTAGAACCTATTGATGAAAAAGAACCGACTACAGGCGGTAAGGCTGATAATCCTTTTGATAAAGAATATACTTCTCGTGGAGGCGCTACATATTCTAAAGCCGATTTAATTCGTATTTCTGGAGGCAGTGAAGAGAAGTTACAAGATCTAGAAGACAGTGGGTATTTTAACACTGTAGATGGTCAATCGTGGAAGGCCCCAGTAGATTCAACGGGCGTGTATAACGATGACGGAACTCTTAATCTTTCTAACATCGAGGCAGATTTAGGTTTAGACGGTCAAGAGGGGCCTGATTTAGGAGATGTATCAGCAGGAGATGAAATTGTTGAAGCCGGTGACGAAGGGTTTACTTGGCAGGGCAAGGTGTGGGATGCCGCTAAAGGAATAGTAGTTAAAACTTTAACAGGTGCAGCGATAGGTGCGGCAGTTGGAGATTATTATGGCATGTCTAAATCTATGGTAGCAAAACTTTTAGGCAAAGAAGCTTTTAAAGGTGCTGTAATAGATGAAGCAACAGGCGCTATAATTGATATTGCTACAGGGCTTCCAGTTTTAGGTGCTCCACTACAAGCAATACTAGATTTTAAACAAGGTATAACAGACATCCCAGCTAATATTTGGGACTCAATAACCCCATCAAGCACCCCAATGTTAGGCACGTCAAGCACGACAATTAATACAAATATGGGCTACGACTCTGCGGGTAACATCCAGCTTGGTGGAGGAACTGCTTGGAGTGGGACTGTTAACGACAGCGGCGGCACTGCAACTGTATCACCTGCTGTTGCGGGGGAAATTACTTCAACTACAAACCCAATCAAGGTTCCAGACCCAAAGCCTGAAGACCTTGAAGTCACAGAAGATGAAGATGAAGTAGTAGCAACAGATTCAACAACATATGATAATACTGAACTCGGACAAGTTTTAAACGGTTTAAATCTTGGCGGGACAAACGGAGATAACGGCATGGCACTTAATGAAATAATTGACGAGGTAACTGATTTAGCAGGTACAGCAGCCCCTATAGACGCTTTAGATACTGTTACTAAAACAGATAAGACTTTAGTTACCGCTGAAGACGATATTCAAGAGTTAGGCACTATAACTAAAGCTACAGCGCCTACGGTGAGTGCTGGTGTAACTACCTTAGAGCCTGTTGACGCTGGTGAAGCTACCACAGTAAATCAAATGGAAGAGCCTGTAGCAGCTCAGACAGTAAACACAGTTTCAGCGGATCAGGTAAAGCAGCAAAAAGCTTCTGAGGCTTTTAGTCTAACACCTGAAGCTGCTGCGTTCAAAGAAGCAAGTGATGCACATATGGCTAACCCTGAGCGAGCGGCGCTAGCAGAAGCTTATCAAGTAGCAGGCACTTCAGGCCAGCAAGGAGCAGTAGCACAAGCTCAAGCAGCCTTAAAAGCTTTTGATTCAGACTTTATCGCACAGGCTCAAGCCTTTCAGGGCAAACAACAAGAGTTTATGTCTACCTACGGAGACGCTAAAGCTGTTACAGGCGCAATCTCCGAAGGCTCTACTGCCGTTTCAACTGACGCAGCGATGTCTACAGAGGCTACAGTAGCTGACCGTAACACAGCAGCAGAGCAAGCGGCGTTGGCAGAGAACGTAGGCTTTGATGTCTCTACGAAGTCTACAGTAGACCCTGTGACGGGTGAAAAGATCATAGTAGCGGCAACACCTGCGGCAGAAGCGGCACAACGTGATGCAATTACTGACGATACTTTCACTCCAATGGAAGCCGCACAGATTACAGCAGTACTAGGTTATGACATTACTAAAACTCGTGCAGTTAAGGGTGAAGCCGCTAAAGGTGCAGCCTCTGAGATGCTTGCAGAAGTAGGTGATCTACCACCAGCAATCACAGCAGCTATTGTAGAAGACCCTGAAAAAGTAGTAGCACAATTAGATAATGAGCCTGTTGAAGTAAGAGCAGCTATTGCAGCGTTACCTATAGAAGCTTTAATGTCTTCGCAGATGGAGAACTTGTTAGGTTCGTTAGAAGAAAATAAAGTTCCAGCGTGGGCAAGACCTGCCGTAGATGCAACCAATGCAATGTTAGCTAAAAGAGGTTTATCATCTTCTACTATCGGTCGTGATTCTTTATTCAATGCAATTATTCAAAGTGCTTTACCTATTGCTGAAAATAATGCTAACGCTTTACAGAAACGAGCAGCCCAGAATTTAGATAACGAGCAGCAAGCTAATATCACAACAGCTACGTTAGATATGAATCGACGTTTAGCTAACTTAGCTAACCAACAAACTGCTGTAAGTCAGACAGCTCAAATGGCTAATGAGATGAAGAAGCTTCAAAGCTCTTTCACCCAAGAAGCTGTGCTCTCTACTGCGGCACAAGAGCAACAAGTACGAGTACAAAACTTAGAGAATCGTCAACGTACTGCTGAACAGAACAACAGAAACCGTCAAGAAACAATGGCATTGAATCTGGGTAACGAACAGCAAATGACTCTTGCTAATTTAGAGTTCCAAGCTGCGTCTGATCGAGATAACATGACAGCAGACAACCAAAGAAAGCTTGCAGAAATGAACGTTGCGGCAGAATTCTTGTCTCAGAACGCTGAGTTGAAAAACTCTATGGACATTGCTAACATGAGCACTGAGTCTCAGATGAAGCTTGCAAACTTAAAAGCTCAGAATAACGCAAGCTCAGACAACTTAACAGCTACACAACAAACTGAATTAGCAAACTTAGAAGCTACGTTAAAAACCAACTTAACTCAAGCTGACATTGCAAGCAATATGGGTGTTGCCCAGTTAAACGCAGACCAACAACGAGCTGTCGTTAACGCCCAAACTAATGCAAACATTGATTTAGCTAAGTTTGATGCAGCGTCTCAGATTGAATTGGTTAATAGTAAGTTTACACAAACAATGACTATGAATGAGTTTGATGCTAAGAACACAGCTATCTTACAGAATGCGACTAACCAAGCCTCTATGGATTTATCAAACGCAGATAATCGCACTAAGGTCTCTGTGCAGAACGCTTCAAACTTTCTACAGATGGACTTATCTAATATGTCTAATGAACAGCAAGTAGAAATTTTAGGCTCCCAACAGGAGCAACAAATTCTATTAGGTGATACGGCAGCAGCAAACGCTACAAATCAGTTTAATGCTGAGAGCGTAGCGCAAACAGATCAGTTTATGGCTACGTTAGGTGCTCAGATAGATCAATATAACGCTACTGCTGCTTCATCAATGGCTAAGTTTAACGTAGAACAAGAAAACAAAATTAACGCTGAGAATGCGGGCAATACATTAAAAGCTAGTATTGCTAATGCTACACTAGCATCTGACACAGAGCAGTTTAATTTAAACATGGCTAACCAACGTGATCAGTGGAACGCTGCCAACGCACAGACTATACAGCAAGGAGATTTAACTTGGCGTAGAAATGGAAACACTGCGGACACAGCAGCCATCAATGATGCTAATCGTCAAAACGTAGCAAATGCCTTTGCAATGTCTCAACAAAAACAATCTGAGGTGTGGCAAGACCTCAGAGACGAGGCCTCTTATGCAAACAATAACTTTGAAAATAATCAAAATAGAGTGGTTCAAATCGTTACTGCAAGCATGGCAGCCGATACATCTTATGCGGCTAGCGGTGTGACACCAGCAATGAGCCTTGTACAAACTTTAGAAGCTGTTGGCATGGGGCCAGAACAAGAGTAAAACAATAATTAATAAAGGGGATTGATATGATTAAATTTGACTTTGGAGCAATTGGTGCTGGAATTCGATCCGCCGCCAACGCAGCTTCTTCGATAGGTTCGGCAGTGTTAGACGTTGGTAGGAATATTGTAACTCAAGCTGCAAGTGTGGGACAGTTTATGGGTGAAGTAGCGGTGACAGGGGCTGTAGGGTTGATGAATGCGCTGCCGGGAGTCGGAGCTGCGTTTGCTGATGGACTTGTAGCCACGACAGGAGCTATATTTGGGCCGGACAGCGCCGTAACTACAGGCGTTCAAGCTTTAATGGATTTCACAGGTAGGGTAGTCACAACAGGCGCTAATACTTTTACAAACATAACTAAAGGTGTTGTTGAAACTGTTTCTGCTTTTTCTAAAACAGCCGCTAAAAAAATGGGCTTTGACGTTAAAGGTGCATCAGCTAATTTCTTTGGTGACAACTCTGCTTTCAGTAAAAGCTTTGGAGACAAATCAAGATTTTCTAACTTAACTAAAAGTCAAGCAGATATTGATGCGTTAACTTCTGCATTTGATTCTGTAGCTGACGCTGATTCAGTTGTAAACTTTGACTTACAGTCTTTTGAGTTTGGCGATGATTTAAAATCTTCAAGTCTTTCAGATAACGTTGACCGAATAAGTGCTGAGCCTGTGAATTTAGAACGCACGTTAGGTTTAGGTAAAGAAACATTAGGTCAGGCTACAGGGTTAGACGGCGCAGTTAAACCTAGCTTACTTCAAAGAGGCTACGAAGGCACTAAAAACGCTCTTATTAAAGGCGTAAAATCGGGCAAAGATACAGCTGTAAAAATAGTTACTGAGGCCCCTTCAACCCTAGCAACAGAATATGTAAACACTGAATTAAATAAAGCAATATTTGGTGAAGAAGAGTTTGAGCCTGTTGACTACGGTGCTCAAGGAAATCAATACGCAGGGTTTGACGGCAGCAACATAGCACGAACAGGGACTATTCAATCGTATTCTCAACCTGTAAATCCAGCCCGTTTTACTTCATCATGGCAGCCGAGCCGAGGCAACTGGGGCTATAACGCAACTCAGTCAAACATGTATGGTCAGCGAATGGCACAATTATATAACCCTCAAAAAGTATAGGTAGGTATTAAAATGTCTGATCTTCAAAAACAAATAGAAAAACAAGCTGGCTCTAGGAAAAGAGCAATTCCCGGATCGTCATATACTAATGATCCAAAGAATCCTGCTCCTTTTGAAAAAGCTCCAAAGTTTGTAGATGTACACGAAGCGTCTGAGTTTGTGTGGGTAAAACTAATCCAACCAAAAGCTTATGTTGCGATGATGCAAACTATAGACAAAGGTGTCCCTATCATGAGCATTACCCAAGCATTGCTTACTGACGGCTTTCAGCAAGGGATGTGGAACCCAGATCTAATGTTAATGCTTATTGAACCTACTGCTTACATGCTTATTGCTTTAGCAGAAAGAGCAGATATTGAAATGGTTGTATATCAAGGGCAGTTAGATGACGCAGATGAAACTGAAGAAATCCTTGGTGTAAGTTTTGAAGAAGAAAAAATCAGAGACATGATGCAGTCTTCAAAGTCTGGTAGTGTTCCTACAAATATTGTTACCCCTACAATGTTAGAAGAACTAGAAGACTTACCAGACACCGAAAGTATTCTAGCTGCACCAGTCACCGAAGCTGCACCAGCTCCTGAAGCTGCACCAGTTCCCGAACAAGAAAGTTTAATGGCCCCTCCACAAGCTTAAAGGTATAAAATAATGAGTGAACGAAAAGATATTACACAATTTGCTACATCAATGCTTGCTGGTAGCCGTCAACGCCGTGATGATACGTATCAAAGATCTGTAGACGATAGAGATCGTCAAGCCTCGGAAGCACGTAAGCGAGAAAGAAAACAACTCTTGTACGGATATGGTGCAAAGGCTGTACTGTCTATTGGTAACTCTATGGTTAGATCAGCTACAGAGAATTTCTTGAATCAAGAGCCAGTGCTGCAAAAGAACATTAAGTTCAAGTCGGCGCTAAACGGAGCTACTGGACGGATGAACGACAGGCAGGAGGCGCTTAATTTTGAGGGTGGCGAGGAAGAGTTCTGGAGACAGAAAGCTGCTGCTGAGTTAACATCTTCTTTTAATAAAGCGGTTCCAAAATCATATAATGCTACTCAACGTGAGCAGTTGCTTTATAATGAAACTATGAAAGCTGGCAAGGAACTTAAAAAACTATACAACTCGTCAGCCGATCAAGATAAACTGTTACTAGAGCGTGTAGGCACAGATGGTGCTGACGCATATACTAAGGCTTTAACCACTAGTCGAGGTACAGATGTCGGCAGCGCACTTATGCGTAAGTTTAAAGGCTTGTTTAGACAAGATGGAGATCCTTTAGACAACAGTGTAAAAGCTAATGAGTTGTTTAAAAGCTCAGAGAACGTAGTAGCCTATGGAGAGTTACGTCGAGCTGGGTTATCACCGTTTAAGTCTGAAGAGAAAATAAAAGAATGGTCTACAACAGCAAAAGGCATGTCAGTTGCAATTACAGGCAGTGAAAATATTACTATTAAAATCCCTGTCACGGATGCTTTTGGGGGAGTGACAACGTATGACAAAAGCGTAACAGCATATACTTTAGGTAATGGTAAAGTTAAACTTATGGATTTGGCTAGTCAGAGTGAGGTAACTAAAGCGGATGTGACGTACAATCAAGTAGCTGCTTCATTTGTTAAAAAGTTTCCTAAGCAAATAGAACAAGCTAGGGTTTCTTTATCTCAAACTTTAAGTCAAGATGAAAAAAGTATTATGGGTAAATATAATAAACTACATGTGCAAGACGCTACTGACCCAGATGCAGTTAAAGCTATCGCACATAATCAATATGCAAAAATAGCAATTACCCAACAAACTTTAACAAAAAAACAAGAGGTTCGACCGCAGCAAGCTGAAGCATTGGCGGCTAAAATGCACGTACTTAACGTTGGTGGTATGATAGAGGAAAAAACTTTTGGATCATCACTTAGAGAAGAAAATAACATCATATCAGGTTCTACGGGCTTCCACCCGTTATTAGCTTACTTAGCTGCAACAGATATTGAAGATAGTAACTCATCTTCAGTTTCTTTTAATGATAGTGTTAAGCGAGGTTTCTTACAGGACTACGCAGTAAACGGAGCACAGTGGGATGAACCGTTAAGCACCCAAGCTCGTGGTCAACTTTTAACGTTATTGGAAAATAGACCAGAAGCTGCACTAGCGTTAGAAGCAGTTATGAATGTCGATACCGAAGAAAGCGAAGAAATTGAGGTTATTAATAATGACCTAAAATCTAAGTCAAAAGCAAAGGTAGTATCTTCAGACCCATCTGTAGCGGCATACAACGAGAAATTAAAAGTAACTGGAGCTAACCGTGTTTACGACCTAGCTACAAACAGATCAGAGGGTCTCATTAAAGATTACAATCGAATAGTAGGCACGATAGAGCGTCAAGGAGCTAAAGCTTCTACTAGAATGAAAGAGACCCGTGAAAGATCATTGCTTAAAATTCAAGCTGAGATAGCAAAAGAAATGAAGCGTACACAAGGATATATTCCTGATGGAGCAGCCGATTCTTACACACGCTATCTCGAACTCATTAACGCAACTGGCGGAGTATAATTAATGTCAGATACACTACTAAATAGAATCAAACAAATGCACTCTAGTTTAGATAACTTTGAGGGTGGGCCTACAGAGCCTTTATTATCTGAGGAAGAAATAAATAGAGTAACATCTTATAAGCGCCCGTCTGTAACTAACTTTGAAAATGATTCTGAAGTCGTTAGAGATTATGATATTCTAACCTCTTACTTAGGTGATCATCAAGACTTTGCAACTAAAATGCTTGACAGTGATTCAGGCCCTGCTGAGTTCTTGCGTGATGATTTTTTACGCATCACTGCTGTGGCGGGTAAAGCTGCTGCTTTGTCGGACGCACCTGAAGATGTTAAACGAGCTTATAGAGATCTCAGAGCTAAGTGGGAAGACACTAAAGTTACAGGAACAAAAGAAACGATTGACGCTGCTAAAGACTACGGCATGGACGTACTAGCCAACTTCGAAACATTACCCACTGCTCTTTCTTTAATATTCGGCAATGTGGGAGGCGCCACGGCGCAAACTGCTGTACGTACTGGGGCTAAAACAGCACTTGCTAAAGTCTTAGCTAAGGCATCATCTAACCCCATTAAGAGCACTGCTGCTTATACAGGTGCTATTTCAGGCATCCAAGACTTAGCAGTTCAAGATCTTGAGGTTGAAATTGGCGAGCGTAAAGATGGCATTGATTTAGGTCAAGCAGCTACGGCGGCTGTGTCGGGTGCGGCCATTGGTGGTGCTCTTTCATACGGTATAGGCAAAGTAGCTAGTAAGTATGCGACTAAAAGACTTACTGACGATTTAGAAAACACACCTGCAATACGTGAAAGCGAAGGCACGTCTTTGTTTGATGAAGGCATCGACGGTGAATGGATACCGGCTAGTGGTAGTAAGGTTGTCAACGCTGCTGATCGTTTACTAGAAGGCCCTGAAGGGTCTGTGGTAAACATGAAAGATGTGGATGTAGATAATGTTGTTAACGATTTTGTAAACGACATAGGTGGCGGTGATGCCACTAAAGAAGAATTTAAAGCGGTAGTAACTGGGGCATTAAACTCTGGCGCTACTGGCGCACAGATTAAAAATAAATTAGCTTTCAGTGTCTGGCAGTTTACTACAGACTTAACTGGCAATTTATTCGGTAAGAGTGCTGGAGTCTTAACTCCATATACTAAGTTCTCTAAAACAGCTAAGACTTTGCAAACACGTTTAAGTCATGAGTTTGCAGAGGGCTTTGGAAAAACTAAAACACGTATTGGTATGGATTTAAGCGAAGCTCAAGCACGATACACAGGTGAGTTTAATACACGATACTTAAAAATCGTAGAGCCTTTAGCTTTAAATACAATTAAAGGTGATGTCTCAGACAAGGTTAACGATCTACTAAATCAAGCTATTCGTGGAGACTTTAAAGGCGTACCAAAAGAAATAGGTATTGCAGCTAAACAGATTCAAGGTCTATATAAAACTATAGGTGATCAATTATACTCTGAAGGCGTTATAGCTAATAAAATAGAAAACTATATTCCCCGTATGTGGAATAGGAAAGCTATTGAATCTGACCCTGAAAGATTTGAATTACTACTCATGAAATCTGGTGAAGCTAAAAATGCAGCCGAAGCTACACGAATTAAAGACAGCATGTTAGATATTGAAAATCAACTCGACGGTGGTTCAGGCGGTCAGTTCTTCGCTGCTAAACGTAAGTTTACATTTGAAGATGATTCTGTATTTACAGATTTTTTAAATACTGATTTAATCGGTATGACTGCGGATTATAACTACCAAGCTGGTAAAGCTCTGGCTAAAAAGAAAGTATTAATGGCTTCTAATGAAAAACAATTTATGAGTCAGTGGATTAATCCTATTGTAAAAGAAATGAAAGCTGCTGGTAAAACTCTTAATAAGAAAGAGCGGGAACAAATTCGAGAGCTTTATAGATCTGCTACTGGTGAAAACATGGAGCGTTATGGTTCAAAAATGCAGACAGCAGCAGATAGCTATTCACTCGGTACACGTTTAGCTTTACTACCTTTAGCGACTATTGGTAGTTTAACAGAAGTATTTATTAACATTGGTAAAGCTGGAGTGTTAAACTCTGTTAAAGGTTTTGCTGAAGCGTCTGAGTTAAGCTTTAAAAAGATGACAGGCGATTTACATTCTGAGCTAATGACAAAGAAAGGCATGACAGCTAATGAAGCTTTTAGAGAGTTAAAGAAACATAGCCTCGCAATGGAGCAAGCACAATCTCAAGCAGGGAACCGCTTAGGTGGTGACGATTTTGCTTCAGACACTATGCAGAAAGTAAGCAATAAGTTTTTCCGTATGAACTTCCTAGACCAGTGGACTAAGTTTGTACAGACAACTTCGTATATAAGCGGTCGGAACTTGATTGAAGAAAACATAGAGAAGCTTGCAGTTCATGGTAATCAACCTGTTACACCACGCATTGAGACTTTAAGAGGCGAACTCTTAGAACTTAACATCGATCCTGATGATGGTATTGCTTGGTTTAAAGGGGGCGCTAAAAAAGAAGACGCTTTTACTGGTCAAATAAATAACGGAGCTGCACGATATACTAACTCAGTAATCTTACAGCCTTCTGCAATGTCAGGTTTAAAGCCGCTACTACACTCTAACCCTAGAACTATGATAGCTTTCCAACTATTAGGCTACCCCGCAGCATTTACAAACACAATCCTTAAAGGGGCTGCTAAAGCTGTAACAAGAGACGCAGGACGCAGCGTACCTAAGCTGGCAATGGCTGGTTTGTTGATGACTGAAACAGCTCGGATGACTAACTTCTACCGTAGTAATGGTAAAAGTGAAAGAGACACCACGCCTACAGAGGCTCGTCTTTCAGCTATAAAACGTTGGGGTGGTAACGGTATGTTGTTTGATAACTTACAACGGGCCAGTGATGCTGCAAAGTATTCAGGCACAATAACCGGATATGCTACTGCACCTTTTGGGCCTATAGCTACTGACGCTTTAGGTTTAGCTTACGGTAAATATAATCAAGTATTAGGCACTAAGGTTCCTTTCTTTGCGGCAGGCTCTACTGTAGTTGGCCCTGAGAACATGCGTAAGTATAAAGACATGCTACGTAAAAGAGATAAAGACTTAGGCGGTCTTGTTCCTAAGTTTGAGTATGACATACAACGACAACAATTCCTTAAAGGCGGTGTTGTTGAAGTGCCTAACGCTCCTAAAGAACCAGATGAAAGAATTAATAAAGTCACTGGTTTGCCGTACAACTACCAAGCTGGCTCAGCTTTCATGGACGAACTAGACCCTAAGAAAACAGAGCGACAAGGATTCAGTATTGGATCACTTGTAACTAAAGGAGCTACAAAGCTTTCAGGTTACTTAGCTGAGACTATTAACGATGCAACAGATGGTATTTTAGACCCTCGATTAATTAACGATGCAGTCGATGGCATAAAAGAGTCTGCTGGTTTAAGCGGCGCTAAAGGACAGGCTGATGAGTTCTACGACCCAGACCAAGCTGACTTCGGAGCTATTGCTGGCTCTCAAGCAGATGAGTTTGGCGGTGAAGAAGAGCTTGAGGAATACATAGCGTTAAGTATGAAGACTATTTTAAGGGAAAAGGATCAAGATGTCAAGCCTTATTCTAAAGAAACTTTAGCTATACAGGAAAAGAGTAATGGAGAATACGGCGAAGACTTCCAGATCTCTCGTGGATACACTCAAGATGAGATAGACGATTTTAGTTATCAAGCTGAGATGGGCGATGAAGCTGATCCCGACCAGAGCTTGTTTGCAGACATTGCTTTCTATCTAACGGAAGCCCGTGAAGCGTCTAAAGCACACGTAAGTACGTTAGCGCCTTCAGATAAGTTAGAACAGGTACAAGGACTAGAAGATATTGTAGATATTTTTGCTAGGAACAGTAAGTTCATACCCTCTGAGCAAATTACCAATGAAGGTAGACGTAAGATTATAACTAACTACATTGCTAACAATTCTGATAACGCTGAACTGATGACAACTTTAAAGTCTATGCAAGCTGATTCACCTAAAACAATGGTAGGTCAAGAAGGCGTGGTAGCTGAAGACGTGAGGTTAAAGAACCTAGAAGGCTTTTTAGAATCATCTATTGAAAAGACTCCTAAGTTCCGAGGCATCTCTGACTTCGCAGAAAAAGACTTTGAAGTAGCATTTGTATCCCCTAGAGAAATGGGTGTACACGTAGGTACTGAAGGCCAAGCAAACTACATGGCAGCTAAAGGAATCAACGACCTTAAAGCTCAAGACGTGTTATCAATCCCCGGCTCTGGTGGTCGTAAAATGGAACGTTCTGAAATGGATAGGTTCTTTGCAGATGAGCAGGCTCGTCGTGAAGGGATAACTATGGAAGATGTAGACTTTGAGGACATAACTCCAGATGAGCTAGACCAAGTAGGCTCAATGGACTTAGCGCCTTCTAGTGATATGCCTAGCGTTAGTATAATGAAAGGCTACGTGAACGTTAAGAACCCGTTAGTCTTCCTTACAGATGCTTCTAACTGGTCAGCAGAGAACCTTTTAAGCTCATCTTCTGATCAACTTATGGACGCACTCGAGTCTGGATTAGGGAAGAAGATACCTAAGAAATTCCAAGATAGATTAAATGTCTTAATGGTAGATGCTTTAGAAGTTCCTGCTCTCCCTGACATCTTTAACAGTTCAGAGCAGTTACTAACAAGTAGCTTACGACAAGTGACACTAACTAAAAAGCTACAAAAGCTTTTAGAAGACATGGGTTTTGATTCTATTAAGTATCGCAACATGGTAGAGCCTTCATTGAAAGGTGAAAAGACTAACGACTCTTATATCTTATTTCGACCTGAGCAGTATAAGAATGTAAATGCTAGTAAGTTTGATAAGGCAGATAAGCGCATGATGTTTAATGAAGGCGGTCGGATAGGTGGCACATTCTGGGCTAGAGATTATAATGCTGAAGATCGCCCACTTGAAGATCGAGTCGCAGATTATAATGCAGCTCAGAATATTGAAGTCACAGATGCCGTAGTGAATTCTGTAAACTCAGCCTTAGAGAGTGGGGCTTTTGATTATGAGATCGCCGATTTAAACTTACCCAAAGAAGAGTTTAAAACTGGCATGGTTGATATTTCTAAAATTGAATCTGCTGGTGGTAACTTACCTAAAGAAAGTCAGGTTAGTTCAACAGGCGCACAAGGTTTATTCCAAGTGATTGAAAGCACAGCTAGGAGTGTATTAGAGAACGGACAGTTTGGCCCAAAGGCAGCTCAAGCAACTGGGTATACTTTAGATGAACTTAATAATATGGATAGAGCACAGTTACAAAATAAATTATTAAACGACGATAACCTTAATGCTATGTTTTCTGCCGCTGTAATAGTACAGAAACTACAACACACACGTAACAAATCACAGTAAATACAATTAACCAGAGGTAATATATTATGTCATCAGAATTAACAGTAGGAACAGCATACAACCCTAACTTCCGCAATGCAGGTGGTCAAGGCGTTATTCAAATAAAAAAAGGAAATACTAATGTTTCTCTTTATGGAAGTTTAAACGGCACTGACTATGTGCTTATTGAAACTTTTTCAGTAGATACAATTAAAGAGCTTGTACTTTGTGACAAATTTAAAATTAGTGGTGCTGCGGATGGTACATTTGTAACTATTGGTACAAGTAAAGTATACATTAGTGAAACTCGTTCTGCAACTTAGGAGTTATTATGACTGATTACTACATAGCAAAAGCACCTTCAGGCAGCGACTCCAATGATGGGCTGTCGTTAAGCACACCTAAGGCTACCGTGAATAGTATGCAAGCGGCGTATAATTTTACCCCCGCAGATAAAATATTCTTTAGGGCAGGGACTTATACAACTGAGCTATCTTATGGCCCTGTGGGCGAGGTTAACATTTACATGGAGTTAGATAATGTTGCTGAGCATGTCTCTTTAGAAGGCTATGCAGATGAAACTGTAGTGTTTGAAATGCCTGTAAATGAAAAAACTTTCGTTGGTTTTACTAATGTTAACGGGCCTACCGATGATACTGTGTATACTATAAAGAAGATACACTTTAAAAACGGGGTGGGTGAAGCAAGCGAATCTTTTATAATGCACACGCAGTCATCTAGTTCCACTACGTTTACGAAGGTTTTAGTTGACAATTGTATTTTTACACAGCTAGCGACAGAGGCTGATCTGACTCAAGGTGCAGTATACTCTGCTGGAGTTGTAAGAGGTAAAATAGAGGTAACAAATTGTGAGTTTAATATCACGGACGAAACTGCAATATTTTTAAAGAATCAAATGCTAGTAACCGTGACACATAACACGTTTAATATAGTTTCGCCTACAACTAATGATAACACAGATGGGATGGTTAAGTTTCTAGCTATATCAAATCCAGCTGATTCTCGTAGGACGGAGTTGTATTTTACTAATAATGAAATAAACTATACGTTTTCAGACGGTATGAGTGGTGACACTATACTTATAAAGCCTGAGTATTTTAATGGTATGCACATTAATGAAAATACTTTTAACCTTACAGCTACAAATATACAGTCAAATAGAATAATAGACACAATAAGACCTGCTACCAGTACATCGAATGGACGCACAACAGATATTATAAATATAGTCGGTAACACGTTTAATAATAGCACAGGTAGAGGTGATGTTATAGAGTTTTATAGACCCAGCACACAAACTACACATACCGCTGTTGTTAATTTAAACTATAATACTTTTCTAGGCAATGATGAGATGAGGAACAACACTTCAAATCAAGTATTCGACAGTTTTTTAATGTACGCTACAGAGTTTAACTGTATTGGTAATACCTTTTCAGGCTATCAAGACTTTATTGTTTTAAAAAATATGCAAAATACTCCTTTTGTTATTGAAGATAATATCTTTAAAAATGGAGGTAACAATAACTTTGGTAGTAGTGGAGATACTATACCTCTTAGTATTTATGTAGTTGAAAGTGATGGTGGAGTTATAAAAAACAATACTTTCTTTATAGAAGAAGAAGGTACTTGTATCCGATTACATAACGCAGTTACTAACGATATTGAAGTTACTGGAAATAGTTTTGTATACTTAGGTGATACCCGTACAGCCAGTGAAGAATATATTATCTTAAATATAAACCCTGCTGATTTAGACGAAGTGACTATAGATAATAACTATTATTATGGTTTAGAGAAGTTAGGGGACACAACTTTATTTGAGTATGCACCTACAGCTACTTTCGATGAAGCAATGGCGCTTACAGATACTGATGTAACTTTCCATACTACCAACATAATTAAAAGAGATGTTGCAAAATCTATGACTTCAAGACTTACTAAAGACATAGCTTGGAAAATATAAAATAAAAAGGAGACTTAATGAACATACATGAACTACCAATGGTACGTTTAACTTGGCAGGATGCACAAGATAGTGATGGGTGTTGGACTTCTATAGAAGATATTATAGCACATGAGACGGCCACCTGTCAAGAGGTAGGGTGGCTAATTCACCAAGATGACAATAAAGTAATTGTAATGCGCTCAAGGATTGTTGAAGGCGATGAGATCAGGGAGGGCAGCTCTCACATTGCAATACCTGCTAGTTGGGTTTTAAAGATAGAGGTACTAGAATGTTTGGATTAATCACAATGCTCTTGTCAACCCTTGGTGCTACAGGCATGGGGTCTATGTTAAAGATCCTTGGTGGGGCTGTACAGGCTCGCAACGAGGCCAAGGAAGCAGAGGCTAAACGAGAACTGATTCGAGATATGCAGATGAAAGGTGCTGATCTTGAGTTTCAAAAGGCTATATTCGGAGACGCTACTAATGACCCAGAAGCAACTATATTTACCCGCACTACTCGTAGGCTTATTGCTCTTATCGGGATGCTCAACTTTGCAACCATCTCAATACTTTGTACCCTCTACCCAACCGTCGAGCTTGTCACCTTCATACCCCCAGAGCAAGCAAAAGAAATCAGCATCTTGTGGGGACTCTATAGAATGCCAATCGACCAAGGGATTACAGCTGCCATCACTACTGGGCATATATCTCTTGTCTCAATCAGCACTCTGGGAGCTATAATAGGTTTCTATTTTACTCCGGGCGGTAAAAGATAAAGCATGAACACATATAGAGGTAATCCATGAGCGCAGCTAAGAAGAAAACTAAATCAAAAGTAAATGAGGCAGGTAATTATACTAAGCCTACTATGCGTAAACGTTTGTTTAATAAAATTAAAGCCAGCACTAAGGGCGGCAAGGCCGGTCAATGGTCTGCTAGGAAGGCTCAGATGCTTGCTAAAGAATATAAAGCAGAAGGAGGAGGATACAAATGAAAGGCGTTGATCATTATAAAAAAGATGGCACACTCCATAAAGGCACTACACATAAAATGCCTGACGGGTCTTTACACACGAATAAAAGCCACACTAAAACTAGCGTGAAGTTATTCCATTTAAAAGATTTATCAGTTAAAGCTAAAGTTAAAGCTAAGGGTAAAAAATAATGCCGATGAAAAAGTCACAGAAGTCTTTAAAGAAATGGACTAAAGAGGATTGGGGTACGAAGTCTGGTAAGCCAAGCACTCAAGGCAAGACGGCTACAGGTGAAAGGTATTTACCTAAGAAGGCTAGAGAAGCGTTAAGCTCTAAAGAGTATGCTGCAACGACAGCTAAGAAACGTAAAGATACTAAGGCGGGTAAGCAGCACAGTAAGCAACCTGCAAAGACTGCAAAGAAAACAGCGAGGCATAGAAAGTAATGGCTAAAGAAAAAGATTCTAAGTTAAAGAATGCAGGAGTCTCAGGATATAATAAACCTAAGAGGACTCCAAGCCACAAGACTAAATCACATGTGGTTGTAGCTAAGGTAGGGGATCAGACGAAGACTATACGCTTTGGAGAACAAGGAGCGAGTACGGCAGGTAAACCAAAAGCCGGAGAGTCTGCCCGTATGAAAGCAAAACGTGCCAGCTTTAAAGCTAGACACGCTAAGAACATTGCAAAGGGGAAGATGTCTGCGGCTTATTGGGCTGACAAGGCTAAGTGGTAGGGTGATTAAGAGCATCAAGTTCTTGCTCTAGCTGACTATGGAGGGGCCGCAGCTTATCGTTGCACAGCCTCAACAAAGTCCTCATAAGAACTAGATCGTTACCCTTAAAGACCTTAGACATATCCTTGTCGGGGATGCCGCTAAGTTCAGTAACGACAACACCCCCTCGGTCAACTAATAGTTTAAATGATATAAGATTCCCTTCTGGTTTTTTCATGAGATTGCACAACTCCCAAGCATTGATTTATAAACAATAATAAAAAACGTAGCCATTAAAAGATTGGCCCCCCAGAACCAAGCAAACATTTCAAAGGTATCTTTATTGTCTTTGATGAATGTCTTGAGTCTTGCCTTTTTAGATTTTGTCATATCTCACACTGCCCCGCTACACAAGCAAGCTCTTGCGTTCCTGTAGTAGTATCCTCAGTTTCAAACTTACCAAGGTCATCCCAGTTAATAGTCTTAGGCATTAGAGCCAAGGCTTCTTTGTACGCTTCAGGTGTGATAGCTGTATACGGTGCTTGCTGATACACATGATCTGTACGTGGTAAGAAACTAATACCTGAACAACTATCTAACCGATCCCACAACCACTGACCTGCTGCTAAGAACTCTTCGTCCGAGTAGTAGATGGTTACACTTGGCTTATGCTCACAGTAATGGTTCTGGTAGATCTCCCATAAGTCTAACTGCTGCTGCACGTTAAGGTCATCAACGCTTGTAGATCCAGTAGGAGCTTTGATAGGGAATGAGAACACATAGTTGTCATCATTCATTACATCTTTTTCCCAAGGGACTCCAGCGTCTTTGAGGAACTCTGAGATAGGGTCTTTGCCATCACTACGCACTGTTCGTATGTACTGAGCTGAGAACCTAGCGTGAATACCAGATGCACTATCTACTAACTGTGATACAGTACCAGAAGGTTTTACGGCGGTAATAGCCGTAGACTGGTTGATACCTAAACGTGTTGACCATTCTTTGTTAACCTCAACTGTCTTAGCTTTCAAGGCTTCTAAGATCTGAGGTAACGCATCATGTCCTGCTTCTTCAAACCATGCACCAGTCTTCTGCTTACCTGATAAGACAGCATGATCCATAATGCCTGTCATACTAACACCGAGTAAACATTCTTCTTGTGTGTTCTTCGTCCAGATGTTTCGGACGTAACGGAAGTCGGTCAACGAAGACTGCAGCGTACCTAAGATAGTAGCAATCTCAGCCTTACGCAGTAAGCTTTCCATTGTATCGGTACTACGAACCACTATTTCCGACAAATTACAAACCTGTGCAGAGCGTAGGATGATCTCACTACACGGGTTGGTGCCGAAGTCGTGCTCAATATCTCTACGTCCATGACGGGCTGACTGTTTCTTTGCAGCCTTGCGAGAGAAGATACCACGCTCACCTGCTTTAGATTTATAAAGAGCTACCCATTCTTCTAAGAAGGTCTCGAAGTCAGGGCGCTCATCATAGACCGCACTGTTGTTAGCGAGAGCACGTTGCGTATCAGTTTCCCACCATTGACCAGACTTAGCATGACGCATACGGTCATCAGATAAGTTAGATAAACTAATGAGAGCAGAGCGACGAACGCCACCAACGACAACAATCTCAGCGATCTTACAAACAATATCATGGCATTCAATACTCGTTAGCTTACGACCGGCAGCTTTGCGGAATGTATTAATAGTAAAGTGGAACAGAGCAACAAGAGGATCAGGCCCACTAGAACGCCCACCAAATGTTTTGAGTCTCGCACCTTTCTCACGTAACTTTGAAATATCCCAACTAGGTACTTGACCCGTATACAAAAGACTAACCAGCTCACGGAAAGCTTTAGCCCAACCGATTTTACTGTCGCTAACATGGATTGTAGTGTCTGTTTCATTGAATTCCTCCGCCACTTCTGGCAATTTATTTACTGATTGACGTTCAACTGAGAAGCCTACTCCTGTGCCACACATAAGCACATATAGAATCTCATCGAACACTCTTGGATGATCTACTGCAACATAAGAACAGTTAAAGCCTGCCATGTTATCACGATCAAGTGCATCACCTGCTGTCATAAGACAACGCATAGATGGCATTACTTCTAGGTTGTAGATAGCAGAGTATAACTCATCTGCTTTTTTATCAGTTATCTGACCACGATTAACCCAAAAATCTGTGTAACGTCTTACGGTTTCTGCCCACGTCTCACGACGATTGTCATCTTCACGCCATCTTGCATAACGTGACTTGTGAATGTACTGCTGATATGAATCCATCATTCTAATAACTCTCTCTCTATTTGTGTTTTAAGGTTTTTGTTTTCTTTACGGCGTACCGACTTGAGCTTAGAAGAAGTCTTGACTTTGTTATACTTTTTCTTCCGATCAAATCGATCACGCCTTTCATCCTTCCGCTCAATGTCCACTACCAGCTTACTCCCTCACAAGATTCTAAAAGCTCTACCATTTTGTTCAAGTACCAAATAGCTTTGCGAGCATCCTTAACTGGGTTGCCTTTATTAAATAAACGATGACCGGTATACTTTAATACATTGCCGTGACAATACTGAGCAGCTTCAAACCCCCCTAGTACATCAACAATATAATCAATCGTTTCAATCTCACCAGCATTATAGTGTGCAGGGCTGTCAACATCGTCGTCTTCTAGATCAAAAGGTGAACGTGTTTTGTTAAGCCCCCATCCATCATTACTTTGCTCTCTGCTTTGAAGGTCAGCCTGTACCGATCTCCAGTAGTCATAATCAATCATTGTCGAAGCTCTCTCTGTTGTTTGGGTTAATCCAACTGTCTGGAATGGTGTCTTCACTGAACCATCGGAAGTTGTTTGCTGTGGCCCACTCTCCGTGGGATCTTTTGGTTCCATCTTTTCTTCGCTTTGCTGCTGGCATTGGGGCGTTGGGATTAGCGAATAAGAATACCAACTCTGTGTCTGAGGGCAATACTTTAGCAACCCAGATGTATTTAGTGTACTCGGCAAAGTCCCAAAATCTACCTTTGGCTTCCAGTAATATTTTTTTTCCATCTATTTCCCTTAAAAAATCTGGTTCATATTTATGATCTATTGTATAAGACACTGTGTCTGTATGGAACGACCAGTCATCTAAGATCCCTTGGTGTAACTCACATTCCCAGTTAGAGTCATAACCTTTCGGAACATCCTTCTCCTTGGGTCGAGCTACTCTAGGTTTACGGTAGCCACGTTTCATTCTAGTAAATTTATTAATGGATAGACCCCCTCTTAGAAGCTAACACATGTTCTATTTTTAACATCAGATCAGCTAAGTATCCGTCATCAACGTCAGCGGTGGTTCGATCAGGGCGTTCAAGTAACCACATACCTAAACCAATTAGCATGTCCTCGGCGCTAAGATCTTTCTTATCTAGTTTCATCTATATCACCTACTGTTATTGACTGAATGTCTGTTGAGGGGTCACGCTTTAAAATCTTCTTAATCTTCTTAGCTACCCATCGAGGATGGAAAGCATTTAAACGGACTGCTTGTCTTAAATATACATAAGGCTTCTTAGGGAGCGAAGCTTTATAATTATCTTTGTTCACCTTCGCAGCCTCCTCTTCACTCAGCAACCCTCGAATCCAAGCGACTGATACTGTATCAACATGCGCCCTAATTTGTTTTGCTTTTCTTCCGTTCATAATAATTCATCCACCTTTGGTGTGTTGACTACCTTAGTTAAATACGATAAGCCGTTTGAGTATTTGAAAGTACGTAGACCTTCACCTTCATTAGCATCGGCATGACACTTAAACTTAAACTCGCACCAGTTACAATCTTTAGGAAGCTTCATGTTTCCTTTTACCCCATCTGGAACAGGACTATAACATCTTTCTGGCTCATTGTCAAGCCCTAATGCAGGGATGAGGTAATTAATTTTAGCAACGATGTCAACCTTATCTTCTTGTTCGGGAGTGTACATACATAACTCACCACTCTCTTTGTTCATAACCAAGAAGCCACCCTCATAAGTACCCTCAGCTTCTTCGTATCCTGAAAGCTGTGCAAGGTAGCCGAAGGGATCATCGTTAGGCAGTCGCCCACTCTGGAACTTTTGGAAGGCGAACCGTGATGCAGTCTTAACATCGACTACCTCACCATTAATCTTACAATCCATGTGACCTTTGATACCTTCTACGTCGATCTCTTTCTGCTCATCTGTAACTTCATGGCCTGCCATACGCACTAACATAAGAACAATCTCTTCTAGGAGATGACCGTACAAGAACTTAATCTGCGTGGGTGCATCGATGTTAGAGGGTGCTCCCTTTTCTTTCTTGCTTTCGTAGTACAGTTGTCGTGCTGCTTTACCTACATTAGACATACGTAGATGGAACTTAGTATCTTTAGCTCTTGGAGTTGCCCAAGACTTTAACACCTCACGGATACTTTCCGTGGTGGTATTAATCTCTTCATCACTGAGCGGTAAGGCTGTGCCGTTAGATAAAGAGTTAAGATGTTTGTAGATGTCAGGTACTACGTTTGATAGCTTGCTCATTATTTCTCGCCTCTAAGATATTCAATAGCATTAATTAAAGTGTGTGTGTTGTCGTTGAAGCCACCAAGCGCTCGGTTACATTTGTGGCACAACCAACCTCTAAACTCCTGTGTGTTGTGACAATGATCTAGTACCCATGATCCGTTACGGGTGTTACCTGTACCCTTTACCATATCAGCGGTTCCTTCACAGATCGGACACCTATAATTCTCAGTCGGCATACCGTGTTCAGCACGTAAAGCTTTTCTGACTTTTTGCATTTCGTTGTTACACGGCCTACATTCAGCTCGTAGGTAGTTGCCACCAGAAGCAAAGTTAAAACTACTAAGCGGCAGATATTTCTCACACTTGCTACATGTCTTACCATCATCATCTCCAAGATCTGCATGTTCGTTTAACATTATGTCGAACGTTGCCTGTTTCATCAGTGTGTCTCCGACCAGTTATCCCCTACTTGATACTCACCATCGAGAGGGCAGTTTAAGTTTAAGATTTGAGTAGCCTGTCTAATCGCCTCAACACCTGCTTTACCTACAGCATGTGCATCATCTTCGTGACACTCTAGCTGCCACTCATCGTGAATGTTACCTACAAACTTAGCTCGTAAGACTTGAGACTCTATAGCTTGATTGAAAGTAACCATCGCTTGCTTCATTACTATCGCACCAGCTCCTTGGAATAGAGTGTTGAGTGCGGCATGAGGGGAACGAACAGTTAGCTTACGACCGTCTAAGCCTTTGAGGAATCCGCCTTTTGCTTGGCTTTGAACTCGTGTCGTAAGAGCTTTAAATGATGGCAGATTATCAAAGAATTGTCGTCTAAGTTTCGTGCCAGCGTCTCTGCCTCGTCCAACCACAGTCCCAAGCTTTGCATCTCCTGCTCCGTACAAGAGTGCATAGATGAAAGTCTTTGCCTGATTTCTTGATTCCAAACCAGCAAGTCGCTGATTGGCTGAGTGAATGTCTCCGTTAAGGATTTCATTTGTGTATTCCTCATCGTTCATATAGTGTGCAAGCATTCGAAGTTCTAATCCAGAAGCATCGATACCTACGAGTTTATGTTTAGGTGGTACAACCCAGCAGCCCCGACACTCCTCACCGTAAGGAGAGTTAGAGCTAGGAACCTGAGCCATGTTAGGATGTGAATGTGTCATACGTCCTGTCACAGCACCGTTAGGATTGACGTAGCCATGTACTCTAGAGTCATCAGTCATTTCTTTTAACCAACTGTTGACCTGAGCTAAGCGCTTCTGAAGCATTAAGTACTCAGCAATCAACCCTGCTTGTGGTATTTTTGTCAACTTACTTAGTGTAGTCTCATCAACAATAGGTTGACCTGTAGGTGTATGCTTCTTAGGCTTCCAACCAAACTCAATCAGGTACTCACCAATCTGCTTACGTGACCCTAAGTTAAATTCAATGTAAGTCCTACGTTCAATGATGCCCTTAGCATTCGAGTCACACATAGATGTGTACTCCTCTTCAGTTAAGCGGACACCTTTGTCGTGTTGATCCTTACTCATCTTAGAAACTTTACCAGCAGCAGTGAGCTGACCAGTAAGCATCTGAATAATAACTTTAGGTTTGAAAACTTCTTGGACTTGTACAACTAAGTTAGCCAGCTTCTCTTCGAACATAGCTACTAACTTCGTAGCCTTCTCAACGTCGAGTAGAAAACCATTACGCTTTTGCATGTCTATAATCTTAGCGACCTCATGCTCTAGCCGTACTGACTGGGCAGTGAATCCCTTTGACTCAAACTTGAGAGCGTTGTAAACTTTAACGTTAAGCTCAACGTCATTGACACAATACTCTAACATCTCCGGTGTGTACTTGTCCCATGCTCCCTCACTCTGACCGTAGTCACCCTTGTTAAACTTCAGGCGGTAGCCCCAAGACTCTAAGCCATGTCCACCCTCACGAGTTGGCTTAAACAATCTAGACAAAACTAGGGTGTCTACAACCTGAATGTGGCTGAAATCACGACCTGTTACCTTCTCAATAGCTGGGATGTCATAGCCTATAATGTTATGACCAATCAACTTATCAGCAGAGGCTAATAGATTTAAGCCCTCTTGAAGTTGTGACGGGTCATACTTATAAACTTCTTTGGTGTCGGGGTCAATAGCTACGATACAATGTATCACCGTGGGATCAAGTCCGTCAGCTTCTATATCAAATACTAATCTCATAGCTCATCCTCACCTGTGAATTCATCGGGATCGTAGTCATCTACTTCGTTAAGTCTACCAGTTTGTTGATCGTATTGCAAGTTTGTAGCAAGACCTACGTTACCAGTGTACCTAGATTTAAGCACTCTGACCTTAGTCGTTGATGCTTCTACCTCGTCGTCTGATTGTTGGTTACGCTCTAAGCCAATTACACAATCACTTAGCTGTGCAATAGACTGTGAACCTCTAAGGTGTGACAAGCCTGTCTCGATACCGTTCTCGTGTCCTTTGTTACCTTCTACTCTACGAAGGTGAGATACAAGAATCATACACACACCTGTCTCTTCTACAAGACATCTAAGCCTGTGCATAATACTATCAATAGCTTTACGTTCGTCACCCTCTAAGGCTTGAAGCACCAACATGTGAAGGTGATCAACTACTACCCACTTACAATCTAAACCAACGATCAAGTAGCGTAGCTTACTGAAGATGTCATCTAAGTGAGTGACACCGAGGTGAGCATGAATCCAAACACGTCCCTCGTTCTCTCCCATGAAGACCTTGCGGTAGTAACGTTCGAGCTGCTCATCACCTATATCATTCTTAACGCTGTCTAAGTGTAGCTTGGCGTTAGCTTCAACAGCCATGATACCCTCAGCAGTACGCATCCAGTTCTCTTCAAGAGCTACGATACCTACGTTGTCGTCAGTCTGATTGATAAGCCAATGCTCTAGCTCTCGTGTCACAGAAGACTTACCAAGACCAGTACCGCCTGTCAAAGTAATAAGCTCACCTGCTCTCATACCTTCTAGCTTGTCGTTAAGACCACGCCAAGGATACGGGATAGACGGTAAGGTTTCTGAGCGTAAACGTTTGTACTCATCTAGCTGGTTGGATAAGTTCATGATACCAGTTGGGGTATAGACCTTAGCATCCCAGAAACAATTGACAAACGTCGAGTGCTTACGATCCTTCAGCATATCGTTAGGATCTTTGATACCCTCTGGCAGTGTCATGATCTTAGCTTTGTTGGGGGTGAGGAGTTTAGCAACTGCTCTAGCTCCATCCTTACCTGCTGTGTCAGAGTCGAAACAAATAACTACAGTGTCAAAAGACTCTAAGAACTCTAAGCTATTCTTAACATCTCCAGCACCACCTGCTGCACCAGACTTTATGGATACAACAGGCCACTTGCTACCTAGTAATTCATAAGCGGCCATGGCATCACACTCGCCCTCAACGAGTGTAATAAATTTACCGCCTGTTTTAAATAGCTGCTCTCCGAAAAGACCAACTCCCTTTGGTGATGAAGTCCACATGAACTCTTTGTTTGCCTTGCGGATTTTAGATGCAGCCTCGTCGCCCTTAATATAGTAAGGGTAATCGTGATCTACAATCTTACCGTTGTGCATCTTACTCTTAACGCCATACTTCTTAGCTGTGTCTAAACTAATACCTCTGTCTGTTAGTGCATTAAAGTTACGGGATGGAGCGAAGCCATCGTTACTATGGTTACTCTGTACAGTAAACTCGATGATGTTATCCTCTTTCGGTTGTTGTACGTCCGATGTACTATAGTCCCTAAAATATTTATTGCAGCTAAAACATTTAGCAGATCCGTCATCGTTTACTGAGACTGGATCGCTCCCGCCACAATCGTGGCAGGGTTGGTTATGAAGTACGAATCCCATAGTGTTTTCCTAGTTAGGTGAGATACTTTATTCTGAGCCTGTTAACGTGTCTGAAGTTTCCTCGTCTATAGGATCTTCTACTAACGCATCTTCCTCTTCTACGATAGCGTCATCGGTCAATGATTCTTTAACTGCTTCTGTTAATGATCTCACAGCGGCAGCTATAATATCTAATTCAATAGTAGCGTCTTGCATTTTATTCTGCGCTCTACCAAGTAAGACACAAGAAATCTGTCCAGCTTTATCTAACTTATCTATGTCGTAAGTGACACCTTCTACATTTAAAACATTCATTAAAATTCTCCTTCCATATCTGCGTCATCGAAGCTAGCGAACTCAGCTCCATCGGGTGATCCTACTTCTATTAAGTTAAGAACTTGCATTGCTTGAAAGTCTAAACCTTTAAAGGTCTTACCTTTCCATTGCGATTCCCAAGCCTTGTACTGTACCTTAACTTGTGAGCCGTTACCAACGGTGCAATCCAACTGGTTCTTAGCTTTGTCAAAGACTTTAGGGGCAGGTCGGATCATACCTGACGGGCCATTGACCTTACGTTTAATAACAATTGCTGGGCCTTCATCCATTTGCTTAATAGTAAAACCTTCTTGCTGAAACTTCTCAGCTACATCATCAGCCACTACTAAGTTTACAGAGTACACTGGCTCGAACGTAGTGTTCGGAGTTGTCGCACTTACCCAGTATGCAGTACCTTCTAAAATTGCCATGCTATTTTCCTCATTGGTTGTTGAATAATTTAGGGGTGGAGTATATCACATTTGGTATGTGTTGTCAACTACTATTTCTACTGTCTCTTCAACTACTGGTGTAGGTTCTACTTCTACCTCTACTTCCACCTCGATAGGTTCTGGTACAGACTCTACCACCTCTACCTCAACAGGTTCTGGTACAGTCTCCACTACCACAACAACAGGTTCTGGTGTGATGTCTATGACTAACGGGCCAGCTTTAGTCTCAACGATTTCAATCTTAACTGGCATGGGTGTTGGTTCAAAAACTTCTACGACTCGTGGTGCTTTATCTTCTGAACTACAAGCTGCTAAAAATAATACACTTACTAATGCTAATGCTTTCATGTTGTTTCTCCAATTGGTTTATTTGTTTCCGATACTATCGGGATCGAAGTTGTCAGACTCTTTAATAAAAATGCCGTCAACCATCATACCTTTACGATCTTTAATGTCGTTGTAAGCGTGGTCAACACAATCCTTAATTGAAATGTCATTACGTTCTGCTATATTAACTAACACTACAATGATGTCACCGATGTCGTCAATGGGACATGCACTTTTACATATACTATCTGATAGCTCGCCTACCTCCTGAATTAATTTTAACACTTGTTGCTTATCATCTGAACCTGCAATTAAGTTACGTTCGAAATGCCAATTAACAATGTTGCCTATTGAATGTTCTAACCCTGTCTCTATCACTATATAATTCCCCATTGATGTAGTATGTTACATGATATAAGGAAGCAAGTCAAGACATTTATTACAGCTAATGTAGTTCTTATTAGTGCAACAGTGTCTGCTTCCTTGTCACTATCCCCTGATCTTTCACCTAAACTTAAAGCCCATAACCTCCAAGCCTTCTTAACTCTTCGCACCATACTCTTCCTTCGTTTCAAACTTATCATCGGTTATATTAAAGATGCCCTCCTTACCTGTCTGTAAATTATACATGAGAATATATTCACAGTCGTTAATAGTATAGGGCCTAGCTAATCCTCCGTTAGCTGGTCGCCAGTTAGTGTGACCGAAGTCAGTAGATGTTACTGGATCTATTTCTTTTTCTTGATCGTGTTCCCCGTTTGATTTCGAGCAGAAGATTCTATCAAAGTTATTACCGTAAGCCTCACTGTCTACGTCACGAGCTGCACTACCTTTACCGCCATGTGTTTGACCTTTCATATTACTTCTCCTTATCTAAATCTTTAACACTCTTATATACTTTATCATATAAGTAGTCAATAATATCATAGGCGAACCACCCTATTATACATCCAATCATAAACAAACACAAGTCATACATCATCTTTATTCTCCTCTATAATTTTAAGTAGCAGTTCTAATGCGTCAGCAATACGGCTGACCTCATTGATTAATTCTACACTATATTCAACTTCCATCTCCTATACCTCTTCAATAGTATCGACATCTACACTATACACAGCACAGTCTTCATCGTCAGGCTGTTCAATCTCCCCACTAAGCAGTATCTTACGTGCCTCTTTTTTATCTACCGCTTCAACAGTATACCAAGTGTGTACTACTGTAGTTGTTTTAATTCTATAAGTCTTCATATGTTATATTCCCTATGATCTTATCTGTAAATGCAGGTTTAAACTTTATATCTAAGAACCATACGTCAGGGTCTTCACTAAGATTGTGCATCCCTTCAACATGGAAGTATTCATTCCTTGTAAACTCTTCAAAGAAGTCACCTCGATATGTCTGGAGCTTAGCTTTAATACTTGCATGGGGAAAGTCCCAATCAATCAACTCAACTATAGCGGTATTGCATTCTTCAAAGAACTTTTCTGCTATAGGTAAACTCTTCTTACTATTCATTCTGATTCCTCCGTGGTATAACATATACCGAATGATACTATAATGAATGGGAACAATAAGGTTACACCGTTGAACAACGCTGCCTCTACCTCAGAGGGATTAGTATCTCGACTAACCCAGATTGCTTTACCTTGTGAGAACTCAAGGTCTATACCAACACCATTCCTAAAGTTAAAACTTAATGTGCGGTTAAAGATTTTATATGTCATAGCCAATTCCTCGTAGTTAATCTAACAATGTCTTGACGCTTAGCTACAACGGCTGAAGCATTGTAAGGGCTGCTTCTCTTACTGATAGGTGCATGAGTTGCCCAGTCTGTTAGAGAGTTATACAAAGCCCAGTAACTGTGACCAAACTTCTTAGTATAGTGAGCCATGTGACGACTCCACATATAATCAAAGTTCTTATTACGTCTAATGTTATTGAGCACATCGTCAGTAGTACAGCCATAATTTGTATTCATATATTCTATTGCAGCTTTCCAACCCGAAGCCTCAGCTAAAGTTTTGAAAGCTTCTGATGGATCTATTCTAGCCCGATACCAATTAGCCCACAAGTCTCGTTGGTTTTCAAAGACATCTAAGCATTGGACAATAACATTAGAGCCGTGATCAATATCTAATCCCTCAGTATGCTTAGACTTATACACTGCTACGTTACCAGAAGTAAACACCTGCATGTTTAAGCAAGCAGTCTGTATGGCACCAGCACTAATCTGGAAGGGCCATGTACTATCTAAAGATGTGATAGCTAACAGGCTGAGCTTAGCTGTATCACCGTCAGGTGTTAAGTAAGTATGAGCTGGTAAGTTATACTGAACATAAGTTCTAGCACCACCATGGCTCATCTGAATGTCCTCAGTAATACCTTCTAAGTTTAGATCAGACCGCTCAAGTATTTTCCTTGTAGCTTCTATCATCTGCTTAGGTGCTACTGGTTTATACATATCACTATGAATACCTAACTCATCACCGTTATCAGTTCGGTAGACAACCTTCTTAGAACTATAACGGTTAAGGTTAAACGAAGTGTGCATATCATCTAAAGCTACTGCATATCTTAATGGTGCCTGAGCAATATCAAAGTCGGCAACTCCAAAGCCTTTTAGTTTAAGTTTATATATCTCTGCTGCATTCCCAATACTTGACATAGTATCATCTCTCATAGTATTATTCATCAATCATTACCTTCATTATAGTGCCGCCACACTTGGCTGCAAAAGATTCTAAGTGTACATAGCAGGCTAAGTAAACCTCCTCATCTGCAAAGGTCGCTATCAATTCAGCAGCTAACCCGTAATCTATATATACTTTAACCATATACTACCTCAAGTTAGCCCCCGAAGGGGCATTAAGATTAATTAAGATACAGTTTCAACACCTTCGTTATCCTTGATGGCTGTAAAGTATACACCTCTGCCTTGCTTATGCTCTAAGGCAAAGGCCCACAATCCACAGTGGTAGCTGTTGAAGCACTCACCTTTAAAGTGTGAAGGGTTGCGCTGTAGATGCTTACGCTTTCTTAGAATATAAGAGCGACCAAAGAACTTACCAGTAGATCGACCATACTTATCAGCCTTACCAAATACTAAACGTACTAAGAGAGATGCTGTAACATTGAACGCTGCTAAGATTAACTTTTTCATGATAGTAATTCCTAATTAGTTTGTTTGAAGTGAACCATTATACTACTTTATTTAACGTTGTAAAGCATTATTTTATTATAAAGAAACCCCTTGACTTATAAGTCTTATTAGTTTACAATACCTTTAAAGGTTTTTAAGTACCTTATAAGCCACTTGTTATAAAAATGTAATTATCCATAGTGGTTTGAATATGATCTTGATCCTCCTCACCCTCTGGTAAGATTTTAAACAATTCTTTCCAACTATAATGGCTGCCATCGACAACAAAGACTGGAGTTCCTACACTACTACACCATATCTCTGTAATCTTATTGCCATTTATAGTATCACCAACTTCCAGCCAGTCATTAATGCAATTGCTTGAATTCTCAAACTTTGTGATTATCTTACTCATAATTTATACCCCTAACAAATAATTAATATGAACTTCTGATACATGATTACCGTCTCGCCACTTTATAGACTTCGTAGCTAAGTTATTACACCACTCATCCCATAACTTCTCAGTACCATGGCGATGACATAGAGATATATAACCTTCTATCTTATTACGATTCGCTGTTAAGCCCTTGATAGTCTTAGGGTTTTTAGCAAGTGTGAAAGTCTTAGGGTCTAACTCATACATCTTAATGTTATGAACATCCATACATCCAACTAATCCCATAGTCAATTGACACATGAAGCCAGCCTTCGGAAGTCCTAGACCATCGACACGAAGGAACACCTTCATTAAGCTATACGCTTTATCGTCGTTAGTCTTATTACTATTCGCTATAGCTTTTGCTTGAGCATATAACTTATGCTTATTAGAATTCAGATACTTATAAGTTTTAGACTTAACACCCCACAAAAACTTAGAATCTATACCATTCTTTCTAACATCGGCCAACTGATTGCCACATGATAACCAATTCTGCTGGATACTTACACTAACTAGCATGGCAACATCCATTAGATTATCTGCGGATTGCATAGCATAGTCTTGGCATTGTACTGCATGAATCTTATACATAATTTACATCCCTATTTGTAACATTAATTCAACGAACTGGATGAAGAGCCAGCCACAAGCTATTGTAATTACTATATTTATTATATCGTCTGCTTCCATATTTGCTCCGCTGTTTTGGTGGTGGCTTATAAGTACCTTTTAAATATTTAAAAGTTCGTAAGAACTTCTTTTAAATATTTTAAAGGAACTTATAAACCATTATATTAATATTAATTCCAGTTTATAAATATATCATTACCATCTTCGTCCATTGCAAAGACTGCACCCTGAGAACAATAACCCTGCAAAGCCTCTATAAGACAACCAAATTCATCCTTAGCTTCTGATAGACTCATTATGACAGTACCACCACCATAAAAGGACTCAAAACGTATAGACTTAATCACTTCTAACTTCTCTTCATTAGACTCACACTCATCTTCGATGGTTAATTCTTGACCTATCTCTGTACCGTATGCTAATTCTAATGTCGCTTCCCCGTTAAATTCTAACATAATCTATATCCCATGTGTTTAATTTTAAATTAAGCCCCACCAAATTGGCAGGGCGTTAGATTGAATCTATATTATTTCTTCTGTACCGCTTCAAGGATCATTGCAAGACCAGCTTCAATGTCGCCAACCTTAGATTCTAAAGAATCAAACCGCCCTTCGATAGACTCTATTCGAGCATTCATCTTCGATGCTACAGAGTTACTCTGAGTAACTTTACGTGGCTTCTTCGGCTCAACCTTAGCAATGAATTCTTCTATCTCAGGTTCAACCTTAGCAGCCTTCGGCTTCGCTGCTTTCTTCGGAGCCTTCGGCTTACTAGACTTCTTAGCTTGAATAAGATCAGCGAATTGCTTCGGCACTAAATCGTATTCGAAGAATTCTTGAATATCTCCATGAGTCATAAGAGAATCTTGATCAGCATGGTGCTTATTCAGAATGGCGTTGAACACTTTTGTCAGTCCATATCGTTCCGAAGGAACCGTAGCTTGAATCGCTGCAAAGTGGTTTGCTACAGCCCAGATTTGCTTCTTCGAAGCTATACGATTGACATCTATATTAGCGAAAGAATTATTCATGTGAAAATTTCCTGTGGTTGAAAACAGCGTCAGTGCCGTTTTGACGATTTCAAAGCTACTGACCTTTTGATCGAATGTCAACAACTTTATGTGCGTGATTAATCCCGTAGGCATTATGCACGTGTTAACACATGATAAAGCCAGCAAGCCGATTTTTCAGGTCGAGGAGCTTTAGGGGCGCATTGTAAGATAAGTTATCTCTCAATGTGTGTACGAGGCAAACGACCATCGATCTCCTTGAAAAGATAAGTTATCTTTCAACACGCACAAGGAAAGCGATAAATCTATTCGCACGTTTCCCTTCGGGAATTGCTTTAAAGTCTACGAAGTAGATAAACTAATAGTAGGTTTAATCTATAGATTAATATATACTGTAAGTCGTTGAATGCTATGAAGTCTTTGAAGTAGAATCTATTGATTCTAGGAAGTCTCTAAAGGTTCTGTAGCTGGCAACTAGATTTAAGAGACTTGAAAGATCTCGAAGTCTTTAAAGATCTGCGGGTGTGTGTACAGATCTTCATAGATCTTTATAGACTTTAGAGGGGGGGCAGGAGGCCATGGGG
>Ga0075444_10000078_pt1 | contig 50149 bp, 52 predicted proteins | sample CoawatmetaG01DNA_FD_76836 | JGI IMG/M metagenome (GOLD analysis project Ga0075444, IMG submission 76836) | Marine microbial communities from the West Antarctic Peninsula - Coastal water metaG017-DNA | ecosystem: Environmental > Aquatic > Marine > Coastal | place: Atlantic Ocean: West Antarctic... | reverse complement strand
GAACAAGGCTGTATCGGATCATTGGGCACACATGTTGGTGCACGGAACGTTGCATCTATTGGGCTTCGATCATATCAATGATAGCGATACTGCCGTTATGGAAAATCTGGAAATACAGATAATGATCAATCACGGGATCGCGAATCCCTATAGAGAGTCTCCCCGGGGACCTGATACACTTTAAATCTATGAACGAAAAACCCCCAAGTACCAGCGGCTCGGGTACACCCGGCCTGATTTCACGCGTTATGCGAGCAATCAGGGGCGAACCCTGGAGCCGCCACGAAATTCAAAACTTTATCCAGTCTGATGTTGAGCTCGATGCCGAAGAGAAAAGCATGCTATCTGGCGTGCTTGAAGTATCTGAAACTCAGGTGCGAGAAGTTATGGTGCCGCGTTCGCAAATGGTCGTGATTGACATAGAGGATGGCTTTGACGAGACAATGAAGTTGATCGTTGAGTCCGGCCACTCACGTTTCCCCGTTATTGGCGAAGATCGTGATGAGGTTCTTGGTATTTTGCTGGCGAAAGACTTGCTGCGCTATTACGGCCGCGATGAGGCAAAAGATCTTACGATCAAAAAATTACTGCGACCCGCGTCGGTTATTCCTGAATCGAAGAGACTCAATGCCCTTTTGAAAGAGTTTCGTGCGAGTCACAATCACATGGCAATTGTCGTCGACGAATACGGCGGCGTTGCTGGCTTACTGACTATTGAAGACGTGCTCGAAGAAATAGTCGGTGAAATTGACGATGAGCACGATCACGAAGAAGCGGAGTTCATCCGGCCGGACGGTGATCGAGACGGCAAAGAATGTTTCGCCGTGCGTGCGCTGACTCGTATCGAAGATTTTAATGAATACTTTGAGTGTGCATTGGACGATGAGGAATACGATACGATCGGCGGCCTCGTAATGCATGAGCTCGGACGGCTTCCTGGCCGTGGCGAAAATGTCGAGTTTGGTGGGTTCGGTTTTGTCGTTGTCAAAGCAGATGAACGACGAATTGATGCGTTACGGGTACAGCGCAGCAACGGCTGATCTCATTGGCTAATAAGAAAGATCTGGACTTTCTGTTTTCGCTGACTTCAGATCAGCCAAGACTAAGTCGCTTGCTCGCGTTCTTCATAGGTAGCGCGACGACCTTGGTATTCGCACCTGCAGAGTGGTCACTATTGGCCCCGTTGCTGATACTCCCACTTTTGTTCGTCGCACTCACGGCTTCACCTAAAGATGCCGCGGCGCATTTTTTCTGGTTTGGCTTTGGACTGTTTCTTACGGGCACATATTGGATTTACATATCCGTTCATGTGTATGGCAATGCGGCTCTGTGGATCGCAGTTATTTTGATGGGGGCTTTGTCGTTGATCTTGGCGACATTCCTATGGTTAGCAGGCTGGGTCATGTCTCGCCTTTCGCAGGGTAAACCGTGGCGTATGTACTTCATTGGCCCTGCAACATGGGTCTTTGTGGAGTGGCTGCGCGGCTGGGTATTGACTGGGTTTCCATGGCTATCTCAAGGTTACGGACAGGTTGATTCAGCCCTAGCTGGGTGGGCACCTGTCCTCGGTGTTTACGGCGTATCGATGATGTTGCTGTTCAGTAGTGCCGCAATTCTTGTATCAATCATGACTACGAACAGGGAACGCCTGATCGCAGTTCCGCTCATTTTCCTACCCTGGATCGCTGGCAGCGCGCTAAGCATAGTGGATTGGACTGAACCCTATGGTGATCCGATTCGTACCACGATCGTTCAGGGTGGTATCCCGCAAGAGCATAAATGGCTCCCTGAACAACGCCAAGCGACGCTCGACTTTTATCGAAGCTCGACGCTGAGTGTGCCTGAGAGCGAGCTAGTCATATGGCCAGAAGTCGCGATTCCTGCTTTGCAGGACCAAGTCGCAGATTATCTGAATATTGTTGACGGCGATGCGAAGCGAAATGCTCAAACGGTGCTGGTCGGGATTCTCGAACGCAACATGCAGCACAGTGCTGACGCACAGATATTTAACAGCGTTCTGATGCTCGGGAGTGACGAGCGGCAGGCGTATCACAAGCGGCACCTGGTACCCTTCGGCGAATATTTTCCGGTTCCTGAAGTCGTCCGGGAATGGATGAGGTTGCGGAATCTTCCTTACGCTGATCTCACGGCGGGGAGCAATGTTCAAGCGTTGCTACAAACAGCCAAGGGTGTAAATCTGGCGGTAGCTATTTGCTGGGAAGATGCCTTCGGCACGGAGCAGTTGTACGCATTTCCCGACGCCGATTTACTGATCAATGTCAGCAACGATGGCTGGTTTGGCGATTCGATTGCACCGCACCAACATCTGCAAATCGCTCGAATGCGAGCGCTGGAAGTCGGTCGCTATTCTATTCGCTCAACCAATACCGGCATCAGCGCGTTCATCGGTCCGACTGGTGATATCCTGAAGATCGGTAAGCAATTTAAGCCAGTGGTAATGACTGCCAGCGTCCGCGCCCATCGCGGCACTACGATTTACGCCGACAGCGGTAATTGGACGATTCTGGGAATCTGCTACTTAATACTCGGTTTCTTCTGGATTCGAAGTCGTGCCGGAGCCTAGTGTATTCAGCCGTCTGAGGTATACCGCTACTGCGCATCGCAGCCTGTTCATGTAGGCTTGCATTTTTTCATAGCATCGAAGACGTACGGCATCCATGAGCACTACCTACAACCCCGAAATCGTCGAGCTTGACGCCCAGAAGTATTGGGATGATGCCCACAGTTTTGAGGTCGGCGAAGACGCCGACAAGGAAAAATACTATTGCCTGACCATGTTTCCGTACCCAAGCGGAAAACTGCACATGGGCCATGTTCGCGTTTTTACCATTAACGATGTCATCGCACGTTATCAGCGCTTACAGGGCAAACACGTCTTGCAGCCGATGGGTTGGGACGCATTTGGCATGCCGGCAGAGAACGCCGCCATCCAGCGCGGAATTCCACCGGCTAAATGGACTTACGCCAACATAGAAGATATGCGTGGTCAGCTGAAACGTCTGGGTTATGCCTACGACTGGACGCGCGAAGTGACCACCTGCAAGCCCGAGTACTACCGTTGGGAGCAGTGGTTGTTCACGAAAATGTTCGCCAAAGGTTTGGTCTACCGCAAGAACTCAATCGTTAACTGGGATCCTATTGATCAGACAGTTCTGGCGAACGAGCAGGTTATCGACGGCCGTGGCTGGCGCTCTGACGCCCTGGTTGAACGCCGTGAAATTCCGCAGTGGTTTATGAAGATCACTGACTATGCGGATGAATTACTCGACGAATTGGACCGCATGCCCGGCTGGCCCGAGTCGGTTAAGACGATGCAGCGTAATTGGATCGGTCGTTCGGAAGGTGTTGAGTTGTCGTTCAATGTTGATGGCGAAAACGAGCCATTGACAGTCTACACGACGCGGCCGGATACGCTCATGGGTGTGACCTACATGGCAGTCGCGGCAGAACATCCATTGGCTAAAAAGTCGGCGGCGGCGAACCCCGGTGTTGCGGCATTCATAGAGCAATGTAAGCAAACGGATGCACAGGAAGCGACGCTGGAAACGATGGAGAAAAAAGGTATGTCGTTGGGCATATCTGCTATCCATCCGCTGAGTGGCGAGGAAGTTCCTCTGTGGGTCGCAAACTTTGTCCTCATGACCTACGGCACCGGCGCTGTTATGGCCGTTCCTGGCCACGACGCACGCGATTGGGAGTTTGCAAAGAAACATGGTCTACCAATCAAGCAGGTGATTGCGCCGGCGGATGGCACTGATATCGATATTGAGGCTGCCGTTTATCTCGAACGCGGCGTACTCGTGAACTCGGGCCAATACGATGGCCTGGATTTCGACGCTGCGTTCAATGCGATAGCCGATCATTTCGAAGAGATTGGTCGCGGCAGTCGCAAAGTAAATTACCGCCTCCGTGACTGGGGTGTTTCGCGGCAACGCTATTGGGGTACGCCTATTCCGATTATCTATTGTGATGATTGCGGTGCCGTGCCCGTCCCGGAAGACCAGTTGCCGGTGGTGCTGCCCGAAGACGTTGAAGTGAAGGGAACTGGCTCTCCACTCAAGGATATGCCCGAATTCGTTAACGTGTCTTGTCCGAGGTGCGGCAAAGCGGCGTGCCGTGAAACGGATACCTTTGATACTTTCATTGAGTCGTCATGGTATTTTGCTCGCTATGCCTGTCCAGATAGTGACAGCGCCATGCTCGATAATCGTGCCAAGTACTGGACGCCGGTAGACCAATATACGGGCGGCGTTGAGCATGCGATTCTGCATCTTCTGTATTCGCGATTCTTCCAGCGCGTCATGCGCGACGAAGGCTTGACCGATGTATCCGAACCGTTCACCAACCTTATGACTCAAGGCATGGTGCTCAAAGACGGCGCGAAGATGTCGAAAGCAAAGGGCAATACGGTTGACCCGGCAGAGCTGATCAAAAAATACGGCGCGGATACCGTGCGACTTTTCATGATGTTCGCGGCACCACCCGAACAGGCTTTGGAATGGTCTGACGACGGCGTTCAGGGTAGCTTCCGATTCCTGAAGCGATTCTGGAGTGCGGTCATCGATCATACCGCTGCAGGGAAAGCAGGCGCGTTGGATATCGACATGTTGACCGATGCACAAAAAGATCTTCGCTGCAAAACGCATCAAACAATTGCCAAAATTAGCGATGACCTTGGTCGTCGCCATAGTTTCAACACTGCTGTGGCAGCATCAATGGAATTACTCAATGCGGTGAACAAATTTACAGATATATCGGATAATGGCCGCGCGGCTGAACGCGAAGCGCTCGAATCTGTTGTCGTGATGTTGTCACCGATCGTGCCGCATATTTGCCACGCGTTGTGGCAAGAGTTAGGTCATGAGTCGGCCCTGATCGATCAACGCTGGCCAGAATACGATGAAAGTGCGATCGAGCGGGATCTTGTTGAAATCGTAGTACAGGTTAACGGTAAATTACGTGGACGGATATCGGTTGCTGTCGATACAGTTAAAGACGAAGTAGAAGCAACTGCATTGGCTGATGAAAACGTGCAGCGATTTATCGGTGATAATGAAGTTCGTAAAGTTATCGTTGTGCCGGGAAAATTGGTGAATATCGTTGTTTAAGAAAATCCACATAGCAATACTCATTCTGGCGACCGCCGGCGTTGCTGCATGTGGGTTTCACTTGCAAGGGGCGTTTACAGCGCCCGCCGGTATGGAGCGGACTTATATTGCTGCGGATGACCATTACAGCGCGTTTTTTAGAGAGCTTAAATCGCGGCTGCGCGCGGCGGGTGTCGTACTAAGTGACTCTCCGATGGATGCAACGGCGACTTTTGGTATTTCCTTTGACCAAACCTCCCAACGAGTTTTGTCCGTTTCAACCCGAAATGTGCCGACTGAGTACGAGGTGTTCTATACCATTACTTACAGCCTCTACAGTGGGTCGAACGTGTTGCTGCCGCCGCAAACGCTCACGCTCACCAGAGACTACGCCTATGACTCGACCCTCGTGTTGGGTAAAGCACGTGAAGGGGAATTGCTTCGCGATGCGATTGTTCAGGATCTCGTTCGTGTCGTGTTGAAGCAAATCTCTACGCTCTAAGCGAATATATTGCTCATTTTTGATCTGCCGCGAAGTGTCTTGGATTTTTTACTGTACTAATACGGCCTATGTGCAGGCAGATACTCCCATCCATCCACTGCTCCGAATCCTGCCATGTCATTTTCATGACGCTTGGGAGGCGCGCTGGCGTCGACTAAGATGCCGATGGTGAAGGTCTTGAGGAACCCGCGGTGAGCTATTTACAAGGCGATGTTAACCGACAACGTCGAGACGTTGGCTGCAAGCGCATCATGTCGGACATGAATGCATGGGGATACAATTTTCGGATTAGCAACACACTAGACTGACTCCAAAGCGACGCCGAGGATGCATTAGAGTTTCTTAAAAATCATAGACTTCTGAATGCTGCGAGAGAAGCCACCTTTCGGCTACGCCAATAACTTGATCGCAGTGTATAGTTTGGTATGCCCTGGCTACGCCTACTCCTGTATTTCATAGTAATTGCCTTCGTAACGTGGGCACTGACGCAAATGGAACTCGCGTCCCCTGGCAGTCTGAAACTGCACATCCTGCTCAGCGAGGCTGACCGCTTCGGCACCAGTGAATTTTCCCCGGTGGAAATAATTCAAGCCATCATTCTTGGCGTATGCGGCGTCATAATGTGGTGGGTCGCTCTCTATTGCCCGTCGCAACGCACGGTCGCTATCCTGTTTGGCGGTATGGCTCTGGCCTTTCTGATTCGCGAGCTAGATTATTTCCTCGACCGATACGTTATTGATAATTTCTGGCAAGTCATCATCGCAATCGTCGGATCACTCATAATCGCCTATACATTTCGACACAGGAAGCGCACTCAAATCACTTTCGCACGCATTTGGCCGTCACCTGGATTGACGCTGCTGTTCGCAGGCGCTGTAATTCTTTTCGCATTTGTAAGATTTGTTGGCCACGAACCACTGTGGATGGCAATCCTTGGCGACGACTATCGCCGCATCATCAAACTCGCAGTCGAAGAATTTATCGAACTAATTGGTTATTTCCTATGGATGATCGGAACGATCGAATATGCACTTCAAGCACGGGCCATCACGATGGCCGAGCCGCAACCCGCCGCGCGGCGCCGTCGCGACAAACGTCGGCAAGACGCTGAGGGACGATTCTGACGATCAAAGTCAGGGGGTCGTGTTGTTACAGGATGGTCGGGTTCGGAGCGGCTCCGTAGACCTCTTCTGGGTCGAATACTTTCTCCGATTCCGTCCATTCTAGGTCTATGCGGCCGTCCGATTGTTTCAACTCAAAATCGTTGCCGACTGGAACTTTTCGGTAGAAGCAGCTGCGGTAGCCTACGTGACAACTTGCGCCGCCCGCGACATCCGCTCGGAGCCAGATACAATCTTGGTCATCGTCGATTAAGAATTCTCGGACCGCTTGAACGAGGCCGCTAGTGGCGCCTTTGTGCCACAGAGCCTGGCGGCTGCGACTGAAGTAGTGGGCTTCGCCAGTAGAGATAGTCAGCTGCAGTGCTTCTTTGTTCATGTAGCCCTGCATGAGGACCTCGCCGCTGGTGGCGTCGGTGGTGACGACGGTGATTAGTCCGCGGTCATCGAATTTCGGTGCGAGGTCGTTACCTTCTTCAACCTGTTCGATGCTGTCGCGGGCTTGGAATTTGACAGGTGTGGCCGACATTGCGAGTCCTCGGAGAGTTTTTTTAGATCAGAAGAATACCGGGCGTAGCGGTCAGCAGCAATGTTGATATGATTGCGTTCTTTGAATGATCGAACGCTAAGACTATGACATTACAGCTACACGACACCCTTAAGGGTAAGAAAGTCCCGTTTGAACCACTTATAGAAGGCGAGGTGACGATGTATCTGTGTGGTCCCACAGTTTATAACTACGCGCACATCGGTAACGCGAGGCCCGCTGTCGTATTTGACCTGCTAGCGAGGCTATTGCGCCGCAGTTATAAATTGACGTTTGCGCGAAATATCACCGATGTTGACGACAAGATAAACGCTGCCTCAGTGGAAACCGGTAAACCCATTGACGAAATTACAGCGCGCTTCATCAAAGCTTATAACGATGATATGGGCGCGTTGGGCGTACGGGCGCCTGATATCGAGCCGCGTGCGACGCAGCACATTGGCGAAATGATTACGATGATCGAAACGCTGATTGAGAAAGAATTTGCGTATGAGGCAGAAAACCATGTTCTATTCGACGTGTCGTCGAACGAGAACTATGGTGCATTATCAAAGCGCGATTTACGGGAGATGATCGCGGGCGCTCGAGTTGAGGTTGCACCCTACAAGAGGGCGGCGCACGACTTCGTCTTGTGGAAACCATCGACACCGGAATTGCCGGGTTGGGATTCGCCCTGGGGTCGGGGCCGACCGGGCTGGCATATTGAGTGCTCTGCCATGGCTAAAAAGCACCTCGGTGAGACGATCGACATTCACGCTGGCGGGCGTGATTTGGTGTTCCCGCATCACGAAAATGAAATGGCGCAGAGTTGTTGCGCACACGACGGTGCGGTATTCGCGCGTTATTGGTTACACAACGGTTTTCTCAGCATGAACCAGGCCAAGATGTCGAAGTCCCTGGGCAATGTATTGTTCGTACATGAGATGGTAAAGACCATACCGGGTGAGGTTATTCGTCTAGCGTTGCTCAGTGCCCACTATAAGCAGCCACTGGACTGGTCAGCGGACTCGATTGAGTCTGCTCGTCGCATGTTGGATCGCCTCTACGGCGCCCTGCAGGGCGTCGTTGTCTCGGACGAAGCGCGTGCGGCGGCAGATGTGCCGAAGGCTGTCCTTACAGCATTGGAAGATGACCTGAATTCTCCGCGGGCTATGGCGGCATTATTTGGTCTGGTAAAGAATCTCAATAAAGCGACCAAGGATGAAGAAAAAGAGAGCCTTGCTGCTGCACTGTACGCGGGCGGTGAGTTGATGGGACTTCTCGGCAACGATCCGGACGAGTGGTTTGCCGGGCACGTCGAGGGTGACATGTCGTCTGACGAGATCGAGGCTTTGATCGAGAAGCGCCTCGCTGCGAAGGCGGCACGTGATTTCGAGGCCGCAGATACTATTCGTGATCAGCTTCTCGACGCTGGCGTCACCATTCAAGACGGTCATGATGGCACGAGTTGGCGCCGGAGTTAATTGTGAGTAATGAGATACAGATCGCGCAACAGGAACTGATCGAGGACTTCGAGATGTTCGAAGACTGGATGGACCGTTACCAGTACCTGATCGATATGGGTCGCCGCCTGCCCGAGTTTCCCGAATCGTATCGGACCGACGAGAATCGAATTCGAGGCTGTCAGTCGCAGGTCTGTTTGTTGCTAAAGAGCAGGAAGTACGACTGCACTTTGATGCTATCAGCGATGCTGCAATCGTCTCCGGGCTGATTGCCTTGTTGCTACGCCTTTATAGTGGCCGCACGCCAAAGGACATATTGGATACACCGCCGGATTTCGTAACAGCGCTGCAGCTTGAAGCTCACCTTAGCCCGACCCGAAGCACCGGATTGTCGTCAATGCTGATAGCGATTCGACGTTTCGCATCTGAGGCTATGCGGGCTGCCTGATGGTCAATTCTATGAGTAAAGCGCTCGCGTGGCCGCTCATTCAGTTGGTGCGGTTTTACAGACTTGCAATTTCTCCCTGGTTCGGTGCGAACTGTCGTTTTGACCCAACGTGCTCACAATATGCGATCGAGGCGCTGCAACGGCATGGCGTATTCAAAGGGACGTGGTTGGCGGTCCGACGTATTGGTCGCTGCCATCCGTGGGGCGGCTCTGGATACGATCCCGTGCCCAAGAACAGAAAAGACTATAATGAAACCGCTTAGCCTATTGAGGGCAGCCTTCCTTTCGATCATCGAGCCCGCAGAAAGTAGCAGTAATATTGAGCTGGCGACTGTTCTGAGACGCCCTTGAAGCGCTACAATAGGCGCATGGATAAGCGTTTACTGACAATTTTGCGATGCCCGGTATCACACAAGGGCCTAGCCCTTCTGAAGAAAGATGATTTGGCGCGAGTTAACGCCGCGATCGATGTCGGACTCCTGGTCAATCACGAAGGCTCGGCAGTGTCTAATCCGCTGCATGAGGCACTGATTACCGATGACGGTAAGCGCATTTACCCGGTCGACGACGGCATTCCGGTGTTGCTCGAGGGCGAATCGATAAGCATGGAGCAGCTTGCTTGAAGATCCAGGCTAACCAGCTCTCCTCGCATCTCATCAAATCTCTGGCCTCTTGTTACCTCGTCACTGGTGACGAGTTTCTACTGGTTGGTGAGGCGCTGGACAGTATTCGCGAGAAAGCACGCGAATGCGGGTTCACGTCGCGCGAGTTGCACGTGGCAACGGCCGGTTACGACTGGTGCGCGCTAACAGCATCGACGGGAAATTTTTCCCTTTTCGCCGAGCAGCGCATCATTGAGTTGCGCTTACCCACCGGGAAGCCTGGAAAGGCCGGCAGTGCGGCGATCATCGATCTCGTTGAGCAATCGGGCCCGGAAATATTGTTCATTGTTACCGGCCCCAAGCTTGATCGAAGTAGTAGTGCATCCAAGTGGGCGAAGACGATTGATCAGAAGGGCGTGTCGTTGCCGCTTTGGCCGATCGGTGTTCGTGAGCTTCCGGGTTGGATAGCGAGCAGGATGCGATCTGCGGGTCTGCAGCCGGACAGAGATGCAGTGACGCTGATCGCCGATCGGGTGGAGGGAAATCTACTTGCCGCACAGCAAGAAATTGAAAAGCTGCGCCTGATGCTCGGTGAAGGAAAGGTGAGTGCAGAAGCTGTAAATGAAGCCGTTGCTAACAGCAGCCGTTACGACGTTTATAAATTGACTGATGCTGCGCTTGAGGGCGATGCCAGTCGCTCTGTAAAGATTCTTGGTGGGCTGCGCAGAGAAGGTATAGAACCCGTCATCGTTATGTGGGCGCTGACTCGTGAACTGCGAACGTTGGCGACGCTGGATGACGTTATTAGGCAGGGCGGCGACCTTGGTGGGGCGATGCAAAAGTCAGGTGTCTGGCGAAATCGGCAAGGCTTGGTGCGCAGTTGCATCAGTCGGCACCAGCACGGTGACTTTCACAAGATGCTCAAAGCAACCGGGCGTGCGGACGCGGCGGCCAAAGGACAGCGTGCCGGAAATCCCTGGCAGATGGCGACCGATGTCGTCGTAAGTCTGTCACAGTGAATTCCGCCCGCCCAATCGGCATATTCGGTGGCACGTTCGACCCCATTCACTACGGTCACCTGAGAACAGCATTCGAGATGCTGAAGGCACTGCGTTTTGATGAAGTCCGGTTTATTCCGTGCGGCAATCCACCGCACCGCGGCATCACATATGCCGACGCCGAGCTCAGATATCGCATGGTCGATGCTGCTATTAAAGGACAAGAGGGCTTCTTAAGTGATGATCGCGAATTGCGTCGCGAGGGGCCGTCTTACTCGATTGACACATTAACGGGCCTGCGCGAAGAATTTCCAGAGCGCTCATTGGGTCTGATAGTGGGAATGGATGCATTCCTTGAACTACCCAAATGGCATCGCTGGGATGAAATTCTGAATTTCGCCCATATAGTCATCGCCCATCGACCTGGTTGGAGGGCACCGGATATTGGTGCATTGGGTAACTTGATTGCTGAGAATGGGACGCATCGAGTAAATGACTTGCATGAGGTAACGCACGGGCGCATTCATATCCACGCGGTGACTCAACTGGAGATCGCGTCAACCGAGATACGGGATCTGGTGGCCGCCGGTCGGGATCCACGGTTCTTAATGCCGGATGCTGTGAGAGATGTCATTAAACAGACAAATTTATATATGAGTGAAACGAATGAATAGCGAAGAATTGAGTGACCTTGTTGTAGAAGCGCTGGAGGAAATAAAAGGGCTGGATATCATCAAGCTCGACGTCAGCGATATGACGACGGTTACTGATTGGATGATTGTGGCAAGTGGCACTTCGAGCCGGCACGTACAGGCGCTTATTGAGAATGTTTCAGATCGAGCCAAGGCGGCGAGTCACCGGCCCTCTGGGATTGAGGGCGAGAGCGGTGGCGAGTGGGTATTACTTGACCTTCAGGATGCGCTGGTCCACGTCATGCTGCCCAAGATACGAGAGTTCTACAATTTGGAGAAACTCTGGTCAATCAGACCTGCCGGAGGCGCGACGTCAACCGACGGCTAACTCGTGCATATTCGTCTTCTAGTTGTTGGTGATCGCCAACCCTCGTGGGTGGACGACGCCTTTGGCATCTACACCGCTCGCTATCCTCGTGAATGGAAATTCCGTCTCGACGCGATTCCGACAATTAGGCGCAACAAGAACGACAAGTCACATCAGGCAATGAAAGTTGAAGGCGAACTCATTCTCGCGAAACTTGCCTCGACTGAGCAGACGGTGTTGCTGGACGAGCGCGGCAAACAGCTGACCAGTAAATCATTGGCATCGAAGCTCGCAGACTGGCAATCCGATGGTCGGGATTTGTGTCTTATTATCGGCGGTCCTGACGGAGTGTCTGATGCGGTCCGGCAGCGGGCTGACATGCTTTGGTCGTTGTCAGAGCTCACCTTGCCGCACGGCATGGCCAGAGTGCTACTGGCAGAGCAACTCTATCGAGCCTGGTCGCTGCAAACCGGCCACCCGTATCATCGTGAGTAAATTGATGGCTCCCGTGCTGCAACTGGCTTCAACGTCCCCGCGACGTCGGGAAATTCTGGCATCGCTGGGTTTTCGGTTCGATGTTGTCGAGGTAGAAACCGACGAACGTCCACTTGACGGTGAATTACCCTCGGATCTGGTGCTGAGGTTGGCAATCGCTAAAGCCGAGGCGCTGAATTGTGGCAGTTGCGTTTTAGGCGCGGATACCGTTGTAGTGCTTGGGGATCGTGTGTTCGGAAAACCTCGGGACGCCGAGGACGCAGTCAACATGCTACTTTCACTGTCAGGATGTAAGCATACTGTACTGACTGGCGTTGCACTGAAAACGCCCAACGGAACCCGGAGTGTGCTGTCCAGCACGGATGTTCAGTTTCGCGAAATTGGTCAGGGCGAGGCGCTGCGTTACTGGCAAAGTGGGGAACCCGCTGACAAAGCTGGTTCGTATGGTATTCAGGGCCTCGGCGGCATGTTCGTGAAAGCCATAAGCGGCAGCTATTCGGGCGTCATGGGACTGCCGGTATTCGAGACCATAGAATTATTAGCGTCGGCCGGGATCGACGTATTTGAAAAAAAGAGATGACGAAAGAATTAGCAAAAGAAGAAATTCTTGTAAACGTGACTTCGACCGAAGTGCGCGCTGCCCTGCTTGAGAACGGCGTATTGCAGGAAGTCTATATTGAGCGGGCGGCACGGCGTGGAATAGTCAGCAATATTTACAAGGGCAGGGTCTCGAGAGTTTTGCCGGGCATGCAGGCAGCATTTATCGATATTGGGCTGGAAAGAACCGCGTTCCTACATGCCTCGGACATCGCAACACCGGACGCCGTCGAAAATAACGGCGACGTACCGAATATCAAGGATCTGGTTCGCGAAGGTGATGGCATCATGGTTCAGGTCGCCAAGGACCCGCTCGGCAATAAGGGCGCACGCCTGACGACGTCCATCACGTTACCGTCCCACTACCTAGTGCTGTTGCCGCACAGTGATTCTGTGGGCATCTCGGCACGCATCGAAGACGACGACGAAAGAGAACGCTTGCGCGACATGGTTGAGGTTCTGCTCAAAGAGCAGGGGCTGGAATGTGGCGCTATCGTGCGAACTGTCGCAGAGGGCGCCGCGCCGGAAGCCATCATGGCCGATTTGCGTTACACACTTAAGTTATGGGATGTCGTTCAGCTGCGATACAGGCTGGCTAATGTAAAAACGATGGTTCATGAAGACTTGTCGCTACCCTTACGGGTATTGCGCGACATGGTCTCAACGGATGTAGAGCGGATACTGGTTGATTCGAAGGCAGATTTTACTACGATGCTGGAATTCGCGAGCACCTATCTTCCGGACGCTGAGCTGGTGCTGGAACATTACAAAAGACGCCAGCCTATTTTTGATCTGTATGGAGTAGAAGACGAAATCAAGAAATCGATGGATCGAAATATCTCTTTAGAATCAGGTGGCTACATAGTATTTGATCAAACTGAAGCGATGACGACTGTCGATGTGAACACGGGAGGGTACGTAGGCCATCGCAATCTTGAAGAAACAATTTATCGGACCAATCTCGAGGCTGCAGTTGCTATCGCCCGTCAGCTTCGGCTACGTAATTTGGGTGGCATCATCATCATTGACTTCATCGATATGGGAGAACAGGAGCACCGCAGCAGTGTACTGCAGGTGCTCGAAAACTCTCTTTCACGAGATCATGTTCGCCACCAGATAACGCCCATATCGCCACTGGGACTTGTCGAAATGACCCGCAAACGAACGCGGGAAAGCCTGCAGCACGTTCTGAGCGAAGACTGTACGGGTTGTAATGGCCGCGGTTTTGTCATGACGGCCGAGACCGTGTATTTTGAGGTTTTTCGCGAAATCATTAGACGGTCTCGGCAGTTTGAGTTTGAAGAAGTATTGATACTCGCCCATCAGGACGTGATTGAGCGGCTGCTCGACGAGCAGGCGCCGAGTCTGGCAGAACTCGAGGAACAAACAGGTAAGTCGATCCGCTTGCAAACCGAGTCGCTGTATCTTAAGGATCAGTTTGACGTGGTTCTGATGTGATGCTCAGGTTCGTGACTTAATGAAAAACGTTTTCCGCCGGCTGATGAAATTCCTCGCCTATACCGCAGCGACGGTCGTTATCCTGTTGGCGATAGTGGTGGGATTGTTCCGGCTATTCCTACCGCAAGTGCCGCAATACCAGGATGAGATTAAGACTCAGGCAAGCGCCGTGATCGGAATGCAGGTCGAATTTTCTGGAATGGACGCGCGCTGGGGACTCAGTGGGCCAGAGCTAGAGTTCTACGACGCAGAATTAATTCATCCCGGCAGTGGCAATCGCATCATCGCTGCTGAAGAAGTGCGGGTCGGTGTCGGATTGCTGCGCTTGATGTTTGAACAAGCATTTGTCGTCGATCGGCTTATCATTCTTAAGGCGAGTATTGATGTGCGCCAGCAGGACGATGGGAGTTTTCGAATTCAAGGCTTTTCGCTGGACGAGCTTTTCGGCTCCGAACTTGGAAGCCAGGCAACGCCAACGAGTATCGAAATAATCGGCGAGGACATCGAATTGCGCTTCTTGCAACCCGGCGATGACCGTCCACATTTCTTCAACGTCCCAAGTATGCGAGTCAGCATCGACGATAAACGTATTGCTGCTGATATGGATATTCGCTTGCCCGACAATCTGGGCCGACAATTAAGTGTGTCAGCCAGCCAACTAAGCCTTGGAAGCGAAGAGGAGCGAAACTGGGATATCATCGTCGATGCTGATGATGTGAGCCTGCTCGGCTGGTCGAGTCTGACGGATGGCAGCCGCCAATTTCAATCTGGCATTGGCGATATGGAGTTGGCGCTCGCAGTTAGCAATGGGCGGGTATCCAATTTCACAGCAGAACTTGATTTCGTTGACGTTGCTCTTGCAGCCGACGAATTATTCGATATCAGTGGCCGGATCGAGGTTGATGTATCGGACTTCGATTGGCTGATCGCTGCAAATGAATTTCGACTCTCGGTTGAGGGTCACGATTGGCCAGAATCATCGCTTCAAGTCGAGGCCAGTGTGGATGACGCCGGCACTATTGTGATGTTGGATGCCAGAGCTTCCCATCTGAATTTGGATGATCTGCGGATAATGAGGCCCTGGCTCAGCGAAGAGCTAAAAGGCTTATTGCTTGATTTTCAACCGTCCGGGGTTGTACGAAACCTAGTTGCGACGGTCTCTGAGATTGATAGTGATGCGCCACGATTCAATGTTTCTGTGGAGCTGGATCGAGTAGGCATCGCCGGCGCTTCGTCGCGCCCCGGTGTCCGCGGGTTCTCCGGACTGGTGAGGGCTAATCACACCGGCGGCCGTCTCGAGATCGAATCCACTGAGCTTGAGATTCACGTACCTGAGTATCTACCCCAAGTCATCGCGGTTGATCAAGCAGATGGAACTGTCATTTGGAAGAACAACAATAACCGAACGACCATCCTCTCTGACAGCATCGTCATAAGTAGTGAGATCATCAACAGTCAAAGCAACGTTCAGCTGGTTCTTTACAAAGACGGACTATCACCTGAAATCGATCTTGCCAGTACTTGGAGCATTTCAAATATCGAAGAGGCGAAACGCTACATTCCAGAAAAAGCACTAAAGCCGATTTTGTATGAATGGTTTCAAATGGCATTGGTCAGCGGATCGATAACCCACGGTACAACCACTCTCCATGGACCGCTCGACAAGTTTCCGTTCGACGGTGGGGAAGGGCGCCTATTGATGAAGGCCTCGGTTCGCAACATGACTTTCAAATATCACAAGCTGTGGCCAGCAGCAGAAGGGTTGGACACTGAAGTGATACTCGATAATGCTCGGCTCTATTCGACTGAAAATCAGTCGATAAATGCCGGTATTTCTGCCATCAACGCCAAGGTGAATATTCCAGACCTCAGAGACCCCGTACTAAATATCGAGTCTTTCTCAACAGGATCGCTGGAATCGATTCGCGAATTTTCGATGCAAAGCCCCATCAAAAATGTATTTGGCGGGCAATTGGATCGCATTACCGTTGATGGGGAAGCGTCTTTCGCCCTCGATCTGATGGTGCCACTTAAAAGAGAGCGTATTCAAGAGTTCGAGTTTCAGGTGCGGGTGCGAAGTAATAATGGAACGTTGGCGGTAGCAGGTCTTAATTCACCGATCACGGATCTGATCGGTGAAGTGACAATTGAGCGAGATCGAATCGAGAGTAAGGGGCTCGCTGGAACATTTCTGGGCGAAGGCATTAGCATTTCAATGCAACGCTCCAAGGATCCACAATTCAGCGTGATCGCAACCGCGCTTGGCACAGCGACTGCGGATGGTATTGTCAACGAGCTGGGTGTGCCGATGGACGGGCTCATTAAGGGTGCCGCTGTGTACCAGGCACGCATTCTATTTCCCAGTGGCAAGATGGAGACTAAATCACCACTGACCGTGCAGATCGAAAGCGACCTCAATGGACTCGAATTACTCTTGCCAGTGCCGATCGGAAAGCCAGCTGATTCCTCATTGCAAATATCAGGTGATATTCGTTTCATGCCAGGCGGAGAATTTATTGAGAGCGCTTTCTTTGCTGAGAATCACATCGCTTGGCAATTGGCGTTTAATAAACCTGAGGGCAGTTGGGACCTCGACCGCGGTGTCATCACGATGGGCGGCGCCGCCGTGCAGGCGGCCGATACGCGAGGTCTGCACATTCGCGGTTCGACAAGTGAGGTGCGATTACAGGACTGGTTGAGTCTTTCGCGTAGCGGTGAGAAGAAAACCAGCGCTGCGGAACTAATTCACTCCATCGACCTAACAGTTGATAACCTGTATCTCATCGGCCAGCACTTAAAAGGACATCGCGTTCGAGTTGATCGAAGTGCGGCAGACTGGCTAGTGCAACTTGATGGAGAAGACGTCGTTGGTTCGGTGTTCGTGCCGTACGACTTTAATGGCGACCGCAAGATGGTCTTCGATATGGAGAAACTCCGGCTGCCGGGTGACGAGACACAAACCGAGTTGGCATTGGAACTTGATCCTCGCAAGTTGCCAGCGATTCAACTGACAGCCGCTGAGTTTGCCTTCGGCGACCGTTACCTTGGTGCTGTGGAGGCAACGCTCGAGAAAACCGAGCAGGGTCTTATAGCAACCAAGATTTCCACCAGCGATCCGAGTTTTAAAATCGACGGCACCGGTCGCTGGCTTACTGATGATGCCGATCCACTGGGAAGTCACAGTTTTGTCAGCGCGATCCTGACAAGTACCGATGTTGAACAAACGATGTCCAGACTGAGCTACACACCCGGAATCGATAGCAAAAAAATGTCTATGAGTTTTGAACTGGATTGGTCGGGTAGCCCTCGGCCTGATTTTTTCGAGGTGCTTGATGGTGAGGTTCAGGTCCGGCTGGGTAATGGTCAGCTGAAAGAAATTGAACCGGGTGCTGGGCGTGTGTTCGGACTCATGAGTATCGTTGCGCTGCCACGTCGCTTATCGCTCGATTTTCGGGATGTTTTTAGCAAAGGTTTCGGTTTCGATGAAATCGCTGGAACATTCATAATTGAAGATGGCATCACCTATACCTGTGACTTATCGCTCGATGGGCCTGCGGCCGATATTGGTATCGTGGGCGCGGCCGACATTGCCAATCGTACCTATGAGCAAACCGCGATAGTTTCCGCAAATGTAGGAAATACTTTACCAATCGTTGGTGCCGTGGTCGCTGGTCCGCAGGTTATGGCCGCATTGCTAATTTTTTCGCAAATATTCAAAAAACCGCTACAGGAAGTTGGGGAGGTTTATTATGCGATTGATGGCTCATGGGATGAGCCGTCTGTAGAGTCGACCAACTCGGCGGCATTTATTGCCAGCGGTGAATTGGCAGAATGCTTATCAGGCGAAGAATTAAGATAAATCAATGCGTGTTGCGGCAATTCAGATGAACAGTGGCGCGGACGTGCCCGCGAACCTAAAGGTCGCGGACGAACTGCTGGGAGAGGCCGCCAAAGATGGCTGCGAGATGGCAGTCCTGCCTGAAAACTTCGCGTTGATGCCAGTATGCGGCAGGGATAAGGCAAGAGCCTCTGAGGCGCCCGGAGAGGGTCCCATTCAAGCGTTTCTATCGGATGTGTCACGTAGGCATGGGCTTTGGCTTATCGCGGGCAGCATGCCGCTCAATTCGCCAGAGATCGGCGCTAATCGCGTTTACGGCGCGTGTCCTGTTTATGATGCTAATGGCGTTGAGCAGGCGGTCTATCGAAAAATCCATTTATTCGATGTTGATCTAGTCGACAAGCAGGAGTCGTATCGGGAGTCGCGGTCAATGTACCCAGGAGATGATGTCATCTCTGTGATGACTCCGTGTGGCAGGGTCGGTTTGACCATCTGCTACGATCTTAGGTTTCCGGAGTTGTTTCGGCAGCTTGTCGACGCCGGCGCGAACATGTTTACGGTGCCAGCAGCATTCACCAGCACGACAGGCGAGGCGCATTGGCACACGTTGCTTCGCGCCCGCGCAATTGAAAATCTGGCGTATGTGGTCGCAGCCGGGCAGTATGGCGAACACCCTGACGGTCGATCGACGTATGGGCACTCACTGATCATCGATCCTTGGGGCCGAATTTTGGCCGAAGCGGACGATGGAAATTGCTTTATTGCTGCGGATATTGACCCGTTGCTTCCTACGCAATTGCGCAGTGAGTTTCCAGCGCTTGCAAACCGCCGTTTATAAATACTCGGAATACACATTTGGATAAGAACGGTAATTCAATCGACTCGATGATGTCGCGCATATTGGAACCAGCGGGTCTCGACGAAAAGAGCCTCAATACGACACTCGGCGGCATCATGAAGGGCGGCGTTGATTATGCCGATCTGTACTTTCAGGTGAGTCGCCATGAAAGCTGGACGCTCGAGGATGGCATCATCCGCGAGGGCTGCTTTAATATCGATCAAGGCGTTGGAGTGCGTGCTGTAAGCGACGAGAAGACCGGATTCGCCTACTCGGATGAACTGCTAATGCCAGCACTTCAGCAAGCGGCAGGCGCAGCCCGCGCCATCGCACGTCAGGGACAGGATAAATCGGTACAAGCGTGGAATCGAACCAACCTCACAGCGTTATATTCGGCCGACGACCCGACGACCAGCATTGACGACACACAAAAAACAAAGCTGCTGAGTGACATTGATACAGCAACTCGCGATCTCGACAAACGTGTGGAGCAGGTCATTGTCAGCCTTGCAAGCAGTCAGGATCTAATTCTAGTAGCTGCATCGGACGGCACGATGGCGGCAGATATTCGCCCACTGATCCGCTTGAATGTCAGCGTGATCCTAGAGCAGGACGGTCGCCGTGAGCAGGGCTATGCAGGCGGTGGCGCGCGAACGACTCTTAACTATTTTCTGGATGGCGACATTTCGATGGACTACGCTCGGGAAGCTGTTCGACAAGCGCTGGTGCAATTTGAAGCCGAAGCGGCACCAGCGGGTTCGATGCCGATCGTTTTGGGCCCGGGGTGGCCGGGAATACTGCTGCATGAAGCAGTTGGTCATGGGCTCGAAGGTGATTTCAATCGTAAAGGTACGTCAGCGTTCAGTGGCAAGCTCGGACAGAAGGTTGCCTCGCCGCTGTGCACAATTGTAGATGACGGAACGCTTGCAGATCGTCGCGGATCACTCACGGTTGACGACGAAGGAACACCCGGCAAGTACTCAGTGTTGGTCGAAGATGGCGTCTTGAAAGGCTATATGCAGGACAAGCTAAATGCGCGTCTGATGGGTGTCGAATCGACGGGCAACGGCCGCCGCGAATCTTTCGCCCACATACCGATGCCGCGAATGACCAATACTTACATGTTGGCCGGTCCACACGATCCGGAAGAGATCATCGCCTCGGTCGATAAGGGCATTTATGCACCCAATTTTGGTGGCGGTCAGGTCGATATCACCTCGGGGAAATTCGTATTTTCGGCGAGCGAGGCTTATCTGATCGAGAAAGGCAAAGTTACACGGCCGATCAAGGGCGCCATGCTGATCGGCGACGGACCCGAGGCCCTCAACAAAATATCCATGGTTGGTAATGACCTCGAATTCGACTCGGGCGTCGGAACCTGCGGAAAAGAGGGGCAATCGGTACCAGTTGGGGTTGGTCAGCCGACACTCAAGATCGATGAGATTACGGTTGGCGGTACGGGTTAGGCGAAAAAATTTTTACATAAGTCGATTTTTACCTATCTGTTGATGACCTATCAGAATTAATAATTTCGCGAATTATTAGATTCTTCGGGAATAAGGAATCCCGATAGAAAACGTGATTCCCGCTGGACATTGACTCCCCGCTATGGAGAATGCATCGGCCCCGGGGGAGATTACTTCAGCATCATGTGGGTCTCGAAACCAATTTATGAAAGCTTGCCCTACTTCTATCTGATGATAGGAGCACTTTGTCTGGGCGCTTCAATGTATGTCAATCACTGGCACTGGCCGACGATTTGTTTCGTTGTGGGCCTCGTGTGTCTGGTTGCGGGAATGGTTGTTCTATTGAAGCGGCGTGATCATCGGGTCACCGGCCGACGCGCAGCCCAACGACAGGACTACTGAGTACTGTTGCTTCGTCTACTGCGGAGTCCTGTCGTTGGGCTATGCCGAGCTCTCAATAGATCAGGAGGCCTTGATCACACTCTTGTTAATAATGTTGACCAGTACATCACGTTGCTCCGGCGTGTCGGCGACAACGGTCACGTGACCGAGCTTGCGGCCTGGTCGCGGGGCCTTTCCATAATCGTGCAATTGGCCAACTTCAAGCTTTCGTGTAGCGCCAGTGATTTGTTCTATCAGGTTGACCATGCCGGCACAGCCTGTACTGGCCGTCGAGCCCAGCGGTAGGCCAGCTATAGCGCGTATATGGTTCTCGAACTGACTAGTTTCTGTTCCCTCGATACTCCAATGACCGGAGTTGTGCACGCGCGGCGCAAACTCATTGGCGAGCAATGTATCGCCTGTTACGAAGAGCTCCAACGCGAGAACGCCGACATAATTCAGATGGTCGAGCAACTGATGAACGTACTCGGATGCCTTGTCGGCCAGCTTCGGGTTGTTCACCGGCGATCGGGATGTTCGCAATATACCGTCAACATGAACGTTGCGGCTAAGCGGGTATATAGCAATTTCTCCGCCTATGCCACGCACGCCTATGCAAGACACTTCGTAGTCAAAAGTCACAAATTGTTCGGCGATCAGAGGCTGGCCGCCTAATTCCTCCCAAGCGGCATCGAGATTGGTGGCCTTCTTGATGATGAACTGTCCTTTACCGTCATAGCCAAAGCGGCGGGTCTTGATGATCATCGGCGTACCCAGTGAGCTAGCGGCATTATCCATGTCATCGCGACTTTCGATTGCATAATAATTAGGCAACGGAATATCGAGCGCGGCGAACAGCCGCTTCTCGTCAAGACGGTCTTGCGAATGTCTTAGTGCATCCGCTGGTGGGTAAACTGGCGCAATCCCCTCGATACTGTGTAGCACGGCGACCGGGACATTCTCGAATTCATAGGTGATAACGTCACAAGTATCGGCGAGTGCTACCAAAGCGACCGGGTCATCAAATGCGCTTTGAATAACTTTGCCGCATCTGGCTGCGGGTGGGTCTTGTGACGGATCAATAAATTGACACTCAATGCCGAGCTCATTGGCGGCGAAGCCAAGCATCTGGCCAAGTTGCCCGGCGCCGATTATGCCGATTCGCATGACGTTAGCTTGTAGGGTCGCTGTCGCCCAGAACCTTGTTGGTCTGGTTCTCGCGGAATGTATCCAGTGACGTAGCAATTGCTTTGTCGTGATTCGCGAGGATAGCTGCCGCGAGCAGGGCGGCATTCACTGCGCCGGCGCGCCCTATCGCCATACAACCGACGGGAATGCCCGCGGGCATCTGCGCTATCGACAGCAAGGAGTCCATGCCATTGAGAGCTTTTGATTGCACAGGTACGCCGAGGACCGGTATGCGAGTCTTTGACGCTGCCATGCCGGGTAAATGCGCCGCTCCGCCGGCTCCCGCAATAATTACCTGCAAGCCTCGTTCAATAGCCGATCCGGCGTATTCAAATAAGAGGTCGGGCGTTCGGTGTGCAGAGACGACTTTGACTTCGTAACTCACTCCCAGCGCATCAAGTGTTTCGGTTGTGTGCTGCATCGTATCCCAATCAGATCGGGAGCCCATAATTATGCCGACATCAATTTTCATCGAGAAATACTACCACTATAGTTAACGACGGAGCTTTTCGATTTCGCTACGGAGTGGTTCCGGATCGATGTATCGCATTAGCTTGCCGATGTATTGTTTTTGCCGGCGCAATGCGCCGTGCGATTTGATTTTCTGCGCCTCCAGAATGGCATCACGAAGATTGTCTTCCAGCGGCAGGCTGTCGATATCTGATCGTTTCAGAGTAATGAGTTCCTCACCCAGTTTCTGCAGTGCGATGTGCTCGCGTTTTCTTGCGCTTTTGCTGGGCTTTAATTCATCCACTGGTTACAGTACTCCTCGCGATCACTCCACCGATTAACGGCGGGAGTTTAACACGCGCAAGGATTGTTCCAACTATGGCTGAAATATCGAAACGCGAATCGCTGGGCAGGCAGGAACTTGAGAACCTCGTCGCTCTGGCATTGGATGAAGCTAGGAGTCTGGGGGCCGATCAGGCTGAAGTCGCGGCAAGTCAGGATACTGGCCTATCGGCAACGGCGCGTCTGGGTGACGTTGAGAATCTAGAATTCACGAACGACCGTGGCATCGGTATTACCGTGTACAAAGATTCTTGTAAAGGCAACGCGAGTACCTCCGATATTTCACCAGCGGCGATTCGCGAGGCCGTTGGCAAAGCATATTCGTTTGCTAACTTTACAGCACAAGATCCACATTCCGGTCTTGCGGATGCAGAATTGATGGCGACGGATATGTTCGATCTCGATCTAGATCACCCTTGGGATATCGACGCTGAGCAGGCCATCGCGATGGCGATCGAATGTGAAAGCGCGGCAATGGCATATGACAAGCGCATCAGTAATTCTGAGGGAGTGACAATTGGTACAAATCGAGGAACCCAGGCTTACGGCAATAGCCACGGCTTCATCGGTAGCGACTCGCGAACGAGTCATAGCGTGACTTGTGTCGTCTTGGCGGAAGAAAATGGTGCGATGCAGCGCGACTACCACTACACCTCTTCTCGCGTTCCCAGTGAGTTGGACGAAGTTGAGTCTGTAGGCGTGGAGGCTGGTCGCAAGACTGTTGCGCGACTTGGAGCTCGCAAGATAAAGACGACGAACGCGCCGGTTCTTTATATCCCAGACCTCGCACGTGGATTCATAGGACACGCGATGGGCGCTATCACCGGTGGCGCGCAGTACCGTCGATCCTCATTCTTGCTCGATGCCATTGGTCAAAAAATATTCCCTGACTTCATGCAGGTCCAGGAGCGGCCGCATATTGCACGGGGCATGTCGAGTCGTGCGTATGATGGTGAGGGAGTTGCTACCTACGATCGGGATATCATTATCGATGGCTGTTTGAATGGCTACATTCTCAGTAGCTACTCGGCACGACGTCTGGGCCTGAGAACGACAGCAAATTCAGGCGGAACACAGAATCTTCTGATACCCGGCAGCGATACTAATAAGGACACGCTGATCAGGGAAATGGGCACGGGTCTGGTGGTTGAGGAATTGATTGGTCAGGGCGTAAACGGTGTTACTGGTGACTACTCGCGCGGTGCCGTTGGCCATTGGGTGGAGAATGGGGAAATTCAATTTCCAGTGCATGAAGTCACGATTGCTGGAAACCTACTAGACCTCTATCAACGTATCATTGCGATAGGTAATGATCAGGATTTGCGCAGCGGAATGCGATGCGGCTCTTTGCTCATCGAGGATATGACGATAGCCGGCGCGTAAGGCGCATCAATTTCTCAGACTTATCCAATGGCTCGACGAGAGATCGATCATTCAGAGTCAACCCTTAATACAACGATTTGCGGGTCACACATTGGGAGCTGGGTTTGAAAAACGACGACTGTCCATCGTCGAAGTGGGGGACTAGTCAGCTGTCATTCGTGTGAGCGCTTCTCTGTACTTGGTAGCTGTTTGCTCGAGAAGCTCAGGTGGCAGCTTCGGCCCTGGCGCGGTCTTGTCCCAATCGAGTGTATCGAGATAGTCGCGAACGAACTGTTTGTCGAAGCTCGGCGGACTCGTTCCAATTTCGTATTTATCGATTGGCCAGAAACGGGATGAATCCGGCGTTAGCACTTCATCGATAATGTGCAGTCGGCCGTCGTCATCCAACCCAAACTCGAACTTCGTATCAGCAATGATAATCCCGCGTTTCAAAGCGAAAGCGGCAGCACGCTCGTAAATTTGAATTGAGACATCGCGGACGCGAGTCGCGAGTTCATCGCCGATGAGCTCGATAACCTGCTCAAAGCTGATGTTTTCGTCGTGATCGCCAGACTCGGCCTTACTGGCTGGGGTGAACAAAGTTGTCGGTAACTTCTCGGCTTGCTGCATCTCGGCAGGCAAAGCGATGCCGCAGATTTGACCGGTATCGAGATAATCTCTCCAACCGGACCCGATCAGGTAACCGCGGACAACCGCCTCAATCGGTAGTGGCCTCAAGCGTTTGACTACCAGAGCTTGATCTCGAAGTGCATCGCAAATATCAGCGTCATCGACGACGTCTTCTATCCGAAGTTCAGTCAACTGATTGTCGATGATGTCGGCCATCAAATCGAACCAGAAAAGTGAAATCTTCGTAAGCACCTCGCCCTTGCCGGGAATTGGGTCAGGCAAAACGACGTCATAGGCGGACAGGCGATCAGATGTGACGATCAACAAATGATCATCATCGACACTATAAATGTCCCTGACCTTGCCACGCGCGATCATCTCTAAACTCGGAATGGAAGTTTCAAATAGGGCGTTGCTGCTGCTCATTCTGCGATGATCGCCGTTCCGGCCGGGACAGGCAAGCCTCCACAATAGGAATGCCCGCTGACACACGTTAGGATTGCGTATCTTTTTATCGCCCAACGGCTGGAATCTCGATTGTACTGGGGCAAGATCATCGGCATTCTAGCCGGTCTCGCGATGCGCAACCCTTGGGCTGTGCTGGCCGGACTCGTTCTCGGACATCAGTTCGACCGCGGCTTCGCTGACCGATACCACTTGTTTGAGAAGCAAGGTGCGAATATTCCGCGTGTCTCAGAAGGCTTTATCCGCACGCTGTTCGAGGTGATGGGGCATTTGGCGAAGATCGACGGCCGTGTTAGTGAGGACGAAATTCGATCTGCTCGCATGGTTATGCACCGCCTGAGCTTGAATCCGTCGCAAGTTCGTCATGCGATTGATTGGTTCGATGAGGGCAAAGAACCTGGATACCCACTCATTAATGAAATTCGCGAGCTGCGCCGCGTTAGTGCGCGTAGCCCTCAGAATCGACTGACGTTTGTGCGACTGCTTCTGGAAGTGGTGTTGGCGAAGCGCAACCTCAAGAAAGAAGAGCGTGGACTAATCTGGAAAATATGTACTGAGCTTGAAATCAGACGAGTTGACTTGGCGCAGCTCGAAGCCATGATACGCGCTCAGAAAGGATTCAAGCGCTCTCCAGCGGGCGATGTGGATGCAGTGAGGGTCCGCGGTGCCTATGAGACGCTCGGCGTATCAGTGGAAGCGACCAACGACGAAGTGAAGAAGGCGTATCGTCGTCTTATGAATAAAACCCATCCCGATAAAATATCGCCAAGCAACCCCGGTAAAGAGGTGATTTCGGAAGCAGAGCGCCGCACACGAGAGGTGCGCGGCGCCTATGAATTACTGAAAGCCCGCCGATCGATACGTTAAGTTGCCGGTTGGATTGACCCTGATGTACAGTTCAGAAAAAGAGGAGCGATCTTTGACGCCATTAATTGCGCCATCAATTCTTTCTGCCGATTTCGCCCGTCTTGGTGACGATGTTAAAGACGTACTCGATGCCGGTGCTGACATTGTCCACTTTGATGTAATGGACAATCACTTTGTCCCGAATCTCACCATCGGTCCAATGATCTGCGACGCGCTCAGGACATATGGTATCGAAGCGCCCATCGATGTTCACCTGATGGTCGAACCGGTGGACGCAATCATTCCGGACTTCGTAAAAGCGGGTGCGAGTTATATTACCTTTCACCCAGAGGCTAGCCGTCATGTTGACCGCTCACTCGAACTCATTCGTGAAAAAGGCTGCAAATCCGGTTTGGCCTTTAGCCCGACAACTCCTCTGGATTTGCTAAATCATGTTATCGATAAAGTGGACATGATTCTTCTAATGTCAGTAAATCCGGGCTTTGGTGGTCAAAGTTTCATTCCGTTATCACTAGCCAAACTTCGTCAGGCAAGAGAAATGATTGAGGCGAGCGGCAGGGAAATTCGTCTGGAAATAGACGGTGGCGTGAAGGTCGATAATATTGGCGAAATCGCAGCAGCGGGCGCCGATACATTTGTAGCTGGGTCGGCGATTTTTGGGTCGGATGACTATGCCTCAACGATTACTTCTATGAGAGCTGAAATAGATAGCGCCTGCTAATTGGGGTGGCTCCGATACTACAGAAGGTGCTAGAGATCCATCTAAATCCTTGTTTTTTATATATTTTTCGTCGAATAGGCCGTGACTAAACCCAATACGCTGTTTTTGTCATAACTCTGGCCGTCGCGCGCATCAGTCGAGCCAAAGGGCGTGGCAGCTCTGCCGCGCCTGCGTCGACCGCGTTCTCTCTATGTTCTTCTTCCTCATCACGCATTTGCGTAACGATCGCCCGGCTCTTAGCGTCCGTTTCGGGCAGTTGATGGAGGTGACTGTCGAGATGCGAGCAAACTTGCTTCTCCGTCTCAGCTATGAAGCCGAGACCCCACTTATCTCCAAGTGCGCCACTCACTGCGCCGATAGCAAATGCGCCGCCATACCAAATCGGACTCAATCGACTCGTCTCGTAACCGAGTTCGTGAATACGCTGCTCGCACCAAGCGAGATGATCGAACTCTTCGTCAGCCGCATGTTTCATTTGTGCCTCGATATTCTTGTCACGCGCAACGCTCGCGTGTCCTTGATAAAGGGCCTGGGCGGCAACTTCTCCCGCGTGGTTGACTCGCATGAGACCTGCCGCATGCGCTTTTTGCTTCGCGTCCATCTCGGCATCAATCATATTTTCTGCCGGATTTTTTCGCGATGGTCGCCCAGCCGGTGCTGCGACGGTTCGCAGTGCGTTGTTGGCGCTGATCAGTAATTTATCCAGTTGGGAAAATAGACGTGGTTGCATTTCAGCAGTATAGCGCTATGCGGTCGTCCGGCGGTATACTCCGCGGCCAATTTTCGCGGAGTTAAGATTCAGACTAAGGAGGTCGCGAATGAGTATTCGTTTTATATCGATATCATTTTTTGCTGTGTCGCTAATGTTGCCACTATTAACTCTTGCGCAAGATGCTGAAGAAGAGACGGGCCCATGGGCAGGTAAGACCTCGCTTGGCTACCTGGCGACATCAGGCAATACTGAGAATACGACCCTGAATACAGGGTTTGAACTCGGGTATACCGCTGACACGTTGACACATTTGGCTGAGGCATTTGCGATCAAAGCGTCGGAAAGTGAGAGTACGTCGGCCGAAGCCTACGAACTTCGCTGGAAGAGTGAGCGCAAGCTGACTGACCACGATTTCTTATTCGGTCGCCTGCAATGGCGCAAGGACCGATTCGGCGGCTATGCGACGCAGTTCTCTCAGACTATTGGCTACGGTCGTCGGCTGATAGAGAACGACAAACATAAGTTGAATACGGAGATCGGCGCCGGTGCGCGGCAGTCCGAAACGCAACTGGACCTCAAAGATGATGAGACGGTCGGGCGCGTAGGCTTCTACTATAGTTGGCAATTCAGTGAGACTGCGGCATTTCGGCAAGATCTGACGACTGAAGTGGGCGAAACAAACACCTATTCGGAGTCAGTGACGTCGATTTCAGCCAAACTGGTTGGGGATCTCGCATTGGTTGCCTCCTACACAATTAAGAACAATTCGGAGGTGCCGCTGTTGACCGAAAAAACCGATACTTACACGGCTTTGTCGATCGAGTACTTGTTCTGAACGCTTTTCGGCGCAGATGCCGCTCCTAACTTATTGATCGGTATATAGAAAAATGAATCTCAGGATTGTTTGCATTGGGGCTGGGCCTACAGTATTATTTCGCGCCTTTCGCCGCTCCAGCGAACGAACTTACGTGCTTGGAGGGCAGACCGGGTAAGGCCTTCCGCATTTGGGCCTCCTGAACAGACATTTTGCAAGACTTTCCCCTACGGAAACTAGAATTATGAGTACTTTTTCTGCAAAACCAGCAGATGTTCGCCGCGATTGGTTCGTGGTTGATGCAGCAGGCAAGACGCTGGGTCGCCTGTCGACTGAAATTGCCCGACGTTTACGCGGTAAGCACAAACCAGAATACACACCGCATGTTGATACCGGTGATTACATTGTTGTCGTTAACGCTGAGAAAATTCGCGTGACAGGCAATAAATTGAAAGATAAAATCTACTATCATCACACTGGCTACATCGGCAACCTCAAGTCTATTTCGCTTGAGAAGCTGCTCGTTAAAGCACCTGAGCGTGTGATCGAGAAATCGGTCAAGGGTATGCTGCCGCGAGGTCCTTTGGGCCGCCAAATGTTTTTGAAACTGAAAGTATTTGCCGGACCTGAGCACACGCACACAGCACAGCAACCCATTCCTTTGGAAGTAAATGCTTAAGGCCTGGCCTTACAGCATTGAGACAATATTATGAGTGATACTTATTACGGTACCGGCCGTCGCAAATCGTCAACGGCTCGAGTGTTCATGAAGCCTGGCAAAGGTAACATCACGGTTAACAATCGTGCGCTGGATGTTTTCTTCGGTCGCGAGACGGCACGGATGATTGTTCGTCAGCCGTTAGAGCTGACGCAGCACGTCGAAACTTTTGATGTAAACGTTACTGTTAAAGGTGGCGGCACGACAGGACAAGCTGGCGCTATTCGCCATGGCCTGACTCGCGCACTGATGAAGTATGACGAGTCGCTGCGTGGTTCCTTGCGTAAAGCAGGTTTTGTAACTCGCGACGCACGTGAAGTTGAACGTAAGAAAGTTGGTCTGCGCAAAGCACGACGCGCAACGCAGTTCTCGAAACGCTAAACGCGCTTACTGCGATCCTTTATTGGGGGATCGTCTAGTGGTAGGACTGCGGACTCTGACTCCGCCAACGGGGGTTCGAATCCCTCTCCCCCAGCCAAACAAGAAGAGGGCCCCTGAAGGGGCCCTCTTCTTGTATCGAATGGACGATGCATCGCGATTATCTGCCTGACAAGCGCTATCATCGCGCCATGGTCAAGGTTCTCTTAATAGACGACGATCGGAAACACTCAGACTTGATGCGGGCTTATTTCAAGCGCTTCGGGATCAATCTTGTTTGTGCGTATAACTCCGTTGATGGATTCAAAAAGCTGTTCCGGGAAGAGCCGGATTTGCTATTGCTGGATGTCATGTTGCCAGGCAAAGACGGCTTCGAGATCTGCCGCGAGGTACGCAAGACGAATAATATTCCGATTATCATGCTCACTGCACGTGGAGATGTAATCGACCGCGTGACGGGCCTGGAGCTGGGAGCTGATGATTATATTGGCAAGCCATTCGAGCCGCGAGAACTGGTCGCGCGGGTGCAAGCGACACTGCGCCGAGCTGCGCTTACAGACTCAATGACAGGGGAGTTGAACTTTGAGGGCTTGTCAATCGATACTGAATCCCGGACTGTTTGTGTTGACGAAAGCTCTATCGACTTGACCTCGATGGAGTATGAACTATTGCTGATTCTGGCTCGAAGGCATGGACGAAAGCTTTCACGAGACGATATTTTGAGCGAACTGCGGGGAATCGATGCAGCGATCCTGACGAGATCCGTTGACATCATGGTGAGCCGCCTGCGCCAGAAGCTCGGCGATTCGATTAAACCGGCCCGCTTCATTCAGACGGTGTGGGGCCGAGGCTACTCGTTTGTGTGCGCGCCACTGACAGATGTTTAACCGTCTTTCGCGCTCACTGTCATTTCGCCTTTTGATAATATTCATCGTATTGGGCGGATTGTTTGTATTTGGCACGTTTAAGGCAATACAGCGTTTTTACAATAGTGATGAGATTCGTGGACTGATCAGTGGGCACCTGTCGTTGCACGTTAGTTATGTCCGCGAAGATATCGGCGTTCCGCCGCGCATTGACCGTGCGATAGCTATTACAAAAAAAGTCCCGGTGGACATTCGAATTCTGGGTCCGGATATCGATTGGGCATCCGATCCGGCATTTCCAAGACTAGAGCAACTCGAATTCGCGTCCAGTCCCTGGTTTAGTGACGATCGCCGCGCTTGGGTTGATGAGCTTCAGGGCGTTGATTTTTCGAACTTGGACGACCACGATTTTCTTCGTATGCGACAGGGCGGTTACGAAATCGTTGTCTCGACGCCAAGAATTTCGGACGTTCCCAATGGACCAGCCCTTATACCGTTGATTCTGGGCATGGGCCTGTCCTTTTTACTGCTGGCCTACGCCGCCATTACGTGGTTATTTCGGCCAATCCAAACGATTGGTCGGGGAGCCGAACACATCGGCCAGGGTAATTTTGATTTTCGTATTTTGAAAACTCGTCCCGATCAACTTGGTGATCTGGCAACGGATATTAATAAGATGGCTGGCGATGTAGAGAGAATGCTTGACGCGAAACGAGCGCTCTTGCTTGGTATCAGCCACGAATTACGCACTCCGCTCTCAAGGATGCGCTTAACCCTCGAATTTGTCGATGATGAGAAAAATGTTGAGAGTCTGAAAGCTGAAATCGTCGAGATGGAGAAGATCGTAGTTTCGCTGCTCGAAGCTGAGCGACTTAATAGCCGGCACGCACAATTATCTAGAACGGATGTAGTTGTTAGTGATCTAATCAACGAACTACTCGATGATTTTTTTGCCAGAGAGACTGACCGCATAAGCGTCACAATGCCAACTGAACCGATCTGCGCTTATATCGATGAAGCACGGATTACATTGCTCCTGAAGAATCTGATCAGTAACGCGTTGCGATACTCAAAACCGGAAGACGGTTTGATAGAGCTGACGATTTCAACGATAGGCCAGGACCTGGTAATGGTAATCAGGGATTACGGCTCCGGTTTGTCGCAGAATCAAGCTGAGCATATCGGCGAGCCGTTCTACAGGAGCGATGGATCGCGTGCGCGTGAGTCCGGTGGTACTGGCCTTGGTTTGTATTTAGCTACCTTGGTGGCTACGGCGCATGGTGGTTCGCTGATATTGCTCGATAGCGATAATCAAGGCGCGAGTTTTGAGATTCGCATACCTCTGATTGATCGAGAAGGTTGACCGACCATATCGAAAATGGCTCAAGCCCAGTAATGGCGTGGTTATAGTTTACTGAATTTTGACACTTTGTAAGCAAATGTAACAAAGCACTACATACCATTGTTGGCCGCAAATGCAGCCCCTATATTGCCTCCTGAAGAATTTTCGAGGACGCCATGAACGCCATAACTGCAAAAGCCGTCAGCTGGACTGAATCGGGCCTTGTACCCGACATCGTGATTCGTGCCGGAATCCGACGCCTACTCGAAACCAAACGCAAAGAAATCCATTCGGGTGATGTCGAGTACGCCGCTAAGGCGACAAATCGTTTTGTCGCAATGATGAACAAGTCGCCTATCGCGCTGTTGTCTGAAATCGCTAATGAACAGCACTACGAAGTACCTGCGGAGTTTTTCGCCCATGTGATGGGAGACCACCTGAAATACAGCTGCTGCTATTGGCCAGATAATGCCAGCAACCTTTCGGAGGCCGAAGTAGCCGCTCTTGAATTGAGCGTGAAACGAGCAGGCATCGAGGACGGTATGCAGGTTCTGGATCTTGGTTGCGGTTGGGGATCGTTGTCACTTTGGATCGCAGAGCATTTCCCCAACGGATTTGTTACGTCAGTTTCCAACTCCGCTTCCCAACGCGATTTTATTCTAAAAAAAGCAAGTGAGCGATCAATTCAAAATATCGAAGTCATAGTCTGCGACATGAACGACTTCAAAACTGACAAACAATTCGATCGCGTAGTCTCGATCGAAATGTTCGAGCATATGCATAACTATGGCGAACTGTTTCGGCGTATTAATGATTGGTTGCTGCCTGACGGCCACTTTTTCATGCATGTTTTTTGTCACCGCACGACGCCCTATGAGTACATCGACAAGGGGCCGGGTGACTGGATGAGCCGTTACTTTTTTAGTGGTGGAATCATGCCGAGTGCCGATTTGCCATTACGCTTCGCCGAAAATCTGAGCATCGCGGAACGCTGGCATTGGAACGGCCAACATTACGCCAAGACATGCAACGCTTGGCTGCACAACATGGATCAGAGTAAAGATGCGATTATGTCGGTCCTAGTTGGCTGTTATGGCGACGCCAATGCTTCACTGTGGTGGCAGCGCTGGCGAATTTTCTTCATGGCGTGTGCTGAGCTGTTCGATTACGACGAAGGTCGCGAGTGGTATGTCGGACACTATCTGTTCGACAGAGTGACTACCTGACATGTTACTTCTAGCCAATTTGTTAGCCTTCAAGATTGCTTGGGTAGTGTCTGTTGTTGGTGCTGCCACACAAATGCCATGGCTCGGACCGATCGCGGTCTCGGTTGCATTGGCACTGCACCTGCGCGCCGCGCGAAGACCGTTTGAGGAAGTCCTACTGGTTCTCAGCTGCGCGCTAATTGGGGCAAGTTTCGATAGTTTTCTCGTTGCCTCGGGTTGGGTTAGCTACACGGCCGGAGTCTTTAGCGACTATCTCGCGCCGTACTGGATAATTACAATGTGGATGTTGTTTGCGACGACCTTAAACGTATCCATGCGTTGGCTGCGCGGCAAGACAAGGCTCGCGGTCCTGATCGGGTTTATTGGTGGCCCTGCTTCTTATCTTGGCGGGCAGGCGGTCGGCAGCGTCATTCTCATTGACGAGATCGCCGCATTAATTGCGCTTGCGATCGGTTGGGCAGTAATCATGCCGTTGCTTATGCGTTTGTCGCAGAGTCTGGATGGCATGCCGGGGCCACGTCGCGTTTGGATTGCGGAGAGCAGTCGATGATTCAGCATCCTTATATTATTGCGTTGCTTGCTATCCTCGCTGTCAGCGCTGCCAGCTGGCTGCTTAGTGTAATCAAGAAGGACGTCAGCTTCGTTGACAGTTTATGGTCACTTTTTTTCCTGATTGCCGCTGTAATTTTTGCAATCCAAGCGCAGCCGTTATCAGCTAGAGGCTTAATGGTTCTGGCGTTGGTCACGATCTGGGCACTGCGATTGTCGATCTATATCACCGCGCGAAACTGGGGTGCACAAGAAGATCATCGTTACCAGTCGATTCGTGCCAACAACGAGCCCGGTTTCGCCATTAAGAGCTTGTATATCGTGTTCGGTTTGCAGGGTGTGCTGGCGTGGTTGGTCGCGCTGCCGCTTCTTCCCGCTATTTCGTCGGACTCTGCACTGAATTGGATTGACCTTATTGCCGCGACTTTTTGGTTCGTGGGTTTTATCTTTGAGGCGGGCGGCGACTACCAACTCTCACGATTCAAAGCGCGTAAAGATAGCGTAGGTAAAGTCCTCGACACGGGTCTGTGGCGGTATACGCGTCATCCCAACTACTTTGGTGATTTCTGTATTTGGTGGTCTTTCTTCCTGTTTTCTGTTGCAGCCGGCGGCTGGTGGAGCATCACATCGCCGCTCTTGATGAGTCTACTGCTACTCAAGGTTTCCGGAGTGGCTATGCTTGAGAGGACGATAAACAATCGGCGCCCAAAGTACGCTGAGTATATTCACCGCACGAACGCATTCTTTCCCGGCCCGAGACGCTCTTCGGATGCAGTTAAGGGTACTGAGTCATGAGGTACAGGTTTCTCACTCTGGTACTCGTTAGATGACGAATGGTTGGCGCTTAAATCAGTTGCCAAGGGCGGACAAATTATCCGCTATGAGTTGTCCTGACATGCGTGCTTGGCGGAGAACTTTATTCCTTGTATTTACCGCCATCATCCTTTTTGGATGTGCAGTCAAAGGACCTGAAATGAAGACAGTGGAGCACGTGGATATTGAGCGCTTCATGGGCCCGTGGTACGTCATCGCAAATATTCCGACATTCCTCGAGAAAGGTGCACATAACGCCGTCGAGACCTACAGTTTGAATGACGATGGAACGATCGCCACGAACTTTACCTATAGAAAAGGCGGCTTCGACGGAAAACTTAAGGAGTACAACCCGAAAGCCTTTGTTCTGGACGATCCGTCAAACGCTCGCTGGGGAATGCGTTTCGTGTGGCCCGTAAAGGCGGACTATCGAATTGTTTACCTTGATGAAGATTATATAACGACAGTTATCGGCCGGCAGAGCCGTGATTTCGTTTGGATTATGGCGCGTACACCAACGATCTCCGATCTTAATTACGAGAGCCTCGTGTCATTTGTTGAATCGATCGGCTATGACACGTCAAAACTAGTGCGCGTTCCGCAGCTTTGGTGATGCCATGAATATAGCAATCATTGGTACCGGAATCGCGGGTAATGTCGCTGCCTATGCGCTGCGTCAAGAGCACGATATTACGGTGTTTGAGTCGGGGTCTTACGTAGGTGGTCATACGAATACCGTTGACGTTCAGGAGGGTGACCGAAACATCGCTATCGACACTGGCTTCATAGTCTTTAACGATCGTACTTACCCCAATTTTATTGGGTTACTTGATGAAATTGGGCAGGATTCGCAGCCAAGTGAAATGAGTTTTAGCGTCCAGGCCGATAATGGCGGGCTGGAGTATTGTGGAACCACCCTCAACGCTCTGTTCGCGCAGCGTAGCAACCTGCTGCGCCCGCGCTTCTATCGGATGATTAGCGATATACTGCGATTCAATCGCACATTGCTGCCGAACGTCGAGGATCTTGATGAATCGGAGACACTCGGCAGATATTTGTTTAAGAACGACTACAGTCGCGAATTTATCGACAATTATCTGGTTCCCATGGCTGCGGCGATATGGTCAGCGGAACCGCTGTCTGTTCTCGATATGCCCGTCCGGTTTCTGGCTCGATTCTTTGCTAATCATGGTTTGCTGCAGACAAAGGACCGCCCACAATGGCGTGTAATCAGGGGAGGCTCGCGGGAATATGTAAGCAAGCTGGTCGCAGGTCACAAGGACCGTATTCGCTTGAATTGCCCCGTGACGGCGCTACGTCGAAGCGACGGTCATGTTCAAGTATCTACGGCTGCCGGCGGCACAGAGACGTTCGACTGCGTCTTCGTTGCATGCCATAGCGATCAGGCGCTCTCCCTTCTCAAAGACGCTTCGTACGATGAGCGCAGCGTGCTTGGTGATATTAGCTATCAAGCCAACGAAGCAATTCTACATACCGACGTTTCTCTCATGCCGCGACGACGCCGGGCGTGGGCTGCATGGAACTACCATTTTCCCCAAGACCAGTCGCGTCATGTTGCCGTGACTTACAATATGAATATCCTGCAGAGGCTAAGAACTCGGCGGCAGTATTTGCTGACATTGAACGATGATCGGCAAATCGATCCCTCAAAGATCATCCGACGCGTGCAGTACGAGCACCCAATTTACTCACGCAAGTCGGTCGCGGCGCAGAGCCGCCAGGTGAATATAAACTGCGAGCGGACGTTTTACTGCGGTGCCTATTGGCGTAACGGTTTTCATGAAGATGGCGTTGTAAGCGCACTTGACGCGCTTAATCATTTTGAGGAGAGGCTATCTTATGGAAAGCTGCATATACGAAGGGCGAGTTAGACACACCCGGAGAACGCCAGCTATGCACAGGTTCAAGTACCGCCTGTTCATGATGTATCTCGATCTCGACGAGCTCCCGACGCTTTTCGAAAAGCACTTTTTCTGGTCATCCGTGCGGCCCGCTCTCGCGCGGTTTCGGCGCCGTAATCACCTGGGGTCGATCGATAAACCGCTTGCGGATGCTGTTCGCGATGTTGTTGAAAATGATATCGGAAAACGTCCGATCGGCCCGATTCGATTGCTAACCAACATGTCGTACTTTGGCTACTGCTTTAATCCCGTGAGCTTCTACTATTGTTTTTCTGCCGACGGCGAGACACTCGCATATATCGTATCGGAGGTGAGCAACACACCGTGGGGCGAGCTCGACACCTATGTGCTTGACTGCAGGCCTGCTGCGAAGTTATCGAAGTCCTGGCAATTTCGACCAAAAAAGAAAATGCATGTATCGCCCTTTATCCCGATGGAAGTCGAATACCACTGGGTATTGTCTGAGCCCGGCGAGCGGCTGTCGGTTTTCATGACAAATTCGAAACATGGTGAGCGCTTTTTCAGCGCCTCCATGTCTTTGCATCGAAAGGCCATCAACGGTTGGTCGCTGACCAGTGTACTCGTCAGGTTTCCGTTGATGACGCTCAAGATTACAGGCGCAATTTACTGGGAAGCACTGCGCCTTTGGGTAAAGCGTGTGCCCCTTCATATGCATCCCAGAAAGAAGAAAGAGGCTATCGCTCGATGAATACACGAAATGCTTCGCTGGACTCACCTAAGTTTGCTATGCGGGCAGTTCGAGGAGGCTGGCTCGATAAAATCGCGCGCAACCTTGTACTTTCTCGGCTTCTCAATCTTCAGTCGGGCCAAATTGTTGTCAGCGAAGATGAAGGCGAAACAAAGTTCGGATACTTGACTGAAGAGTTTCCGCTGCCCATGGAACTAAGAGTACTTGACCCAAAGTTCTACAGTGATGTTGCATTTGGAGGTTCGATTGGCGCTGGTGAGGCGTACATCAACGGTTATTGGTCCTCTGAGGATCTCGCTGAAACGCTGCGTATCTTGATTCGAAATCGGGATGTTCTCGAGCAGATTGATTCAGGTCTCGCGCGCCTCAGCAGGCCGCTGCAGAAGATATTTCATGCATTGAATAAGAATACCCGGCAGGGCAGCAGTAAAAACATCGCTGCGCACTACGATCTTGGCAATGAGTTCTATCAGCTTTGGCTCGATCCGACGATGATGTATTCAAGTGCGTACTTCGGTACGCGAGATACGTCACTCGACGAAGCGGCGGTCGAGAAAATCGATCGAATCTGCAGGAAGCTGGATCTTTCAACGACCGATTCTGTTCTGGAGGTAGGCACTGGGTGGGGCGGATTCGCTATTCACGCGGCTAGGAAATACGGATGCCATGTGACGACGACCACAATTTCCGAGCAGCAGTACAGCTATGCGAAACAGGCGATCAGTGATGCTGGGCTGCAGGACAAGATTACTCTTCTTTTCGAGGATTATCGCGACCTCAAGGGTCGCTTCGACAAACTCGTATCGATCGAAATGATTGAGGCGGTCGGGCACGAGTATCACGACACCTATTTCAAGAAATGTTGTGAGCTGTTGAAGCCTGATGGACAGATGTTATTGCAGGCGATAACGATAGCTGACCAGCGCTACGATCAGTACAAGACCAGCGTCGATTTCATAAAGCGCTACATTTTCCCTGGTGGTTGCTTGACGTCGGTGACCGATATGACCCGTAGCATGACCAAAAATACTGATATGCGTGTCATACACCTTGAAGATATTGGTCCGCATTACGCGACGACTCTGCGGCACTGGCACGACCGGTTCTTTGCGCACATCGGGGAAGTGCGTGAACTTGGTTATTCAGATGCGTTCATACGCATGTGGGAGTTCTATCTGTGCTATTGCGAGAGCGCCTTTACTGAGCGCGTCATTGGCGACGTGCAGATGCTCATCGTGCGACCGGGTGCGCGTTGCGAGCGAGTTCAATATTAGGGCGAAATTCTAAGAATTTGTCTGACCCCTAGGTGCGAATCTCTTTGACGCCATCATCACCACCGATCAAGAGAATATCAGCAGCTTGATCAGCAAATATGCCGACTGTAACTACACCTGGTATTTTGTTAATACGGGCTTCCATCTCGAGTGGGTTGGAGATCTGCAGATCATGAATGTCAAGGATGTGGTTGCCATTGTCCGTGATAAATCCTTCGCGCCAGATTGGTTGCCCGCGCATTTTGAGCATGTGTCGTGCAATCATCGCTTGGGCCATCGGCAATACTTCTATCGGTAGCGGGAAACCCCCGAGCATCCTGACCAACTTAGTGTCATCAATGATGCAAATAAATCTACGCGCCGCACAGGCCAAAACCTTTTCGCGTGTTAAAGCGCCGCCGCCGCCCTTGATGAGTTGCAATCGCTTATTGCTCTCGTCAGCTCCATCGATGTAGATGTCATAGTCACCGACCTCATTGAGGGTCGAAACGGTAAACCCGTGCGCCTCGAGTAAGGAAGTTGATGCTTTCGAGCTTGAAACGACGCGATTAATCTTGTTTCGTATCTCAGGCAACATTTCGATCAAGAAATTGACGGTTGAACCAGTCCCGACTCCGACTGTCATGCCGGGCTCGATAAATTTCATCGCCGCTTTCGCAGCACTTCGCTTCTTATTAGATGCGTCCATAGTTGCTTACTATAATTGATCCAGCACAAATGAAAAGAGCCCGCCGAAGCGAGCTCTTTTACTTTTGCCTTGGAAGAACGCTCTTCCGAAGTGGTCAGTCAGCTACTTTTTCTTAGCTTTCCGCTTCGTAGCTTTCTTTTTAGCTTTCTTCTTAACAACTTTCTTCTTAGCGACTTTCTTCTTCGCTACTTTCTTTTTAGCTTTCTTCTTAGCGACTTTCTTCTTCGCTACTGTCTTTTTAGCCTTCTTCTTAGCGACTTTCTTCTTCGCTACTGTCTTTTTAGCCTTCTTCTTAGCGACTTTCTTCTTCGCTACTTTCTTCTTCGCTACTTTCTTTTTAGCTACTTTCTTTTTAGCTTTCTTCTTAACAACTTTCTTCTTCGCTACTTTTTTCTTTGCAACAACTTTCTGCTTCTTCACGACTTTTCGCTTCGAAGCTTTTTTACGAGTTTTCTTTTTGGTAGCCATGCTAGTTCTCCGTGTCGGGTACCCGGGGCTGAGTATATACAACAAGACAAAAAACACCAGTGAGCCTATAGCTTGCGAATGAGCTAATAATTTGCAGTTCAACCTATGGTATTCGTCGGATTACTGCGGTATTCGTCAGATTAAAAAATTGTCGAATGAAAAAAATATTTTGAAAAAAAAATTACGATCGATAAGACTAAAAGTTATGAATTGAAACTATACATTTAGTGCTTGTAGAATATTTGCGTGACGCACGAATATGAATTTCTTATGCAGAAAAAATTTCGCTGGAATTTCAGCGTTTTTTTAACTCGCTGAAAGTCTGATAAAGCCGTACATCCCAAGTGTTTGGCGATATTTTCTCGACTTTCTGACATTGGAACGCGACTCCAAGTAATTTAGGTTTCAACCACTTTCGGCGGTGTCTGAGGAAAGAAAAGCATCGATCATAGTAGCCGCCACCCATTCCGATTCGGTTATTGAAATTATCAAATGCGACCATGGGCGTGACAACCAACTGCAGCTCGCGAGGGGAAATAAAATCTCCCGATAATGGTTCCCAGATCGCCATTTTGTTTTTGTGCAACGTCGTATCTGGTCTAATTTCGCGGAACAACATTTCACCATCGTTGCGCGTAATGGGTACAAAAATGCGCTTATTTGCGCGCCACGCTCGCTCGATGATAAATCGCGTGTCGACTTCGTCGCGCATCGGCAGGTAACACGCGATGAGGTTTGCCGACAAAAAGTTGTGCGAAGCTATGAGCTTTTTGCAGATTATTTGCGACGCAATGCTGCGCTCTTCGACGTTCATTTCACGTCGTGCAAGTAACGCTTTTTTGCGAATTTTATGCATCAAATTAATTGCTATGAATGCGCTCAGAAAAAGGAGGCGCCTCCCGCCTGTGCCGTCACAGACCATTGCTCTCGAACCGGAGCTAAAGGTGGGGTCGACCGTGGTTACAACAGGCTAACCGTCGGAACGGTTTTGCACACATGCAACCGACAGGCAGTGACCCCGAAATGAAAAATTAGGGTCGGGAGGATCCAGGTCGGTATCGAACACCACAGGAGGCGCCAATCTGATTTTCACGTATTTTGAACACGCGCTGATTAGAGGTCGAGTTGCTGTGTGCCACTCAAAACGTGATCAACACGGTCGGATATTGTTTTCAGCCGGTCACTTATACTGCCCTCGAGCTCTTGATCGCGCGCGCTAGCGTGGATCAGATCGTTCGCCATATTTATAGCTGCCATGACGGCGATGCGATCAAGACCGACGATTCTGCCGCTGTCGTGAATCTCGCGCATTTTGTCGTTTAGTATTTCGGCGGAATCGAGCAAATTGGTGCGCTCGTTTGCAGGGCAAGCGACCTGGTATTCTTTATCCAGAATTCTGACACTTACCTGAGCGTTCTTTTCGGTCATTCAGCTTACTCCGTGCTGTGAATCAAGAGCCTTGCTCCATCGCCTTTAGTCGGCCGATCATCGCTTCAACTCGCGCCCGTACCTGCTCGTTTTTCTGTAGCAGACCAGCACGCTCAGTCGTCAATATATCCTGGCGTTGCTTCAAGGAGCGATTTTCGTCCTGAAGTTGATCGCATACGCTTACCAGCGCATCGACACGCCTCTCAAGTCGCTTTAGCTCGCGTTCGAATGTTGAATTAATATTGTCAACCATGCCGCCAATATAATCAGGCCTCTCTGGAGAAGCAATCGTCGTTTGATGGAGAAGCACGCCGACATGGTCAGAAAGGGCGGTCCGTGGGATCATAAGGGATTGTTGGCAAAGCAAAGGTTGGCATCCGAATGGATGAAAAAGTCGAATACGATGTTCTTGAAGAATCGCTATATCGATGCGGCGCAAGTTGGGATGCTGCGCAAACTCACGGGCTTTTGACGGGTCGACTGGCGATCGGCGGAGCGCCGGCGGGACCGGATTGGTTGCTGCAAGTCCTCGAGAATATCGACGAGAGCAATGCATTGCGCAAAGAGTGCGAAAAGCAACTTGATACTCTGTATCAATCGACTTTTTGGCAACTATCGGAGCGCCTGTCAGAATTCGTGCCACTGTTGCCGGACGATGCGGATGACGTTGGCGCCAGAACAGAGGCATTGGCGCATTGGTCAGAAGGATTCTTACATGGCTTGGTGTCTGCCAAGCACGGTGACGTTTTAAAGGAGAGGCTGGGCGCCGAGCCGCTGTCAGAGATCATCAAGGATATGTTGCAGATCACCCAAGTGGAGCTGGATGGTGAAATCGATGAAGAGGAAAACGATGCGGCCTATTTTGAGCTTGTCGAATACGTGCGGGTAGCCGCCCAATTGTGCTACGAAGAGCTGGCCGATATCCGTAATGCCAAGAGTGAGACGAAATGAATAGCGAAGAATTCAAGAAGCGCCGTCGACAACTGATGCGCATGGTTGGGCGGGGCGGCATCGTTATATTGCCAGCAGCGTCCGTCAGAACGCGCAGCAGGGACGTTGAATACCGCTTCCGCCAAGACAGCGACTTCTTTTATATGACGGGATTTTCGGAGCCTGAGGCGGTCGCAGTGCTGGTACCAGGCCGCGCGAACGGTGAATACTTGTTGTTTTGTCGCGAAAAGGACCAGAAGCGAGAGCAGTGGGATGGTTTGCGCGCGGGGCAAGAAGGCGCGGTAGATCAATACGGCGCGGATGACGCTTTTCCGATTGAAGATCTCGACGATATTTTGCCTGGGATTATGGAGTCCTGCAGCCGGGTCTACTACACGATGGGCATGTACTCAGAATTTGATTCGCGCATGGCCGAGTGGGTCAATATGCTGCGCTCGCGATTGCGTCGAGGTGTACAGACGCCGCATGAGTTCGTTGCACTCGATCACCTACTGCATGACATGCGTCTTTATAAAAGCCGCGGCGAGATATCGGCCTTACGCAAGTCCGCCAAAGTCGCCGTTGAGGCACACAAACGAGCTATGCGAGTGACCCGGCCAGGATTGTTCGAATACGAAGTTGAAGCTGAGTTCATTCACGAGTTTCGCCAGAATGATGCTTCGAACTCCTATAGCCCAATTGTTGGTGGTGGCCAGAACGCATGCATCCTGCACTATGTCGAGAATAACGCAGAACTGAAGGATGGCGACCTGTTATTGATCGATGCAGGTTGCGAGCTCGACTACTATGCCTCGGACATTACGCGGACATTTCCAGTCAATGGAAGGTTCAGTTCGGAACAGCTGGCTGTGTACGAAATTGTACTTGCGGCGCAGAAAGCGGCAATCGAGAAAACTGTGGTGGGCAATCATTGGAACGATCCACACGACGCAGCTGTCAGGGTGATCACAAAAGGACTTAAGAAACTTGGTTTGCTTGAAGGTTCATTGACGAGCTTGATTAAGACTGCAGCCTATCAGTCGTATTATATGCACCGTACCGGTCATTGGATTGGAATGGATGTACATGATGTCGGCGATTACAAAGTCGGCAATGAGTGGCGAATGCTCGAGGCGGGAATGGTTACGACAGTGGAGCCAGGAATTTATATCGGGAACAGTCGCAAGGTCCCGAAAGCGTTTCGCAATATCGGTATCCGCATCGAGGATGACGTCGCGATATGCAATAAAGGGCCGGACGTTCTGAGTAAGGGTCTAGCTAAAGAGCCAGATGCAATTGAGTCGCTGATGAATGGTGCATAGCCAATGAACAGCGAGACTGACAACTACGATATTATCATCGCAGGTGGCGGCATGATCGGTACGAGTCTTGCGTTGGCGCTCGCTCCGCTTGGACTACGCGTTGCCGTTGTCGAGGCGATCGCGCGCAAGGAAAGCCAGCAACCAAGTTTTGACGATCGTTCGACTGCATTGTCTCGAAGCACACAGCGCATGTTCGAAGCGATGCAGCTTTGGGATGACGTCGTTGCCGCATCTACGCCCATTTCCAACATCCACGTATCCGATAAGGGTCGCTTCGGTTTTTCGCATATCGATGCGAAAGAGAGAGGGGTGGAGGCGCTTGGTTACGTTGTGATCAACCGGGTCTTGGGCGAAGTCTTGCAATCTGCGCTGTTGACAATGAACAACGTCGACATGATCTGTCCGGCCCGCATTGAAAGCATCGAGCTCGGTCCCGATCAGGCTGTTGCGACAATCGCATCTGATAAAGGTGAGCGTTCATTATCGTGCAAGCTACTAATCGCTGCAGATGGAGCAAAATCCAGCGTCCGTGAGATGATGGGTGTATCGGTGCAAAAACGCGCCTATGCTCAACGTGCTGTAGTCGGTAATTTGTTGCCGGAAAAAGAACTTTGTAACCGCGCGTTCGAAAGGTTCACGCCGCAAGGACCACTGGCGATATTACCAGTGGTAGATGGGCGAGCAGGATTTATTTGGACAGTTTCTGAGGATGATGCAGACCGTATTCTTTCTCTCGGCGACGATGCGTTCCTGGCTGAAATTCAGGAAGAGTTCGGATACCGGCTTGGAAAGTTCTCGCGCGTCAGCGCTCGGGTGGCCTATCCGTTGATGTTGAGCAAAGCCGTCCGGCTGACCGCTACGAGAAGTGTATTGGTCGGTAACTCAGCACACGGATTGCACCCCGTTTCGGCACAAGGATTCAACCTCGGTATGCGCGATGTCGCTGCGCTGTGTGATTGCATAGCGGATACCCCATCCGGGATCATCGACCCGGGCGATTCGAATATTCTTGATCGCTATGCCGGGTGGCGTCGTGCGGATCAGAAAAAACTGGTGCACTTCACGGACAATCTCGTACGGCTTTTCGGTAGCACTCGCCCTGGACTACGAACGCTGCGCAATATTGGAATGATCGGTTTCGATCTGATCCCAGGGGTGCGGCCAATGTTCGCAAAACACACAATGGGACTCGCCGGCGAGTTACCGCGTTTGTCCCGTGGCGTGCCGTTGCGATGAGGGGCCAGTTCAACATTACAATTATTGGCGCGGGGATTACTGGCCTGATGTTTGCGGCTTTATTGACCAAAGGGCGGCATGCTGCGTCATTGAAAATAAGCGTAATCGATGCTGTTTCTCGACCTGTTTTTTCTTCGGCTAACGAAGTTTCACTCCGCGTGTCGGCCATGGCGAATGGGTCGATCGAAATGCTGGATTCGGTCGGGGCCTGGCCACTCATCAAAGATATGCGCGTTTCGCCGTATCAGGCCATGCGTGTTTGGGATGAAAATGACGATCCCGATGGTGCTGCGGCATTGTATTTCGACGCGGCCGAATTTGCTGTTCCGCAGTTGGGGCACATCGTCGAAAACGTCCTTATCCAGGATGCGCTGCTACGAGTTCTCGACGACAGCAATGTAGTGCTCAGCTTCGATACCAAAATTACAGCAATGCCGGAGGCAGACCTTGTTGTTGGCGCCGATGGCGCTCGTTCATTTGTTCGCGAGCTGGCAGGCATCAAGACCAATCAGTGGCCATACGACCAAACCGCAGTGGTGACCCACCTCAAGGCGGAACATGAGCACAGGGGAATTGCACGGCAGCGATTCTTGCACGATGGGCCGATCGGTATGTTGCCGCTGGCTGACGGCCGAATTTCTGTTGTCTGGTCAACGACCCCTGACGAGGCAGCACGGGTTGTGGAATTGCCGGACGATGAACTTGGTCAAATACTGACGGATGTCTCCGATGGCGTTCTTGGCAGGTTGACTGTGGCGGGCCCGAAGGGCGCATTTCCTCTTTGTGCTCAGCATGCGGAAAATTACGTCAAGGCTGGTCTCGCCTTGATCGGTGATGCCGCTCACGCCATTCATCCGTTAGCGGGTCAAGGCGCAAATCTGGGGCTGCAGGATGCAGCGGAGCTCGCTGGCGTGATCGACGCCGCTATCGGTAACGGCTTACATCCCGGCGACCGCCCCGTTTTACGTCGTTATGAGCGCGCCCGGAAGGGGGCTAATTTAACGATGTTGCACTTCATGACCGGCCTCAATCGACTGTTTACGACAGACTCAGGCTTGGTGGGAGACATAAGAATGGCCGGTATGCGAATGTTTAATCGCAGCGGGCCGGTCCGAGAATGCGCCGTTAAGGTCGCGCTGGGCGTCAAGTAACGCCCGCAAGGGAGGCAAGTGTTACCTACCCATCAGTCTACTGGCAACCGGCGGCGCACTTGGCTATGATGCCCGCACTAATCGATAGCGTGCACAGAAGAGACCTCGTTCAATCGAGGCGCCGAAGGCGCAACACGCCCGGAAACGCTCAGGCAAAAGGACTGAGTACGCTGATTAGCTCTGGAGAGCGGCCGACACGGCCCACCGAAGGGGTATGTGGCTCAACGAGCCATTGATCTCTCAGGTAGCAAAGGACAGAGGGGCGGCAGACCGATGCGTCTGCCGCCCTTTATTTTGCAAAATCTGGCGGATAAGAGCTAATGGGATCGAAAACAGCACTTTTTGAAAAGCACAACGAAGCCGGCGCTCGTATCGTCGATTTTGGCGGCTGGGACATGCCTCTGCATTACGGATCGCAGAAGCAAGAGCATCACGCTGTGCGCCAGAACGCCGGTGCCTTTGATGTCTCGCACATGACAATCGTTGATTTGTCCGGTGAGCGCTCTCGAGTGTTTCTGCAGTACCTGGTCGCGAACGATGTCGCGAAACTAAAGGATTACGGCAAAGCGCTTTATACTGCCATGCTGAACGCCGACGGTGGCGTTATCGACGACCTCATCATCTACTACATATCCGACACCGACTATCGGCTCGTGGTCAATGCAGCGACTCGTGACAAGGATCTGGCCTGGATTCGAGAGCAAGCTGGACCTTTCGATGTCGCAGTCAACGAACGTGCGGATCTGGCGATGATCGCGGTTCAGGGACCGAATGCGCGGCAACTTGCAGCCGACAGCATAGCCGCCGAACACAGAGATGCCGCATTGGCGCTGAAGCCTTTCTATAGCCTTCAAGCAGGTGAGATGTTCATCGCCCGAACAGGCTACACGGGCGAAGATGGTTGGGAGCTTTGCATGCCGGCTGCCGACGCTCCAGAAATTTGGGATCAATTGTTGTCCAGAGGCGCCGCGCCTTGTGGTCTTGGTGCCCGAGATACTCTTCGTCTGGAAGCTGCGATGAATCTCTATGGGACCGACATGGACGAATCTATTTCGCCACTTGAGGCCGGTCTTAACTGGACCATCGGCTGGGAGCCAGCAGAACGGGACTTTATCGGTCGTGGTGCGCTTGAAGAATTACGTCATTCTCCGGACAGACGACGATTCGTCGGCTTGTTACTGGAAGACAAAGGTGTACTGAGGAATCATCAAAAGGTCGTCGTTGAGGGAATTGGCGAAGGCGAGATTACAAGCGGCGGATTCTCGCCTAGCATCGGAAAATCTATTGCCCTGGCACGGGTGCCGGCGGGTGACTACGATCGTGCAATGGTCGAAGTCAGAGGAAAAATGCTGAACGTTCGCATCGTTAAGACGCCGTTCGTTTGCAGCGGAAAGATTCGAATTAACATTGAGGGAGAGACATTATGAATGAATTACCCGGAGACCTTTTGTACACTAAAGATCATGAGTGGCTGCGTCGCGAAGATGACGGTTCAGTAACTATAGGTATTACAGATCATGCACAAGGTGCATTAGGCGATCTGGTTTACGTAGAGCTCCCCGAGGTAGGGCAAGACGTTGATGAGGCTGACGAGATGGCCGTAGTTGAGTCAGTCAAAGCAGCCTCAGATGTTTACGCACCTATCGGTGGGAGCATCGTAGCCATTAACGAAGAGTTGGCCGATGTTCCTGAGAAAATCAATTCTGATCCGTACGGCGATGGTTGGATAGTGCGCATGCAGCCTACGGATGCTTTTGACGAAAGTACGTTGATGTCTCCCGATGACTATCAGCAATTCATCGACGATCTGGACGACTGAGAAGAGCAATGCCTTTCATACCGCATACAGAAAAAGACACGCGTGAAATGTTGAAAAAAATTGGTGTCGATTCTATCGCCGATCTTTTTGACGAGATTCCCACCGAACTGAAGATAGAGCAATTAGAGCATGTTCCAGAGGCGCTTAGCGAGATGGAAATTTCGCGACTCATGAGGCAACGCGCCAAGATGGATGGCTCGCCAATGTGCTTCATCGGTGCTGGTGCTTACGAGCATCACATTCCGACCGCCGTGTGGGATATCGCAACGCGTGGTGAGTTCTACAGCGCCTACACGCCGTATCAGGCGGAAGCGAGCCAGGGCACGCTGCAAGTGATCTACGAGTACCAAACGATGATCACTGAGCTCACTGGGCTCGACGTTAGCAATGCATCACTGTACGACGGTGCGTCAGCGCTGGCCGAAGCATCACTTATGGCAGTGCGGATTAACCGTCGCGTTAAGAGCGGTCGCGTGCTATTGGCACCGGGCGTGAATCCAGTTTATGAGCAGGTCGCAGCGGCAATCGCCGGCGCACAGGGATTGACGTTCGAACGACTTCCCGAGGATATGACAACCGGCAATGTCGATTTTAATGCATTACCGGAGGGCGGCGATCCGGTTGCAGTGGTTCTTCAGCAGCCATCATTTACCGGAACATTGGATGATGTTGATCGCATAACGGATTGGGCGCACGCCAACGGCGCATTGATGATCGGTGTCGTCAACCCAACATCGTTGGCGCTACTAAAGGCGCCAGGACGCTGGGGCGCAGAGGGCGCTGATATCGCGATAGGTGAAGGGCAGCCTTTGGGTATCCCAATGTCATCCGGCGGGCCGTACTTCGGTTTCATGACGTGCAAAAAAAAGCATGTGCGACAGATGCCGGGACGAATCGTTGGACGTACAACAGATCTCGATGACAAGCCCGGCTTTGCACTGACGTTGCAGGCGCGCGAGCAGCATATCAGACGCTCAAAAGCGACCTCGAATATCTGTACGAATCAGGGACTTATGGTCACAGCCGCGACGATTTATATGTCTTTGCTTGGCCATGAAGGGCTCGTGAACGTAGCGAATACCTGCCATCACAATACCGCACTGCTCGTCGATGGTCTGTCGGCATTGGACGGAGTCGAACGTTTATTCGACGGGCCGTTCTTCCACGAGGTTGCCTTAAAGCTGGATCAACCGGTTACACCGCTGCTGGAGACGCTTGCAGACCGCGACATTCTGGCCGGCTTAGATATAACGCCCTTCGTCGGCACGGACGCGTTGCTTGTTTGCGCGACTGAAACAAAGACCCAAGGTGATATCGAAGCGTGCATCGCGGCATTTTCCGACGTGCTGGCTTCAGCAAATACGAATAGCGTATAGCGGGGAATCAAGTGGCCAAAATTCAATACGAAAACGCGAGCTATCGCATATACGGCGATTTGCCAACCATTGGTAGCCACGCGCCGGACATTTCTCTGGTTAACACGTCACTGCAAAACGTGTCCTTTGCAAGTTTCATGGGCGTGAGAAAAGTGCTGAACATCTTTATCAGCGTCGACACCAGTGTGTGCGCCAAATCGGTTATCGAATTTGATCGTCTTGCTGGTGAGGCCGATGACGTCGCGATGCTGATGGTTTCCTACGACTTACCATTCGCTCATAAACGATTTAAAGATGAGCATGGGCTCGAGCATGCAATTGGTTTGTCAGCGATTCGTCACGATGGATTTGGCGAGAATTACGGCGTGCGGATTATAGAAGGACCATACGCTGGCATGTTCGCATGTGGGGTTGTCGTCTTAGATGAGAATAATACGGTCGTGCACAGGGAGCAGATCCAAGATATCTCCAAAGAACCTGATTATCGCGCGGCATTCCGCGCGCTGGGAATTGAAATAAATGAATAGTCGTATGAGTAGTGAACTGATATTTGACAAGTCCCGCAGTGGGCGTCGAGCTTTCGCACAGGCACCGGCTGACGCAGAAGCGTCGAATATCCCGTCGAACTTGATGCGAAACGACAAGCCGCGCTTGCCGGAGGCATCCGAGCTGCAGACCGTGCGCCATTTTACACGCTTATCGCAGATGAATTTCTCGATCGACACGCAATTCTATCCATTGGGCTCGTGCACAATGAAGTACAACCCGCGAGCGTGTAATGCGCTGGCATTGCTGCCTGAATTTTCTGGGCGACATCCCTTGGGTCCCGTATCCCATGGACAGGGCTTTCTGACCTGCATGTTCGAGTTGCAAGAAATGCTGAAAGACGTCACGGGAATGAAAGGCGTTTCGCTGACGCCGATGGCCGGCGCGCAAGGCGAGTTTGCGGGCGTTGCAATGATCAAGGCATATCACGAAGCTCGCGGCGATCATGAACGTACCGAAATCATATGTCCCGATGCGGCCCATGGAACAAACCCAGCGACCGCGATGATGTGTGGCTGCCAGGTGGTCGAAGTGCCAACGGGTACGGAAGGCGATATCGATTTTGATGCGTTGAAATCAGCGGTCGGCCCGAAGACGGCCGGTATCATGCTCACGAATCCGTCAACGCTGGGTGTTTTCGAGCGCCGCATCAAAGAGGTTGCGGATCTCGTTCATGACGCTGGTGGACTGCTGTATTACGACGGTGCCAACCTCAATGCAATTCTTGGCAAAGTTCGACCGGGCGATATGGACTTTGACGTGATCCACATGAATCTACACAAGACGTTCTCGACACCACATGGCGGCGGCGGGCCAGGCTCGGGCGCTGTTGGCGTAAATGATCGGTTACTACCGTTCATGCCGATACCGGTTGTTGGTAGTAAGCAGGTCGATGGAGAGACTGTGTACGACTGGCTTTCCGAGGACGATCTGCCGCAAAGCATCGGCCGACTGTCCGGCTTTATGGGCAATGCAGGCGTTTTGTTTCGAGCTTATGTGT
>Ga0075444_10000075_pt1 | contig 50498 bp, 38 predicted proteins | sample CoawatmetaG01DNA_FD_76836 | JGI IMG/M metagenome (GOLD analysis project Ga0075444, IMG submission 76836) | Marine microbial communities from the West Antarctic Peninsula - Coastal water metaG017-DNA | ecosystem: Environmental > Aquatic > Marine > Coastal | place: Atlantic Ocean: West Antarctic... | reverse complement strand
CAATGCCGGCATTGTTGTGCAAGATGTCTATCGTGCCGAGGGCGTCCACGGTGGTGTGTATAAACTGCGAGATACTGCTCTCGTCAGCCACGTCTCCGGTAATCGCAATGCTCCGGACCTTGTAGCGCTCCGCGATCGAAGCTGCCACCTGCTCCAATTCAGCCTGCCTGGCAACAACATCCATCAGCGCAACGTCGGCGCCCATTTCCGCAAAAGCCCTGGCGCACGCGCCACCTATACCACCTGCGGCACCCGTCACTAGGGCTTTCTTATCCGACAGGTCGAATCGCCCCATTACATTGGTAAAAGGCCGAACGGCAAACTCGTCAAAATCGCTGGATAACATCGGAGATACTTCCCTCGTCGTTGATTCTTCGACTAACTGTGAGGTGCGACCAGCACCTTGCACAGATCATTCGGTTTATTCAGTGTCTCCATCATCTCGGGTAGCTCTGCCAGGCTGATCACGGCGGAGATCATGGGCGATGGATCGATCCTTCCCTGGGCCAGCATCTCGACCGTGTGATGGTAATGCTTGAGGGCGTATTGAACGACATACTCAACGCGCACGCCCTTCATAAACGGCGTCATCGAATCGACTGTTTCCGGCTCGAACATCATGCCGCCGAGAACCACACGCCCGCCCCTGGCGACAGCGCCGGTCGCAATATCAAAGCGCCCGGCCCGTCCCATACACTCGATGACAACCTCGGGAAGACAGCCCCAGTGCTGCTGGCAGGCCTCAACTATATCTGTTGAGGTCGGGTCGAGGACGCCGGTGGCGCCCATCGCAAGGGCGATCTCGCGACGAGCGGCTACCGGGTCACTGACTAGGATATGCTCGACCCCCCTCGCCCTCGCCCACAACACGACGGTCAAGCCGATCGGACCGGCTCCCAGCACGACCAGATGCTCACCGAGCGCTATATCGGCGCGCTCAACCAGGTGAAGCCCTACCGTCAGTGGCTCTATCAAAGCCGCGCGGGAGGCGTCAAGATTGTCGGGCAACTTGACGCACTCCGCTTCACCCACTAGTACATACTCGGCAAAGCCGCCCATGCCGGCCTCTTCACCGCTGCCATGCAAGCGGGATTCCAGGCATTTCATCGGATCCCCTTTCAGACAATGCGCACAGCTTCCGCAGCTGATACAGGGGATACTGCAAACCCGGTCGCCAATGCCGAGCGTGGACACATGCGCACCGACCTCGCTGATCGTGCCGACGAACTCATGGCCGATCACGCCACCCAGTGGGGCCACCGGCAGATAGTGCAGGTCACTGCCACAAATACCGACCCGATCAACACGCAGGACCGCCTCCCGGAGTCCGGGGCTGGGTACAGCTTGCTCCGCAACAGCCAATTCACCCGGCGCAATAACGGTCGCGACTTTCATAAGTGTGCTTCCATACTGGCCTCAACTCCGTATGTTGTGGATCAGTTCTGCGCATTCGTCCAGGCTGAGATACCTTGGCGAGGCGGAGTTCATAATTCCAGGAGGGTATTCAAACTCATAACTGCCTCACCGAACTCTTCCTTGAAGTCCTGCACGACATGGCCGGAGGTACGCACTGAATCGATCAGCCCCACACCCTGACCGACCCAGTAACTCGCCAGGTCATTCGCCTCGACATTACCCTTCTCGACAGCGAGGTCGATCTTGGCAAAAGCGGGCTGCGCCAACATCCCTTGCAGCGGCAGCGGCAGCGTATCTGGAGATTCCTCGCCGTGCCAGGCATCGTGCCAGGCAGAGCGTAATTGACGCGAGGGCTTGCCGCTGCGGGATGTTGAGCGAATGGTGTCACGCGAAGAGGCTGCGACAAATTTTTCACGCATCGCCTCAGAGGTCTCCGCTTCGGGCGTCGCCAACCAGACCGAACCAGTCCACGCCCCCTGTGCCCCCATAGCCATACAACCTGCCATCTGCCGGCCGTTCATAATGCCACCCGCAGCCAACACCGGCACTGAACGTACTTCTCTGATAGCTTCAATCACCTCAGGCACAAGAACCAACGTAGACACCTCACCACAATGTCCTGCCGCTTCGGTGCCCTGAGCAACAAGAAAATCTACGCCCGCCTCCACCTGGCGAATAGCGTGTTCTTTGGCGCCCACCAGCGCCCCCACTGGCACGCCGTGCTGCCTGGCGCGCTCCATCATCGACTGGGGTGCAATCCCCAGTGCATTGACAATCATGCTGATAGGGTGGCGAAACGCGACGTCCATCAGCCGCTCTCCGATGTCACCTATAATCTCTGGTATCTCGCCTTCGTTTATATCCTGATCAGAAAATTCGACACCGTACTGCGCCAACAAATCGATTGTGAACTGGCGATGCTGCGCGGGGATCATCGCCTGCAACTGCTCCGTGGTGATATCCCCAACGAGGTCACCCATGTTTTCGGGAATCAGGATATCAATACCGTAAGGTTTGCCGTCTACGTGAGCATCTATCCAGGCCAGCTCCTCCTCAAGCGACTCCGGTGAAAAGCTGCTCCCGCCCAACACGCCGAACCCTCCCGCACGACTTACCGCTGCAACCACATCGCGGCAGTGGCTGAAGGCAAACAAAGGAAACTCACAGCCAACCATTTTACAAATATCATTATTCATATTTGAACATCGTCTCAGTTGTAATCATTATGCCGATACCCTACTGACCTGCACGGGTATACCGTTTAGCGTAGCGATACCCGAAATCTTGTCCATATCATCAGGGTTGTCGCTGGCAATAATATTGGAATTGACTCCACCACGGGCATTAGCATTTTTCCAACCGCCTTGATGGCCCCATCCGTGGGGCAGCGCCAGATTACCCGGGTTCATTGTGTCAGTTAATTTAACGGCAACTTCGAGCGCGCCATAAGGCGATCGAATCTGCACCAGATCACCATCATCAATATTCCGCACCTTGGCATCCTCTGGATGAATACGCGCAGTATGCTTGTACGACGTAGTCTGCGGCGAGAGGACATTATGCATCCAGGAATTATGAGTCAGCTTTTCCCGCATACCAATCATGCGTAATGGATATTCATCATTTAAGTAGAAATCATCGTTTTTGAGGCGTTCCATTTCGGCGCAGAGCTCTGGTGTTCCCAGATGAACTTTCTTGTCAGGTGTCTGTAATTTTTTGGCAATATCGACATCAGGTAACTGTTCGTGCAGAACAAAACCATTGGGGTATTGGGTTTGTAATTTTTTTAGATTCAGCCCCCCCGGCTTTAAGCCATAATTATCACCGACTGAACTGGTGCGAATCATTAGGTCCATTAAATGTCTGGGTTTTACACGCAAACCCATTTTGGCCAGTATGCGCACGGGCCTAAATGGCAATGTCGAACCGTGGCCCAGACGCCGACAGATCTCGTCCAGTATCTCCCAGTCTTCGCGTGACTCGCCCTGTTTAGGGATCACTGCTTCAGTTGCAAACAAAGTAGGTCTCAGCATCTCAACAAAACCCAGTAGAGGTATATCCTCGCGCTCGAACATTCCTGCTGAGGGGAGAATATAGTCGGCAAAACGGTTGGTTTCATTCATGTATAAATCTAATGAAACAAATAGATCCAGCTTCTGCATCGCCGCATCCATTTTTGGTCCGGCACCAGTAGATGTTAAGCAAGGATTAGCGGCGATCATCAATAGCGCTTTTACCTGTTCTGGGCCCGGTGTTTCGATGTCCTTGATCATTGATAGCGACGGCAGGGTGCCGCCGACATCAGGCAGACCGGAAGCGCGCCCCGGGTTTTCACCGATACTGCGGCCGCCAAATTTAGAGGCGTCAATAATACCGGCGCTAAATTTATTGCCACCCTCGCGGCTTAAATGGCCGGTGACGACTATTAGGCAGTTGATTAGCATAGTGGTTAATGTGCCGAAGCGCGTAATGGAGGTGCCCAGCCGGTAATGTATACAGGCGCGCTTGGTTGTTGCAAAGTCTCTAGCAATTTGTCGGATGGTTGATGCTGGAATACCGCTGTGGGTCTCGGCCCATTCCGGTGTACATCCGCTTACTGCCTGCTCTAATGCCTCGTACCCGCTGGTGTGGGATTCGACAAAATTTTTATCCACCCAGCCTTGTTCAATGACCTCATAAATCAAGGCCGAAATGAGGTAGGCATCGGACCCCGCCTGAATGGGGATATGGGTATTACCTTTGGCAGTTTCTGTGCGCCTCGGATCAATTACAACCACCTGCCCACCGCGCGTACGAATGTCTTTCAGTGCCATCGCCACCCGCGGTTCCGATATGGAGGATCCATGCGATACCAGCGGATTGGCACCAATGATTAGTACATAATCTGTATGCCATAAATCCGGTAGGGTAAGTGCACCCATTGAGCCATACAGTAGAATGAGGGCAGCCTTAAAGGCTTTGCCATCCTCAGCATCGACGTCATAGCGCCACTTTATGCCCAGTGCTTTGCAGAAGCTATCCATCACCAGGGCATTGGCGGAGGAAAACACTGCTGGATTGCCGCGGTAAAATGCGACGGCTTCTTTGCCGAAATTCGACTTGGTGTTTTTCAGGCTTGTACATATCTCGTTAAAAGCCTGCTCCCAGCTAATACGGGTGAACTCACCGGGCCCACCAGTACGTTTCATTGGATATAAAATACGATCGGGATCATAGGTCACATCGACCATTTTAGAGGCTTTCTTGCAGAAGTGGCCTCGGGACGACAGATGATCCGGATTCGGACCAACTTTCGTTATTTTTCCATCCTCAACGGTTGCCAATACACCACAAAGAGGTTCGCAAACGCGGCAGAAGGTGGATACTGTTTTACTTGTCATGGTGCGCCGCCTCCGCCCAAGCCTTCGTGGCCGGGTAGTCCACCTTGCCGTTGGGGGCCCGGTAGACTTCTGCAACAAACAACACATGCTTAGGCACTTTGTAACCGGATAAGCGCGAGCGCACATGATCCCTTAGCGCATCAGCTGTAACCGCGCCTTCCTGCTTCGGCTGCACAACGGCGGTTACCGCCTGCCCGAAACGCTCGTCAGCCACGCCCACCACCACACAATCGTCCACTGAAGGATGTGATTTGATGACCGATTCCACTTCATCGGGATAAATTTTCTCCCCACCTGAATTGATACTGACACTACCACGCCCTAGAAACTTCACACTGCCGTCTTCCAATACCTCCACCCAGTCCCCGGGGCGCGAGTAGCGAACTCCATCCACGGTAATAAAGGTGGCGGCGGTTTTCGCCTCATCTTTGTAATAGCCAAGAGGCAGCGCGCCGGTGGAGGCGAGAAAACCCTTTTCTCCGCTGCCCGGCTGAACCTCGCGCAGATCTTCAGTGAATACTTTTGAGTTGGGTGTCAGGTTGAGCACCACCGAGCTGCCCTCCAGGTCGTTGTCCTTGCCAAACATTGCCATGGCACTGGCGGGTGATTCAGATGAGCCCAGGTTATCGAAGATGATCAGCTCGGGAATCTGCTTAAGCAACGCCTTTTTGTTATGGTTGCTGAAAATCATGGCCGTGGAATTGACCACCTTCAGCGCCTGCAGGCCATACTTACCCGGGTTGTCCTGCAGGGCATTGATCAAGGGTGTAGCAAAGGCATCTCCCGAAATCGTCAGCACCATGATGGCATGCTTGTCGATACAGGACAGGGCCAGGTCGGGATCAAAGCCGCTGCTAATGGGCAGCACGCACAAATTGCCATAACCCAATGCGTTGATCGCGGTGTAAAGGCCGCCGCCATGCATCAAGGGCAAGATGACCAAGTTATTGAAGGTCCCACCTTCCGATGCGAGGGAAATTTCTTCAGGTGATTGCGGAATAGCACCAGCGGGATCGAGAAAATTCCTGCCAATCATATTCCACATCTGGCACTGCTCCCACATCACCCCCTTGGGCATGCCGGTAGTACCGCCGGTGTACATGAATATCAGGTCCTCAGGTTCACGCGCGATATCCAGCGGCTCACCATCGCCTTTTCCCGCCAGGGAGTCGAACGAAAGGGCCCAGTCATCGGCAGACTCACCACCAAGTTCTACACCGTGTTCGCACAGTGGCAGTTCACCAAGGATAGCCTTCAGTTTGTCGCGAAAAGCACTGTCGAAAACCACGCAGCGCGCATCGCTGTTATCGAGGAGATAACGGAGCTCTTCGTGCTCGTAGCGATAGTTGACGTTGACATGCACCAGGCGCGCCTTGATCGCCGCCACCACGGAAATAAGATAGTCAGCGGAGTTCTTGCCATAGAAGGCCACCTTGTCGCCGGGTTGCAAGCCCATCTCAAGCATATTCCGCGCGAGGTTATTGGACGCTGCACGCAACTCGGCCGAGGTTACCGTGCGCCGGGTTCCCTCTGGCGTCTCCTCAATGATACGCGTGACATCCGGCGCCAGTCGGCTGTCTATCGAGTCAAAAAGATCACCAAAATTCATCATAGGGTACCGGTCTCGCAATCAGGCTTTATAGTATACTTTTTAAGTCTATTTAATCCAAGCGCCGGACTATCGTCCTTTCCACTGTGGTGGACGCTTCTGGGCAAAGGCGGTCAGGCCTTCCAGCATATCTTCACTGGTAAGCAAACGGTCGAAGGCCTCGGCGGGGTGGCGCACTGCATCGACTATGTCGGCAATACCCCGCACCTCGTCTTCCAATTGCAAAGTACAGCTTATCGAGGTAGGAGAAGCTTCCGTAAGCTTTTGCGCTAGCGCACGCGCCACCGTCATCACCTCTGCAGGAGGGACCACCTGGTTAACAAAGCCCAACTGCTGCCCCCGCTGTGGAGAAATATTGTCTCCTGTAAGCAATATCTCCATCGCCTGTTGCCGCGGCAGGCTGCGCGTTATCCGCTGTATACCACCGGCACCGGCGATCACACCGCGTTTAACCTCGCTCAGGGCAAAGTGGCTGTTCTCACTGGCTATTACCAATTCACAAGTGAGCGCGATTTCCATACCGCCTCCCATGGCGATGCCATTGACTGCGGCGATCACCGGCTTGTGGCGGTGTTTGCGGTGAGTGAGGCCACCAAAACCTGCGTCAGGTATCCATGTCCCCGCAGCGGACTTGAGATCGGCACCGGCACAGAAGGCCTTGTCGCCCGCCCCCGTAATAATTGCCACCCAGAGATCGGGATCTTCCTCAAACAGATCGAAAACACCCTCCAATTCATAATTGGCCTCTGCGTTCAGGCTGTTGCGCGCATCGGGGCGGTTGATAGTGACCTCGAGCACAGGGCCGTTGCGCGCTACCGTGCAGTACTCGTGTTTCTCGTCCAGTGTTTTTGGGCGGGCGGGAACCAGCTCCCGGGTGCGCTGCTCATCAAAGGTAAATCGATTGCCCGGACCGACACTGGTGACATAGATGGTCTTGCCAATCGGATCGTCGTCCAGCATCGCTTGTGGGGTATTGGAGTCTGTCGGATCGGTATGCCCGAGGAAGCGCTTGCCCTCCCCGGTTCGGCCGATAATGCACGCGCCATTGGGGACACCGCGGCGAAAGGTAACGGTATAGGATTCAATCGTGGCCTGGCCGTCTGGATTGTGTTCCACCGCCGGCACCTCGGCCCCGTCAATAGTCGCCTGCAACGCCCTATCGTTACAGGGTCGCCATCCCCCGCCCGAAGACTGGCGCGAATAAATACCCACCGCATGTTTGGACAGCATCCCGCCGTTGGCGCCAACCAGGCCGTAGCCTGACTCCTGTTCGCGTAATTTTTTCACCACGTTGACAATCGAGTGCATGGCGTAGTTGTTGCCGGCGCCGCCAAAAAACGGCAAACCTCCGGTCAAGGTAAGGCCGCGTTTATCGTCCGCGGCAATACCCAAAGCATCACAGGCGGAGAACACCGCTATGGGGAAACAACTGTAAATATCCATGCAGGACATGTCGTCCGGCGATAGACCCGCTGCTGTAAAGGTGGCTTCATAGGCCAGGCGCATCGCCTCGGATTTACCAAGATCGGGCCGCTGCGTCAGGCCCTGCTCACGCACCGTGCTGCCTGAGAGCGGGAACACCATCCTGTCCGGGGAGACACCCAGAGCTTCGGCCTTTTCCCGGCTGGTCAAAATCACCGCCGCCGCCTGGTTCACACCATCTTTGGCCACCAGGTGTTTTGGGTAAGGCTCGGCAATCATTGGATTACTCTGATCGATAGTCAGCAGTTGCTCAGGGCTGTAGGCCTCGGGAAACATCGACGCTTCATGGGCCGCTGCCACGCCTGAAAAGCGTGAGAACAGTGCCGCCATCTTCTGTGCGTAGTCTTCCCGGCTGAGTCCCAGACCCTGTCGCCGGGCATTTTCCAAAAGGCCGTAGCTGAGCGGTGCCGAAACAAAGCCGTTATCCATCATCTGCCGGTCCAGCATGCCTTTCATGCCCAGGCCACGATCTTCTAATTGGCCGCCGGTATCATCCGCCCAGTTCAGGTTGACGCCCGCTTTCATCGCCGTCTTGGTGGTCGCGATGGCCTCGCCACCCATCAGCACGACGACGTCTGCATCTCCCGCAGCGATCTTGCCGGCAAATTCAGACAACAGCGACTGCGGTGTATTACCGCCAGCCATACTATAGATAGCGTGCAGCGGCTCAGCCCCTACGCGCCCGGCCACCGCCCGGGGATAGTTCACCACCTTGCCAAAGGGGTTGGGGTACATGGGCGTAGAGTCGGCAAAGGTCCGCACCATCGCCACCGAGTCGATCGCGGCAATCACTGCCTCCTGCGCCCCGGTATCCGCACAGGCGGCACTTACCACCTGCTCCAGGAGGTCCACTAGAGATGGGGAGTCTTCTAGATTCTCAGCTAACTGCTGGCACACCTCGGCAACACCGATTATTACAGGTTCGTACTTAGTGGTTTCCAATTGCTAATCCTTATTAATGTTCGCTATTAGGTCGATTTCGGCGCCTCGTACACAATCTGCGTCGAATTTCTATATAATATACTATTAAAAGGAATACTGTTCCAGTCACACACTACAACCGTTATTTCCAAGGAGACAAAGGTATGAACCAGATGGCAACCTTACCATCCGATGAAGAAAGAGAACTGCTGCGCAGCGCCTTACGCCGACTGCTGGAACAGCACTGGCCCCTGAATTCAATGCATTCCGCGGTAGCACGCGCAGATAGTACTCAGCGGATTCGAGAACTGCATCAGCAATTTGTAGCGCTGGGCATCACCCCACTGGGCAACAATCCCGAGGAAGGGGGATTACGCGAAGCGCTGATCGTGATGGAGGAAGTCGGGCGACGCTGTGCCCCGGCGCCGATCACTGGGGCATTGTTGGCAAACTGCTTGCTTACCGGGAAAGATGAGCCCGCCGCTGAATTGCTGGCTCAGATCCACCGCGGAGAGGCCATCGTTGCGTTTCACCTGGGTGACCTGGATCGGGACAACAGTGCCGGCAGCATCGAGGTCTCCGGCAGCGTCGCTACGGGTGAGCTGAATCATATAGAAGATGCGCAGGTCGCCAGCCACCTGATCGTGCATACGGATGAGGGCTGGGCGTGCATCGAGCTGGACCACGATACTGTTCACGTTACTCCACTGCCGGGCCTTTCCCACCCTGCCCTGTCCAGCATCCATCTTCTGAATGCGTCATTCAAGCTGTTAAACAGTACTGCGATTACCGGGGACGAGTTGCTGCGACTGTACAAGCTGTTCCTCGTTGCCAGGTCTCTGGGTGCAGCCAGCCGCGGCTTCGACCTGGTGGTGGAGTACGCAAAGGAGCGAGAGCAATTCGGCCAGCCCATTGGGCGCTTCCAAGCGGTACAGCATAAACTGGCTGACAATATGATCCGACTGGAGTCCGCCCGCCTGCAATTGGCGCACACAGCGCAATGTTTCGACTTTGGCAACCCCGACTGGGTTATCTCTGCCGATGCGGCGCACGCTTTCGGCAGCACCACCCTGCGGCAGGCATCGCTGGAGACCCACCATGTATTTGGCGCCATCGGCTACTCCGAAGAACACGAGGCGCCCCACCAGTTCAAACGCATCCACGCTGACCAGGTTCGCTTCGGCGGCGCCGCTGCCTCGCGCGAAGCCCTGGCACAGTACCTGCTCGATGCGGGCAACGATATGCCCGATTACGACCTGGGCGAGGACGGTAACCGATTTCGCCAGGAGACGCGGGAATGGCTGGCAAGCCATTGGCCCCCCAGCAGCCCTGAGGCATTTTCCCAGGCCGCCAGGGACTATAAGTTGTTCCAGGTTACCTGGCCGGAGGAGTTCGGCGGGCGCGGGGCGTCTCCCATGGAGCAACTTGCCTTTCTCGAGGAATGTGAACGCGCGGGTGTCACCCACGAAGACTTCCTACCCTGCGAAATTCAGGCACAGGCCCTCATGCTGTTCGGTTCGCCGCAACAGCAGCAGGCGTTCCTGCCCAGAATCGCCGCAGGGGAGCTGAAAATCTGCCTGGGATACAGTGAGCCTGGCTCCGGCTCCGACCTCGCTTCACTGAAAACGACCGCGGTACTCGACGGTGACGAGTGGGTGATCAATGGCACCAAGATTTGGACCACGATGGCGGAGGACGCAAATTACATGTGGCTCGCGGCGCGTACCGACCCCGAGGCAAAAAAACCGCACGCCGGCATCAGTGTGTTCATGGTTCCCATGGACACTCCCGGAATCACTATCCAGCCATCGATGGCCCTGTACGGTAAAGCCTTTTGTGAGGAGTTCCTCGACGATGTTCACGTGCCGCGCGATGCACTGGTGGGTCAGGTGAACGGCGGTTGGTATGTGATCCTGGCAGCACTGGCCACAGAGCGCGTCATCATGGGCGGCTTTGTCTCCACGGTGCGAGAGAAATTTCGCTACCTCGTTGAGGCTGTTCGACAGGACCAGAACGGCTTGGCCAGCAATGGCTGGGTGCGCAACAAGATCGGCGAACTGGCAGCCGACATCGAGGCGTCGCGGCAACTGGTTATGAACGCGACCCGCATCACCCAGAGCGGCGGCATTCCCATTCACGAAGCGTCCATGTGCGGCGTCTATAACAGTGAGCTTATGGAACGTCTCGGGGAGGCGGCCCTGGATATTCTTGGCAACGCCTGCACCCTTGAGCCGGATACACCCGGGGCCATTCGAGGGGGTTTGGAACAGATGCTGCGCCAGTCCATCATGATGGTTATTGGCGGTGGCACCAACGAGATTCAGCGCAACCTGATTGCCCAGCGCGGGCTGGGACTGCCTCGCTGAGGATACACACAGAACACGATAAGGAAGAATCTGGTTATGCATAGTAGCGACGTTCAACAATTCAACCTGACAGGTAAAGTGGCCCTGATCACGGGCGCATCCAGCGGACTCGGTGCGCATTTTGCCAAAGTGCTGTGCCGCAATGGTGCCAAGGTTATCGCCGCCGCGCGACGCCTGGACCGACTGGAGGCGCTCGCGGATACCTGTTCTGGCTTGCCCGGCAGCATTCACCCGGTATCCATGGATGTGACCGACGAGGGGTCGGTATTTGCGGGTTTTGAGCAGGCAGAAGCGGCCTGCGGCACCGTCGAAATCCTAGTCAACAATGCTGGAATATCCGACCGCAAGAACTTAATGAAAATCGACATCGACTCCTGGGACCAGGTCAACAACACCAACCTCAGGGCCGCCTGGCTGGTCGCTCAGGAAGCAACAAGGCGCATGTTGGACGCGAACAAGCCCGGATCTGTCATCAATATTGCTTCCGTGTATGGCGTGGGCGTGGGGATTGGCAACGCTGCTTACGCGACGTCAAAGGCTGGGCTGATTCAGATGTCCCGCTCCATGGCGCTTGAGCTTTCACGCAAGGGCATTCGAATCAACGCCCTTAGCCCAGGATATTTTCGCACTGAACTTGATGATGGGTTCTTCGACAGCGATGCCGGCAAAGCCTACTTCAATGCACTTCCCATGCAGCGACCGGGAAACCTGGACGAGCTGAACGGCGCTCTACTCCTGCTGGCTAGCGATGCGGGCTCTTTTATCAGCGGCGCGAACCTGGTAGTGGACGGAGGCCATCTGGTGAAAAGCATCTAATCGGGCGTTCTTCAACGGCCTGGACGCTTGACGTATATTGATCTTTTAATTAGTATACTTATTTAATTGTACTCAAGTGTAGTCTAATCCTGCCCAATTCAGGCTCGCTGCAATAAGTTTTGTTGAGAACCGATGATGAGAAAGTGGTACTGCATGACCTGTGATTTCGTATTCGACGAGGCCCTGGGTCTACCAGAATTTGGTATTGAGCCCGGAACTAATTTCGAGAGCCTGCCCGACGACTGGCTTTGTCCCGAGTGTGGTTCGCCGAAGGACTATTTTGAATTGAGAGACGAGGAGTAAAACTTATGGAACAGAATCCCACATCCCCCTATCGCATTGGCGTTATGGTGGATCTGCCCGGATTTCCCGGCCTTACAGATATGTTTCCCCTGGGGGTGAAGTTTGCTCTGGACGAGGCCTATGAGAGCGGTCTGATTGACCGGCCCGCACAGATCATCAATAACGAACATATGGGTCAGCCATGGGGCGACGGCTCCGCCTCTCGGAACGCCTATCGCGAACTGGTGGAAGAGCACCAGGTTCTGGCTATTGCCGGCCCGATGTCGACGGACAACTGCCTGGCAATTCTCGACCAGGTGGAAGAATACCAGGTGCCGGCTATTACCATCTGTGGCACTCAGGAATACGTCGGCAAACACGCCTATAACCTGCCCAACGGCAATCTGGCGGACGAACCCGCCTACATGGCCGCCTGGCTGAAGAACCAGGGTCACCAGCGCATCGCCATCGTTCGCGACTACCCCTCCCGTATTGGGATGGAATACTACCGCTTCTTCGAATACGCCTGCCAGCAGTTTGGCCTTGAGATCATCGGCGTGGGCAATGTATTTCCCGGCCCCACTGAAGAAGATGTGACCGGCGTAATGGCCCGCTTGAAAGCGACCAATCCCGATGCCCTGGCCTACCTGGGCTTCGGCGAGGCCTGCCGTCAATTAAATAACGGCCTGCGAAACAATGATTGGGCCCCCGAGCGCATTATGACCACCGCTTTCATCCAGGCGTCCTACAATGAGTTTTTCGCCAAACTGATCGATGGCTGGCATGGCATCGACCAGTACGATGAGCGCAATACCCGACTTACGAACATGTTGGAGCGCTATAAGAAAGCCAATGACGGCAAAGAACTGATTTCTAATAGTGCTGTTAGTACCGGCTACGACATCGGACTGTGCATCGCCATTGCCCTGTCGCGCATGGAGATTGCGACTCCCGAGTCGCTGTCCAAAGCACTGGAAACCATTCGTATGCTGCCGGCAATGACCGGCGGACCAGGCACCTATATAACGTTTGGGCCTCACGACCATCGAGGCTTCAAGGGATTGGATTATCTTAATGTGCGTGTGGCCAGGAATGGCACTACTGAATTGGTGCCGTTTGAGTTTGGGGGTTAAAAATGTCAGAAGCCTGGATTATAGATGCCTGCAGGACTCCGCGAGGTATCGGTAAGCCCGGTAAAGGGGCGCTTTCTCATTTGCACCCACAACACTTGGGTGCCGCCGTTCTCAAGGCCATTGCCGAGCGCAATGATCTCGATACTGCAGAGGTGGACGATGTCATCTTCGGTACCAGCTGGCAGCGCGTCACCCAGGCCGGCAACCTGGCGAGAATGGCCGCGCTGGATGCTGGCTACGCTATGGTCAGTTCCGGGATAACCATAGACCGCTTCTGCGGGTCAGGTATCAGCTCCGTCAATATGGCCGCCGCCTCGATCATGTCCGGCATGGAGGACCTTATTGTCGCCGGTGGCTGCGAGATGATGTCGCTGTATGGCTCGGATCCAACTCAATCGCCATTCATGGACAACGGCAACCTGCGCCTGCGTGAGGCACACGCACAATCACATCAGGGGCTCAGCGCAGACGCCATTGCCACCCTGGAGAACATCGACCGATATGCCTTGGACAGCCTTGCGTTTGTGTCCCAACAGCGAGCGCATCACGCCATCGAGCAAAGATATTTCGATAAGAGCCTGGTGCCTGTCTTTAACGAAGACGGTAGCCTGGCTCTCGCTAAAGAGGAATTTCCCCGCCCTGAAACCACCCTGGAAAGCCTGGCTGCGTTGAAGCCATCTTTTAAAGCTATAGCCGACCACCCCTTGGAGGATGGCGGCACTACTTTTAGAGCTTTGATCCAGAAGGCCTATCCTGGCCTTGAGATCAACCATGTACATCACGCTGGCAATTCATCAGGCGTGGTGGATGGCTCAGCGGCGATTTTATTGGCGTCACCAGCTTACGCCAGAGCGAACGGTATGACGCCGCGCGCCAGAATCGTCGGCTATGCCAATACTGGGGATTCACCGGCACTGATGCTCAATGCACCGGTCCCTGCAACCCACAAGGTCCTGACCAAGGCCGGCATGAACTTATCAGATATCGACCTGTTCGAGATCAACGAGGCATTCGCCGTCGTTGCAGAGAAATTTATCCGGGACCTGGATCTCGATCGAAACAGGGTCAATGTCAATGGCGGGGCCATGGCGCTCGGCCATCCGATTGGCGCTACCGGATCTATATTGATCGGGACAGTGTTAGATGAACTCGAGCGCCGCGACCTGCAAACCGGGCTGGTAACCATGTGTGCAGCCGGTGGCATGGCGCCGGCTATAATCATCGAGCGGATTTAACTTGTCTCCGGGTCCAATCAGACCCTGATGGAGACGGTTGCTAGCATCCTGACAAGCACTAGTACACTAGTACAAAAAACCTTCTTAGATTTCTCCAGAAGCGAAAACGGCCGCTCGCGGGCAGAGATCAATCAGCGCTAATTACTCAAATCTGCCCAACTGTCGGCTGCATAAGCCTCTGCAATAGTCTTCGATATCTCGCCCATAGTCGGAACGCCGCCACCTTTGTTAGTATCGATCACACCCTCTGAATTCAGAAAGCTCAGGTCGACATGAGCGGCCTTTGCACGTAAAGCTCCCACGGTACTCTCTTCCCTGGTCATATGTTTGAACGGGTCGAATTGATACAACTTCATGGCGTTGAGGTGGGTGATCTTGTTGATCTCCTCGTCAGAGCAACCGGCGAAGTCAGGGTGTGCAATTTCCGGTGATTTTGGCCAGGTACAGTCGGAGTGAGGATAGTCACACTCCCAGGTCATATTGTTGATACCAACTCTAGCCCGGTTTTCGATGGCGACACGGTCCTGGATGAAGCAGGTAAAGAAATTGCGCTCGAACACTTCGCTGGGCAGCATGTCGCCAAAGTCCTGATGCGTCCACGCGCTGTGGTGTCTATAGGTGAAGTCAGCACGCTCCTTCCAGTGTGGCACCCAACCTGCCCCGCCTTCAGACAGTGCAAACTTGATATTTGGGAACTTGCGACAAATAGGCGACCAGACGATGTCTGAAGCCGTGTTGAATAGAGTAACCGGCATATTAGTAATGAACACATCAACCGGGGACTCCGGTGACGGGGTAGCCAGGGTGGCATCATTGATATGCAGATTGATAACGACCTCGAGATCTTCGCACACTGCCAGCAGAGGATCCCAGGCACCCGTATTCCAACTTGGCAGACCTTCCCGGTTTGGCACGGGAAGGAGATTTATCGCATTACACCCTTTCGCTTTGACACGTTTCACCTCCTCTACAGCGGCTTCCATATCCCAGATGGGCACGATCGCGGTAGGGATGAAGCGCCCCGGATACGCTCCGGCCCACTCGTCGATGTGCCAATCGTTGTAGGCTTTGACCGCCGCGAAAGATAATTTCTGATCATCACATTTCAACGCCAAGCCATTGTTAACAAACTGGGGGAAGTTCAGGCTACCCAGCACGCCGTTAGCGCTCATGTCGTCCACCCGCGCGTGCACGTCATAGCAACCCTTGCGTAACTGGCTGAAGGCGCAAGGTTCCACGCCATATTCTTCCGGGCGGCGTCCGACAACGGCGTTCAAACCGAGATTGGGCATGCGCCTGCCATTGAACTCCCAGGCATCTATGCCACTACTGTCGGTTCCCACCTGCGGCATTTGATCCTTGTATTTGCCGTTGTAGTTATCGAATACCGTGGGGGGTTCACAGATGTGGTCATCGGTACTAACGAGTATCAGATCATTTAGTTCCATAATAGGTATTCTCTCGAGGTTCTATTTACTGACCGAAACCTGCATGAGCTCAGCTTTCAATCATTGCATGTTGATTTTATAATAAAGTATACTATTTAAAAGCGCAAGAAAATAAAACGAGCACAAACTTGTAAGTCACTTCAGTGAAGCTATAACATCGCAAAATACTGAGAAGGCTTACACAGGGTGGACCGCCAGCATCGCAGAGGAAGTGAATAACATGTCACCCATTAAATCGGCCCTTTTAAAAAGCTATGCATTGCTGATCTCACCGGTTTTGGCCCGCATGACGCGCCGACAACCCCTGCTGTTCTGCGGAGAAGGCAGCACAAACCAACTGTGCGACTATATTGCCGGCGTGGACAACAAAAACATTCTGCTGGTCACGGATCAAATACTGATCGACCTTGACCTCGTCGCGCCGATTTCCTCCCGGTTACAGGAACTCGGTATCACCACCACAACCTTTGGCGAGGTAGACCCCGACCCAACATTTGACCATGTGAGGGCAGGTGTTGAAATTGCGCGCGAGAATAACTGTGACTCTGTACTGGCCATTGGCGGTGGCTCCAGCATGGACTGCGCCAAAGGCATCGCCGCATGCATGACCAACCACAAAGACATCGGTGAACTGGTTGGCCTGAACAAGTGCAAAAACTGGCCAGCCCCGCTGTTCGTTATACCCACTACTGCTGGCACCGGCTCAGAGGTCTCTCCCGGCGCAGTTCTTACCGACCCTGTGAAACAACACAAGGGGGGATTGGGCGGCAGCCGCCATATGCCACTGGCCGCAGCCCTTGATCCGACCTTTATGACCACCATGCCGCCAGCAGTGACCGCCGCCAGCGGAATGGATGCCCTGACCCATGCGATCGAAGCCTATATCTCCCGCCGGGCAACGCAGGAATCTGATCGCTACGCTCTACTGGCTATCAAACTCATCTTCGACTATTTGCCACGGGCTTACCAGAACGGCCAGGATCTTAACGCGAGAATGAATATGGCCATCGCTTCAACCTATGCGGGGCTGGCCTGCTTTACGCCGCTGGTGGGCTATGTGCACGCCATTGCCCATCGGCTCGGGGAGAATTACCACGTACCGCATGGCCTGGCCAACGCGGTTGTACTGCCCCACGTGCTGGAGGCATCTTCCGGAGCGGCGGAACACCGTCTTGCGGAGATTGCACGCAGCTTAAACCTGGGCAACTCGGACCTGGGTAAATCCACTGATTCCGACACCGCGTTGTCTCGTGCATTCATTGACGCAGTAAGGACCTTGTCGAAACAACTGGAAATCCCTGAACAACTGGATGTGATCAAAAGCGAGGATATTCCAAGCCTGGCGAAAAGCGCTCTAAAGGAGTGCCATATCAATTATGCGCCGCCAAAATACTTCAACAAAAAAACGTGCGAGCAGCTAATTAAGAGAATCCAAATGTAGCCTGGTCAATACTGTGAACTCAAAACAAGATTACATAAACCGCCTTGAAAATGGATCGACACGCCATTCCCATAATAAACATCTTTATTAAGTAGAGATTCGCTCGCCCACTCTTCGGTCAGGATCGACACCAGAGCCTTAAGCTCCATGCGCGCCAGCGCAGCACAGATACGGAAACGCCGACCGCCAGCATCTAGGGCAAGCACAGCACGCGCTACTTGATCATAGACTCAAAAATCTTGACCTTTCGTGTGCCGTAGGGAGGCCTCATTATCTTACCCATGCTTAGCAAACCCTGCCGATACACAGCCTTGCTGTGGCTAAACTGCAAAAAGCCATGATGGCCGTGATAGGCGCCCATTCCGCTGTTACCCACACCCGCCAGAGGCAGGTCTGAGCAGGCCACGTGTTGCCCACAATCATTGATTGTTATACCACCAGAAGTTGTACGCTGACAAAGCGTTTCAATTTCACCTTTGTCCTTGCCAAAATAATAGAGCGCCAAGGGCCGGGGCTTGTTATTGATAAAATCGATGACCTGATCCAGTGAGTGGTAGGTCTTGATCGACAGCATGGGGCCGAAAATCTCATCCTGCATGATTAGCGATTCATCATCAGGTTCGATCGGCAGCATAAAAGGTAACTTGTGCTTGTCCGGACTGTCGAAAGATTCATTGGCTGGATTGAAAATCTCAACACGCGTACCGCGTTTTTCCAGATCGTCAATATAGCCCTTCAGCCGCTCCCAGTGTCGCTCATTAATCACCGCTGTGTAATCCGGGTTATCCAGCAACGACTCGTAACATTTGCCAAGAACCTTATATGCCTCCTGGACGAAGGACTCTGCCGTGCCCTCAGGCAGAAAGATGTAGTCTGGTGTGAGGCATAACTGCCCGCTGTTCAATGTCTTGGTTGCAATAACCCGGTCAGCAACCATCTTTATATCGGCTGAGGAGCCGACCACAACCGGGCACTTACCACCCAATTCCAGGGTCACAGGCACCAAGTTGTCCGCCGCAGAACGCATCACGTGTTTTGCGATCTCCGGACCCCCGGTAAACACGAGGTGATCGAAGGGCAGCTGACTAAACCCCTGCGCGACATCCACGCCACCAGTGACCACAGCCATCTCAGCAGGGTCGAAGGCACTTTCTACCATTTCCTTGATCAACTCAGACGTTTGCGGTGTCGCTTCTGAAGGCTTCAGCATGACCCGGTTGCCAGCTGCCAGCGCCCCTATGGCGGGCGAAAATGCCAAAGCCACTGGGAAGTTCCAGGGCGAGATATTGCCCACCACCCCTAAGGGTTGAAACTGGAGTTCCGCCCTGCCACCGGTCAGGCGCATAAACAATGGTGTCTTGCGCCGCTGCGGTTTCATCCACCGCCGAATTTTCCCCCGCGTTTCCTTAACTTCTATCACGGTAGTGAGCACGTCCGTTGCAAGAGACTGGCCTGCAGGTCGACCGCCAAAATCCGAAGCCAGCGTCTCAACAATTCGATCCTTGTAGCGGATATGAATATCCTTGACCCGATCTATGCGGTCAATCCTGGTCTCGGCGCTGGGAAAACCGTCGCTGAGAAATGCCGTTCGCTGTTTCTCCAGCATGGATCGCAACATGTTTTCGTTTTTTGACATTTCCATACCAGTTCCAGTAATACTTCTATGGCTTTATAAATAGGTCCGTTTGCAGCGTTTTGTGTATCTCGCACTTAGGATGACATCGCTGCCCTGAAGCGGACAGCGAGTCTGACAACCACCAATAACAGTAATCCACCGAAGCTAGCGGCATGAGGGCTGATGTCAGCCTGCGGGGGCACGCATGCTTAGTTTGTTGACGATTCTGAATAGTATACTTTATTAGATCCTGTCGTAAATAACAAGAGGCGGCGCAACTGGCCGCCACCCGCGCCGCAGTTCAAGGACAATGGGATAACGGCGCCAAGGTCTTCATCGATTTTATGCCAACAGCAGAATCCGCGCTAAAACGACTATCGGATTAAAGGGGACAGATTTATTTTTCTAGCTTTCTAGGACATCCGGGCAAACGCATGCTCAATGCGCTGACGGGTACGCAACTCGATTTCGTTGGCGGGTGCAGGAACATGAAGCTTATCTTAGGACGAAAAATAAATCTGTGCCCATTAGTGGTCCCAAGCGATGCCTTCAGCAGGGGGGGGAATAACAATACTCAAGAAACTGCACAGCGGCACTTTTACGTTGGAGGCACCCCGACCGCATTGCCCTCGCGCTGTTCGTTGGAAGCGTTGCTACCCTGAAACGTGAAAGTCGAAGATAGACGACGGGGCAAACTGGTTAATGTTCTACGGGCCGAAAAAATAACCAACGGAGTCGATATAAGGGCGCTTACAGCTTACTCAGCAGCCTGAATCTGTTCCGACAACCAGCGCTGAATATGTCCAGCACTTTCACGCCAGTCAAAATCGTCCATCAGGTTGTGACAGCCTTTGTCCAAAACCACTGCCTCAGTGCCAAAATGAGCAGCTGTGCGTAAAACCGCGGGCTGCCGAAAAATGATATCTTGACTAGAGCCAATAACAAACAGCGGCACATCCACCTTGCCAGCAGGTACGCTCAAATTTGCAATTTCGTGAAGAGCCCTACGGGATTCTGGCTGAAGCAGCGCTGCGTATTTAATGGCCTGATTCTGGGTGACTCTGTTTGACACAAACGATAAGCGCATAGCCTCTTTAGGGGTTATACCTCTTCCCATAAGCAGCTTAATCAACGCTATTATTCCTAACGGATATTTTAGTACACCTAGCATTTCTATGAGGGTCAGCCCACCGGAGGGCATTGAGGCAAGCAATACCGCGGCAGCTATCTTTTCAGGATGACGTGTCATTAGCAGCTGTGTGATACCACCGCCCATAGAGTGCCCTACCACAATCGGGTGTATCCCTTCCTGCTCAATTACCTGCAGTACATCAGCAACATAATCGTCCAAGCCAAAACTATCAAGGTTCTCTCTGCCATCACTGCCACAGTGCCCTCGCAGGCTCAAGGCGTAACAGTCCCATCCCTGCTCCGCGAAAAACGGCATATAAAACTCTTCCCAGCACCAGGCCCCATGACAGACGCCATGGACAAACAGAAGAGCTGGCCTATTGGTTGGCTCTTTCGCTGGATGCGTAACGACTTCTATATTCATGCTTCATGTCTCACACTAAGGCACTTTTGATCTAATTGGATAGATTTAAGATTAAAGGGGACAGCTTTATTTTTCTAGCTTTCTAGGACATCCGGGCAAACGCATGCTCAATGCGCTGACGGGTACGCAACTCGATTTCCTTGGTGGGTGCAGGAACATAAAGCTTATCTTAGGACGAAAAATAAATCTGTCCCCATTAGCTCATTCTATAGCTGCTCCTTGAGTAGCGGGCGCTGATAGATCATTTTTCCGTTCATCATTGTCATGTCGACTTTTGCTTTGTGAATATCATAAGTATCCAAAGCAAACAGGTTTTTATCGACAACAATTAAATCGGCAAGCTTGCCCTCTTCGATTGAGCCGAGTTCAGACTCCATATTCAGCTGATAAGCTGCATCCAGGGTATAACCGCGAATCATTTCTTCCAAAGTCAGTAAGGCATTGACTGGCGGTGTAACCGGCATGGATTTTTCACCCGGATATTGACGTGTCATCCCCATTTCCATATTTAGAACAGGGGCAACACCGTAATAATCGCCACTAATAGGCCCATAAAAATCACTACCAAAAGTAACTCGCCCACCGGAGTCTATGATTTTTCGGAAACGATAGAGCTTACCAGCTCGCAACTCACCCACGGATTTAAGCTCGACAACACCATCGGTCGCAAACCAGTAGGGTGTTGTTTGAGCAACGACATTCAGCTCTGCAAGACGCTTTAAGTCCTGATCGCGGACTAACTCAGTATGACTAATTGAATAGCGATTCTTACTGGTGGGGTTAGCTTTTCTTACAGCCTCAAACGCATCCAAGGCCTCATCAACCGCCCTATCACCAATGGCATGAATATGGACATCAAAACCTGCGGCATCTATATCGACAACAAATTGCTGTAATTTTTCACCGCCCAGCAAAACACTGCCCTTATTGCCGGGTTGATTTTCATAGTCCTCAAATTGCGCAGCGGTAGAGATCTCTTTGGTACCATCATTATGAATCTTCATCACGCGAGGCTGTATAAGCTCAGAGCTGTACTGTTGTTGATAGGCTTTTAAGGTTTCAATCGCAGAATCAACATGGGCGGTGCTCTGGATCATATTTGAAGCGATCAGGCGAAACGGTAAGCGACCACTCTTTTCCAATTGACGCACAGCGGGATAGGAGAAATGCTCAAACTGAAAAAAACCGGCATCATATATCGTGGTTATTCCAAATTGACTAAACATGGAAAAAACCTTATCGGCACCTTCGTCAATAGTGCTCTCACTTAGTATTCCCAATTTTTCCATCATGGGCATAAAGGTCATGGCTTCCAGGCACCAGCCGGTCAGCTCACCTTCTGCGTCACGCTTGTAAAAATGCTTTCCAGGTACAGGGTCAGCGGAATCTTTGGTGATACCGGCCAATTCGAAAGCATTTGAGTTAACCCAGGCACTATGTGCACCTTCATCCATTAGCACGACCGGCCTATCGGCAACAATCTCATCCAGCATCGATTTATTTGGACCATTAACCCCAAAGGTTGCCGCCAAAAAACCCTGGCCATAGAGCGCTTTAAGTTGAGGGTTTTCATCCGCATAGTCTTTAATGATTTTGAGCCAGTCCTCTATGGCCCCATCTGTTGGCAGGCTAAAACCATGGGCCACCGCCGCTGCAAAAACAGGGTGCGCGTGGGTATCAATAAACCCGGGCAAGACCATTCTACCCTCAAGGTCGATCACCTGTGTCTTGGCTGACATCAAGGTAGCCAGCCCCGAATTATCACCCACATAGGCGATTTTGTTACCGCGAACAGCAACCGCTTCAGTCCAGGGGCTCGTTGAATTCAATGTATAGACTTTGGCGTTTTTGAATACATAATCGGCTGGCTGTGCCCTCAGGGGTGACGACAGCCCTCCCAGTACCAGCAAAGCTGCGGCTAATGTAATGGATCGAAATCTAATTTCCACAATAAACACCTTTATTAAAGCGGACAGATTGATTTTTCTAGCTTTCTAGGACGTCCGGGCAAACGATGCTCAATGCGCTGACGGGTACGCAACTCGATTTCGTTGGTGAGGGCAGGAACATGAAGCTAATGTTAGGACGGAAAATAAATCTGTCCCCATTAGCTCCATTAGCTACCCATTAGCTCAGCTTGCCAGCTTGTTCAGCGTTGTCGTCTGCCAGTTGGTGTATTCCATCAAGCCGTGCAGGGAGTTCTCACAGCCCAACCCGGATTGCTTATGGCCACCAAAGGCCTGAAAGGGTGAGTACTGGTGCACCTCATTCAGCCAAACAGTGCCCGCTTCAAGTTGGCTGCCAATGCGCTCAACCGCTTCGAGGTCTTCACCCCATACCGAAGCACCCAGACCATAGATGGTGTCATTGGCGCGGGCTATTACATCGTCCTCATCTGACCATTTCAACAGGGGCAATATCGGGCCGAAGGGCTCTTCCCGCACAATTCGGGAATCATCCGGCGGGTTATCAACTAGAGATACCGGCACAAACCACCCCGTCGCGTTCTCATCGATTTCTCCACCAACGGCAAACCGATAGCCATTGGCATGGCAGTCCGCGAAGTAATCTTTGACCTTGCCGTATTGCATGGAGTTTTGAATCGGGCCAAGATCCGTGTCTGCGGCGGTACCGTCGCCGACCTTGATGTTGGCGTCGATGAATTCGACCAGTGCATCTCGCACATCATCATAGACGTCCTCGTGCACATACAGGCGCTTGGTGACGTTACAGAATTGGGCGTTGTTTTGAAAAGCGGCCCAGAACAATTCGGGGGCAATGGCCTTGGCGTCGACATCGGGCAGCACGATGGCGGGATCATTACCTCCCAGTTCTAGCGTCACACGCTTAATAGTATCGGCTGCTGAGCGCATCACATGTCTACCTGTCTCCGTCGATCCGGTAAATGCCACCTTATTGATATCAGGGTGAGCTGTGATCCACTTGCCCAGATCATCACCACCAGTGACCGCACTCAACACACCCGCGGGAAACGCCTGCTGTGCCAACTCAACCATTTTCAGGTCACATAACGGTGTATAGGGAGACGGCTTCAGGACTACGGTGCACCCGGCCATGAGCGCAGGGGCAATCTTCCAAATCGCCAGTAGAATGGGAAAGTTCCAGGGAACAATCGCACCGACCACACCTACTGGGGTAAATCGGGTCACAACGCGCCGCTCATCAGTCTCTTCCACTATTTCATCCGGCAGCCTCTGGGTGGCGACCGCCCGCAACCAGGTCGCCGAGCCAAACACCTCCCACTCAGCGCCTGCCCGAGGCTTGCCCTGCTCGCGAGTGAGGAGTGCCATCATGCCCTCCGCGTTCTCCTCAAGCAGATCCGCAAAGCGCTCCATCGCCGCCTGGCGCTCCTCAAGCGATGTCGTTTTCCAGCTACGCTGCGCCTGACGCGCCGCACTGACAGCTTCATTAAGCTGCGCCTTCGAGGCATTGGGAACCTGAGCAAATTCGCTTCTGGTCGCAGGGTTATAAACCGGCAGAGTATTTTCAGTGGTAACGCTCTGGCCATTGATGGTCATTGCAAAATCGGTATCAATTTTCATATCAATCTCTCTTATCAAGTATTGTGATCTAGTGTTTTTAATTCGCGGCGCATCACCTTACCGGTGCTGGTCTTGGGTAAGTCCTCGACAAACTGCACAGCACGGGGCACCTTGTAGGCAGCCAGGTGCTCGCGGCAGTAGGCCATGATGTCATCCGCATCCGGGGCGGCACCCGTTTTCGGTACTATGTAGGCCTTGGCCAGCTCCCCCTTCACTGCATCGGGAATACTGCCCACCGCCACCAGGGCCACGTCGGGGTGGCCGGCCACGACCCGTTCAATCTCGGCGGGGTACACGTTAAAACCAGCGGTAAGAATCATATCTTTCTTGCGATCGACGATGAACACACAGCCGTCTTCATCCATGGAGGCCACATCTCCGGTATGCAGCCAGCCATCGGCCTCGATCGTATCGCGTGTGGCTTGTTCGTTGCCGTAGTAGCCCTGCATGACAATGCCGCCCCTAATCATCAGTTCTCCAACCTCCCCAGCCGGCAGGGTCTTTTCAGCATCCTCAGTATCGGCGATCCTCGCCTCGGTGTAAGGCAGCGCAACACCGATCGAACCATGTTTGATCGGGCCGTTGGAAGCAAAGGTTGTCCCTAAACCCCCTATTTCAGTCATGCCCCACAGCTCAATCAGCGGGCAGCCAAAGCGCTGCTCTACCTCTTCCATTTTAGGGACCGGCATAGTCTGGCCACCGACAGTGCAGCAGCGCAATGAGGACAGGTCGTAATTATCGAGCTCCGGGTGATTGAGCATAAATAGGTACATGGTAGGCACCCCTTCGAACAGGGTCGCCTTGTGCTCCTGGATACTCTGCATAATCGCCTTTTCCTCAAAGGCTGGATGCAGCACCAGGGTCATACCATTCTGTATGGCTCCGCTCATCACTACGTTGCCGTAAACGTGGGGACAGGGTAATGCGGTAACGACGATGTCTCGCTCGCACCGTTGGTGCATCAGTGCCGTCATGGCTACATTCAGCAGAATATTGCGGTGCGACAGGCAAGCGCCTTTCGGATGCCCGGTAGTGCCCGAGGTATAGCCGATGGTAGACAGAGAGTCGGAGTCGATCTCACCTGCCTGAAATGAGTCATCGCTCCGTTCCAGCAATTCATTAAAAGACAGCATGCCTTCAGGCAGCGATTCGTCGCCAAAGGCAATCAGTTCCCTCACCTTCGACTTCTCTTTCACATCCTGTAGAGGGAGCGCTTTCTCATATGAGGCAATAATCACACTGGCGCCGCAGTCGTTAGCCACGAATTCTACTTCACCCGGGGTCAGCATTACGTTGATAGGGTTAATCACCGCGCCGATTTTGAGCGCACCGTAGTAACTGACTATCCACTCCCAGCAGTTACCGGAATAGAGGGTCACCCGATCGCCGGGCTTTACCCCCAGATTAACCAGCGCATTGGCACAACGATTAGTCAGTGCATCCAGTTCGCTGAACGACAACTTTCTGTCCGGCAAGACGAGAGCAGTGCAGTCGCCATAGCGCTTCGCCGCTTCGGCGGGGATCTCACCGATCGAATGTATCACAGTACATGCTCCTGACATTTTCCAGAGCCACGACTTTGATCGCGGCCGGTAGTTTTGTGAATGGACTTGCCAGCTCGAGTTCTCTGGTAGGCAACAATGCGAATGAAAAGCACAAGCAAACCCAGGACGAAGTAAACAATGTGAATCGCCTTGGCGTCGCTGCTCAAAGCTGCGGGGGCATAGCTCGCCCAGATCGCCGCCCAGAAGTACCAGATACCCGCCAGGTGCAACCGGCGCCAATGCTCAGGACGCATCTTTCGGCGCACCGGAAAAAATGAAGTGACGGTTAAGGCAAGTAAAAATATATAGCTAACAATACGCAGGGAAAGGTCAGTCGCGTTATGTAAAACCTCCCAGTAATAGGATGGATACTTAGTCAGTAATACTGCAATGAAAATTGCCTGCCAGCCGAATCCGGCAGCAAAAGATAACCCGACGTAGCGGCGGTTACGCGCAAGCCATTTCGACATGCTGCCGGGGAAAAGTTGTACCAGGGGTGAAGTGACAAACGCGACAAAGATCCAGGGCGAAGCGATCTGCACAGAGAGTCGAATCAGGTCTACCGTAGCTTCTGGTGTTTGTACACCGATTAGAATCAGACCCGCCATCATAGCGGTCAAGGTCAACACAGCTATCAGGAAAAAAAGCGGCCACCCGTTAAGTACCCTGTACTGTAGTAGGCTCATGCCACCACTTCACCTACTGCTCGAATCGCCGCATCGATTGCTGCCTGCACATAGGCATAAGCCTCAGAGTCGGAGTTGGCAATACTGATGCGGCCAATCGGTTTGCGACCCAGTTCATGGGGCGCCTGCCCCTGGGCCCAGTCTGGGTCGTACAATTCCATGTATTCGTAAGCATACCCATGAGACCAGCGGTTCACGGTTATGGCTTGAATATCACGGTCTGCGTCAAAACCGTATCCGCTAAACATACCGGTAAGCTGCTGGCGGATGGCCTGTTCATAGTCGGAGAATGATGTCGTCAGCAGCCTGTGTCTACCGAGGCGACACAGATCCCGCGCAGTCTGGCTACCGTCACCTTTTGGTGCAGGCATGTGCCCCATGAACATCAGCATGGGTTCATCTGGCCCAGCAGACGCCTCATAGCCACCCAATGCCACAGGCGGAGCGTGCGCAACTAGCTCGAAAAAACTGCCGGGTGCCTGGTACACTGATACACCGCCTTGTCGCACAGCCGCGCCGGTTTTCAGCAGGACATTGGCCCAGATAAACGGCACTTTAACGCCATACGCCAGATTTTCTTTTTGCGCCTTGGGCAATTCCGGACACAGGTGTGGAATCATGCCGTTATAGCCCGCAAGAATGCAGTGTTTGCCTCTTACCTGAATGGCCCTGCCGTTACTAACGTAACTGACATCAACCGCGTCATCGCCTCGATTAGCGACGTTAACGACCGTGCTATTTAAGCGCAGGCGCACTGGGGAGCTTTCACAGTCCAGCTGTGAATAGTCAAACCGTGCGGTAACCACATCCTGCATGCTATTACCCGGCGCCACCTGTGGAATCAGTTTGCGCACCAACAACCTGGCCACTGAAGCATTGCCATCGGGAAACATCGGGTAGCGGTACTGGTTTGGGTCTTCTGTTTCTTCGGGTTGCGTCAAAGAATCTCGCAACCCCAGTGCGTTCATGCCCGGTGCACCGAAGCTTAGCGCTTCCATGATTGACACGCTCTCTATGCCAACGCCATAAATCGCGCTCACCCACGGCTCAGTGAGCTTGCAGCCGCCAGGGGAAAGCCCGATCCGATCACGCAGGAAACTTGCGTAACTGGTGTTGCGCAAGTAACGGTCTTTATCTTGTAGGGGTATATCAGCAAGGTAGTCTTTCTCGCCAGCTATCAGGCTGATCAGTTTGCCCTTGTCATCTGCGGACAGGTTCAGCGATCCGATCGTGGTGCGGTACTCTCCCGCGCCCGACAGTGCCGTGCTCCAAGTGCCTGTAACAATCTGGCCTTTACCGTACTGATCTGCGCCCAGGTAAAGCCCAAAGGGCGCCTCGTCATTAGACAATGCATAGTCCGACGCGCCGGCATCCTGTAGCGCTTTGAAATCAACACCAATCTCTTCCAATAGCTGGTATGCAGCCGGACTCATGGCAGACTGCTCCAGGTTTATGCTGCCGCCAAAACCGAGCAGCATCTTCCCGTCGACATCAAACTCATTGCGCTTGGCATGACCACCAAAGTCGTCGTGGTTATCCAGCACGAGAATTTTGGCGTTGGCGCCCATCTGCTTTCTGTACAGATAGGCTGCGGCCAGCCCGCTGATGCCGCCGCCTACCACGACCAGGTCGTATTCATCGTCTATCCGCTCATATTCGCTGGAGCGCTGCCCCTGCATTACCAGGGCATGAGCTACCTCGAATGAACCTTTATGGCTACCACGCATGCCGTTAAGCAGCGGCGGGTAGTAATCAGTCGCCTTACCAACAGCCGCGTGCAATGGCTGCGAGCGATAGGGTGCCGTCGCTATCGCCGCCACTGACAGTGCAGCACCATTAAGAAAATCGCGCCGGGTAATGGTTCTCTTCATCAGGAACTACTCCCCAGAGGCCACCCAGGCCTTGGTCTCCACGACAATCATCTCGCGGTATTTGACCGGCATGTCCCAGGTGCCTCGCCACCCTTTGGGCACCAGGAAGCTGTCCCCCTGCCGATGAGTCTGCTTGTCACCCTCTAGGGAAATCAGCGTCACCTCGCCCTCCAAGACAAACACATATTCGTCGTAGGGAAAGGGATCACTGACATCAATCAGCGCCGGCATAGACTCATAAATCGCCACTGTGACCTCGCCTCGATGCAGTTCCTTCTGCCAGTGCTCGTTCGTACCCTTGATCACCGTTTCGGGTGGCCAGGGCGAAATTCTGTCGAGCGCTAGCTCCCGCATTTGCTCCGGATTCAGTGACAGCACTCCAGCGTCAGCTTTAGCTTGCATATTTCCGAGCGCCGTGACGAAGAAAACAACAAATATCAGTCTTTTCATAGTGGTCTCTACCGCTCACAGTCTTGATTTGCATTCAATCAGAAGTAGACATTGAACTCTGCCCTCACCATGCGCTTGTAACCCCAATGGATAGACTCTCCCAAGCCGATGTCTCCCCGTGCCGCAGCATAGTCCTCATCGGTGATATTGTCCGCCGCTACGGCAAAATCCCAGCGTTCGCTGGCCGGCGTGTAGGTTACTTTGCCGTTGAGCAAACCATAGGCATCTTCCTCCCATACGTTAGTGGCCTCATGATAAAAGTCATCCGTATAGTTATAGATGACAAACCAGTTGAGCCTACCTCCCAGCAAGTCGTGGTTGAAGTTAGTGCCAACTGAGAAGGTGTTTCCAGGCGCATAGGCCAAGTCGTTGCCATCGAGGAAACCCTGGCTGAACTCCGTATCAAGATAGGCATAGTTGGCCATCAGCACCAGATTCTCCACGGGCGAATAGGAGAGTTCCGCCTCCAGCCCCATCGTCTCCGCATCCCCCGCATTCGAGATAACCACACCGGTCTCGAGGCTCTCGCGCGCGACCTGAAAGTCGTCGTATTCACTGTAGAACACTGAACCATTGAGCTGCATTTGCCCATCCAGCATGGTCGACTTCAATCCAACTTCGTAGGCGACGCTGGTTTCGGGATCAAAGGAGAAAACGGTGTCACCCATGAAATCGCCGTTGGTGTCCGCCGCGTCATTATTAAAGCCACCGCCTTTGTAGCCTTTTGATACACTTCCAAAAATCATCGCATCGTCGCCAATGTCATACTGAGCTATGAGGCGAGGCGTAATCTCATCCCAGTTCTCATCGGTGCATACATTGCCATCGGTAGGGAATGGTGGAGAAAAAGGAACAGTATTTTCCAGCGTATTGGTACACCAATCCTTGTCATCGTAGCTCCAGCGCGCGCCGCCGATCAGCGCCAGCTTCTCGGTCACGTTCCAGGTGGCATCCGCATAAACGCCATAGGAGTTGTTTTCACCTTGATTAGCGAGCCTGGTAACAAACACTGTGCCCAGGCCCAAAGCCGTATCAACGTAATCAATATTATATTTGTGCATGTCCAGGTCTTCATAATAGTAGCTAATACCCGCGAACCAGGTGATAGAATCCGAGCCGCCACTCAGCCGAAACTCCTGGTAAACGGTGTCTGCGTCACCGCGGAGATCTATAGGGACGGTCATTCCCCCGGTAAACCCCCCGAACAAAATAAGGTCAACCGCTGCATCGTCCGCGGTCTCATCACCGTCCCCACGAAAAATATTCTCACCATGGCGAACATCGGTGATGGAGACCAGTGTCAACGCTTCATTAATTTCCCAGTTAAGCGTCATGCCAAAGCCGTAGTCCTCATTTTCCTCGTAGCTGGCTTCGTTGAGTGCATACTTATCGGGGTACTCAACGCCGGGATCAGCGACGTTAAATGGGATGTTGACTGTACTCGTATAGTTCGTATCTGCTTTGGCGTAGTTAGCACGAAATAAGGCTTCCACGTTGTCACTGACGTCCCAGCGCGCCATCAGGCGCACAGCGTCGCTTTTTGTATAGGCATCATCACCCGTGTTGATTTCTTCCCACATCCCCTCCCACTCGTCGTGTTGGTAAGCAAGACGTACGGCAAATGAATCACTGAGGGCGAGGTTACCAACGACCTCATACCGTTGCTGCCCCTCGTCACCCAAGGAAATTCCCAGTTTTGCCTCGTTCTCGTCAGCGGGTTTGTTACTGATCAGACTGATGGCCCCGGCAGCGGCGTTGCGGCCAAAGAGTGTTCCCTGCGGACCTTTGACCACTTCAATTCGGGATATGTCGAAGAACGTACCGGTAGCGAAAATGTTACGCCCCACGTAGGCGTCATCGAAGAAGACACCCACTGCTGGCTCTGAGCCGAAGGACCAGTCGTTGCTGCTGATACCGCGAATCGCCCAGGTATTGGTCGCCAGCCCGTAATCGGATCCGGTTAGACCGGGCACCATGGGTATGATCTGGGTAATGGTGATAGCCCCGGTTTCCGCAAGTACTTCTGCATTAATCGCACTGATCGCGATGGGCACATCCTGAAGGTTCTGCGCCCGCTTTTGTGCGGTAACTACCACCTCTTCCAGCTGCGCGTAAACCGAAACGGGAGCAAGCGAAGCAGAGACAGCCACCGCCAGCAAAGACTTGTGTATTATTTTCATTTTATTCTCCATAACAGCATTACCTTATTGATGTATTTTTACGCTTCTTATAGTGACTTTTTATTCAGGCGGAGCTTTCCACTTTTTACTTGGCCTATAAACCATCGAATCAAAAATCTTGAATTGGGCGCACTTCAGGTCGGCCCTGCCACCTACGAGACAATCACGAGGCGGAGGACATCGATCTTTTAAAAACAAACGCCATGGCAACCAAATGAAACAGCAGCAGCAGGGAAGCGCCTATGAAATAAGCTTCAATGTCTACCGGTGCTATGGCACCCAGGAACAAAGCGACCATCAAGACCTGGTAGACCATACCGAACACACCCAGGCCAACAGCCGATATCTTGGCGCTCTTGCTGTCACCGTAGAGTGGGCCGGCGGCTAACAGGGCAAAAACCGAATACAACCAGAAACCCAGATAATCGAAAGAGGTATACAGGGAAAAGGGAATCGAAACGTTCAGCATGCGGAGCAAAGGGTCAGCCAGCTCTGCACCCATCGCCCCGGCTGTAATGGTGTCTGCCAGCAGGGGTATGGTCCATACTGCTATAAATTTCGGGATAATAAAGGCCATCGTAGCCATCGCAACGAACAACAATGCGAGTATGGCACGGAGCGAGTTTTTCCCTGCGACCACCCAGGCACCGCAGGCAAACGCCGCTGACAAACTGAACATAGCCACTATCTGGTTCACCCAGCCGGCGATAAATTCACCTTTATTAGCACTCAGCCAGGCCACACGATCTACATGCTCTGCGGTGTAACCACCTGGGGCGTCCAGTGGGAAAAACATGGATACAACGCCCGTGGTAATCGCAACGATCACCGACCAGAACCCAAGTCTATTAATTTGGTAGTCCAATGTTTGTGCTGTGCTCACTTTTTGTCTCCGTATCTTTCATTAATAAATTTCAGGATTGTTTCGCGTACGGCTTCTCGGTCACCTTCCCAGCGCCTACCGCTTCCGGTGAAAAGTGATTCACCCTCCAGCAGTGACATCAGGCAAAGCGCTTCCGCTCGGGGTGACTCGATTCCCGCCGCTTCCATTGCTCTTTCGAGGATTTCCAGATACTCGGCATAGACTTCCTCCAACAGGTCGGACACCACTGGCTCCACCTGTTCCATGGCCCAGAGTTGTGGCCAAAGCCTGTCACCGAGCAATCCCTCCCCGGTGCCGGCGGAATCGTCGAGCATGAACGCCGCGATTTCCGCAACACTCGGCGAGCCCTCATGTAATTTGCGCGATTCGAATGCCTGACGAATTTCTTCAGCGATATAGTCCACGAGCGCCCGAAGCAGGTCGCCCCAGGTACGGAAGTGATATTGCAGCGCACCCAGTTTCATACCGCTGGCGCGCGCCAGAGCGCGCATACTCAGGCTTCCATAGCCCTCATCTGCAACAAGCTCAATTGCCGCTTGTAGAATTTGTTGCTTGCGCTTATCCGTCACGGGACCATCCAAAATTTGACATGTCAACTGACATGCTAGAACATGTCATCTGACATGTAAAGTAATTGGAGACAACAATGGCAATACAGATAACACGTCGAGATTTCATGAACGGGATAGCGATAGGCGCGGCTGGCGTCGTGCTGCACGCTTGCGGCAGCGACATTGAGCCTGCCGCGAAGATATCAATTGGCACTCCCACGGCATTCAGCCCGCCAGACTCCTCCGCCTATTACCCCCCTACCCTCACCGGCATGCGGGGCAGTCACGTGGGCTCCTTCGAAGTGGCCCACGACCTGGCCTGGCGCGGAGAAAAGCCGTCACAATACGAAACGCTGGACGAACACTATGACCTGGTCGTCGTCGGTGCCGGCATGAGCGGCCTGGCAGCCGCCTACTTCTATCGCAAGAAAATGGGCCCCGAGGCCCGCATCCTGCTGCTCGATAATCACGACGACTTTGGTGGCCATGCCAAACGTAACGAGTTTCACCAGGACGGCAGAATGATGCTGAGCCTGGGCGGCGCCCAAAACCTGGAAACCCCCAGTAGCTTCAGCAAAGCAGCTGGGGGACTGATGACCGACATCGGTATCGATGATGACTTTGTTGCGACGATGGACATCAATACACCGGACAACTTTATGCTGGCAGGCAAGCTCGATGCCGATAATGGCGTGGCAATACCAGGACCGGACGGCTACGTGACAGTGGGTGGCAACTGGAACGCGGTCATGTACGGCGGTGAAGGTTACGAGGAAAAAGTACGCGCCTTGCCGCTACCCAGTAGCGAGCAAGACATTTTAATCGACTTTTTTGGTGGCCAACGAGACTTCCTCGAGGGACTGTCACTCAGCGAGAAATGGGACTACGTTAATTCTGTCAGCTACAACCGATTCCTGCTGGAACGCGTCGGCCTCAATGAGGACACCCTGCCGATAATGAATGCAATCATCCTCCATTTGTCAGGCTTCTCTGGATGGCACCTCACAGTGCTGGAAGCCGTCGGCAACGGCGCCAGCGGCATTAAAGCGATGGGCTGGCTGGGTAAAGCAGCAGCTTCTGTTGGGGAAGTTTTTTTGGAAAGCCTTCTGGAGGTGCGCATGTTCCCAGATGGCAATGCCTCTGTGGCCAGGTTGCTGGTACAAAAACTGATACCCGGTGTTGCCCCCGACATGAAGGGGCCAGAAGACGTCGCCATCGCCCGATTCGATTACACCGCACTGGACAAAGATGAGCAGGCAACTCGGCTTCGGCTCAATAGCACGGTAGTTGGCGTGCGTGAAGTCGACGGTAAACACGTTGAAGTCGATTACGTGCAGCAGGGGAAGCCCCTGCGTGTCACCGCTGATCACAGTGTTCTGGCCTGCTATAACGTCCTCATACCCCATCTGTGTCCTGAAATGCCGGAACGACAGAAGGAAGGCCTGCGCTACGGCGTCAAGACACCTTTTGTCTATGCCAACGTACAGTTGGAAAACGGCCGTGCCTTCTCCGAATTGGGCGCAACAATGTTCCAGTGCCCCTATGATCCGTTCCAGTGGGTGAGCACAGCGCCGTCAATGACGGTCGGGGGATACGAACCCCCACGCGGACCGGATGACCCGATGGTGGTGTTCATGATGAACTCGCCAATGACGATAACTACATCGGATGAACAAGGATCAGGGCGCGACCAGCTGCGTATGGGGCGTCACAAAATATACGCCACCCCCTTCGCCAGCTACGAACAGGATATCCGCGAGCAATTGCAGTCTTTACTGGGCAAGCACGGCTTCAACCACGAGCGCGACATTCGGGCCATCACCGTCAACCGCATTCCCCACGGCTACTCCTACCCCTATCTCGCACTGGACGACCCAAAATGGGAGGAAGGACAGGCACCCCACGAGATTGGCCGTGCACAGTTCGGGCGTATCTCCATTGCCAACACAGATTCCGAGGCGATTGCGCTGATGGATGCAGCCTTTGATGCTGCGTGGCGGGCTGTCAAGGAGCAGACCTAACAGGTAAAACCGAAGCCCATCATGTCCAGAAGCTTCAACCACAAGCCGCGTTTGCCGCCGTTTCTGTCGGCCCTAGCCAACGCGTGCTCAGTAAGGCGTATGCCTATCCAGCGGAATGGCTCGGGCGGCCACGGTGTCGCATTCTTAGTGACAAACTGCATACGAATTACTTCTGAGGGCTTGTACCCTAGCAACTCAATACCGATTCGTGCACCAAACCGCGAAGCGCTGACACCATGGCCGGTATACCCGACCGACCAAGCCAGACGGCCATCATATGCTACCCCGGGCACCATACAAAAGCGGGTGGATGAGGCGATAATGCCACCCCACTTATTGGAGAATTTCACGTTCCCTTCCAGTTGCGGAAACATGTGGAAGAACTCGGTGGCCAATTGCGCGTAGCGTGCTGGCGCGTCCATATACTTTATATCGATGCCGCGATTGAAATACGAGCGAACCGCCCCGCCGCCACCCCAGGTAATGCGATTATCTCTGGTCAGGCGAAAGTAATGGAACAGATTGGTGAAATCCGACAGAGCATGCCGCGATTCCGTTTTACCCCAGTTGATTAGGTCAAGCTGTTGCGGCGTCAACGGCTCTGTCGCGATTTGATAATCCCAAACCGGCACGATGGCGCGATTAATTTTGCGGTAGGGGTTGGTATAGGCATTGGTGGCCATTAGCACTTTTTCGCTCTGGATCTCACCAGCCTCACAAATAGCCCGCATGCTGGTTTTGCCATCGGGCATAACCTTTTTCAAGCGAGTACCCTCGAAAATGCGAACGCCAAGCTGATTGAGCAGTACATTTTTCAAGCCCAGGCATAAGCGCATGGGATCAACAACACCGTCCTGGTGTCCGCGCTGCCAGCAGCCACCATAAAATTTCGGGGAATTGACCTGCTCGCGCATACCCTCTTTGTCATACCACACCACGTCCTCACCGCTTGCTTGTCGCACCAGGAATTCTTCGTACAGGCGGACAGCTGCCTCCGGGTCCAGGGCGACATTGGTCACTCCGGTTTTTTCGTAATGCGCATCGATGTCGTAGCGTTCCAGGGCTTCCAGTAACTCCTTGATATTCTGTTCGCCGAGTTGCTCGAGCTTGTCTGCCTCTCCGGGAAACTGGGCATCAATATTGGTCTCACCGTGAGCAATGCTGCTAGACAGAAAACCCCCATTACGGCCTGAGGCTCCGTCTCCGACAAAAGTCTGCTCGATGACAATAATGTCGATGTCGGGCTTGCGTTCCTTGGCCTGCAGAGCAGCCCCAAGTCCGGTATATCCACCACCGACAATCAGCAACTCACAATCTGCAGTCCCGGATAATGCAGGCTCGGGAGCTCGCATGATTTCGGGGGCGTGCCAGAGCGGTCGTGCTACTGCGTCTTTTAATGGGTCGTGATGTCTATGCATAAAAATCTAACTCAACTTACCTGTTTGATATACCAGCCCCAAGGCTCGTCGCTCTCGTAGCGTGTGATTTGTTTGGTTTCGAGGTAATTATTCAGCCCCCACACGCCCAACTCGCGGCCAATTCCCGACTGTTTATAACCACCCCAGGGCGCTTCGACGAAAGTGGGTTGAGAACAATTGACCCAGACGATACCAGCTCGAAATGCCCTCGCCACTCGCTCGCAACGCGCCTCATCTTTCGACATTACCGCTGCCGCCAGACCAAAGCGCGAGTCATTTGCCATGCGAATCGCGTCGGCCTCACTGCTAAAAGGTTTGATGCAGACCACCGGACCAAAAATCTCCTCACACCAAACATCGCTGTCTTCATCCATGTCGGCCAGAATGGTCGGCTCCAGAAAGTAACCCCGGTCCAGACCTTGCGGCCGTTTGCCACCAGTAACCAAAGTCGCACCTTCTGCCACGCTGCGCTCTATTGCTACTACAACCTTGCGATACTGGTTGGCATTCACCAAGGGACCCAGTAAAACGCCTTCTTCAGCCCCATCACCGATTGTGATTTTTTGCGCCTCCTCTACCAGGCGCTTAAGCAGTGCAGAATACAGCGGCTCTTCCACCAGCACACGGGAGGTGGCGGAGCAAACCTGGCCCTGATTCCAAAATATACCGAACATAATCCACTCGACGGCTCTTTCAATATCGCTGTCGGCGAAGATGACAAATGGCGACTTGCCACCTAACTCGAGGCTTATATTTTTAATGTCTCTGGCCGCTTCACGCATGATATGTGAGCCGGTGGGAACTGAACCGGTAAATGCCAATTTATCCACGCCACGATGTTCAGCCAGAGCCTGCCCGGCGACGCTCCCAAGGCCTGTAACAATGTTGAGAACGCCTGCGGGCAGGCCCGCTTCTTCGACAATTTCCGCCAGCGCTAGCGCGGTTAAGGGTGTGATTTCCGAGGGTTTCAACACCATGGTGCAACCAGCTGCAAGTGCGGGGGCCACTTTCCATGCGGCCATTAACAGTGGGAAATTCCAGGGAATGATCGCACCGGCAACACCTATGGGATCCTGCACTGCCTTGGAACTGAAGCCGGGTTCGGTCAACGCAATGGGCTCTTCCTTATCCGGCTCCATCTGCTCTGCCAAGCCGGCATAAAAGGTAAAGGTGCCCTCAGTATCCTCAATGTCCCACTTGGCTTCAGGGTACGGTTTGCCGTTGTTTAACACCTCGATTTTTGCCAGCTCATCCAAGCGGCGGTTAATAATCCCGGCGATCTTGTGCAGGTATCCGGCACGTTCCGCGCCACTCATTCTCGGCCAGGGGCCCTCGTCGAAGGCCTTACGGGCAGCCAGTACGGCTGCATCCACATCCTGCGCATTGCCTGCCGACACTTTCTCAATCAACTGCTCGGTTGACGGATTTATCACATCAAAGGTTTCTGCGGAGGCAGGGCTAGCCCACTGCCCGCCGATGTAGTGCTTGCCTTTCATTATGGTTTCCTCAGTTGAGCAACGAATCGGCTTCCTGTCTGTGTTGCTGTATTTCCTCGTGCCATTTGAAGATATTCAGTTCGATAAAGATAAAGGCGACGATCCACAAGAACGCGTCCCAGAAATCGAGTAGCTCGCCAGAAACGCCCCAATACACAGCGGCCGCGAGCAGGATGCTGTAACAGACACCCTTGGACATTTTGTTTAAAGCCGCTACTGCACCGCGACGCTCAGTTTTAGAAAGCTCTATCAGAACATCGATTTCCAGCAGGACAACCACAATAATCCAGGTAACAGAATTGATAACATCGACCCAGGCCAACTTTTTGACGGCTGCCAAAATAGCGTCACTGGTGACAATGGTTTTGTTGTGTCCGAGTACATTCAAACGGGACGATTCGGTTTCCAGCTGTAAATCTAAGCAGTTTTCTCTCTCCAGAATTTCGTACTCGTCCATTTCAAACATGTAGGAAAAACCTTCCAACTCAGCCGCACAGGTGGACGTTTGCGAGATAGGTTGAGACTGATACAGTTGGTAAACCTTGGCACAATAGCCGTAAAAGGAATACACGACCAAGAAGTAACAAACAACGCGCGTACCAGTGAGGAGCCGTTTAGTGCGACCTCGAATCACTTCATCTTCCAGCACGTAGGTTTCCAGCTCAAATATCAATAATAAAACAACCCACGATGCTGTATCGATGGTCATTACAAAGCTCTCGAAGACGTCAAAAATGGAAAAACCGGTATTCAAGGTATGCAGACTGGCCTCGGCTTCCTCCAAAAAAAACATCGCAACATTCGCGCATAACAGCAGATAGACACTGTATTTGAATAGTCGAAGCAGAGTTGACGCTTTTAACAGCCTTGAGCCCTTTAAAAACATGGAAAGATTCTCCGCCAAAAAATCACCTGGCTTTCAACGCGAATTGCCAGACAGCAGGCGCCGCAAAAGTAGCCCGAAGAAATGAATGGCTGTATGTCATGAAAACCGTACCTATAGGTTTTTTTTGAGAAATGTGACACGACTGCATTTCGAGAAGCCTACGATCTCCTTAAGCACGTTGCTCTATACTCTACTTATGTAACATTACTAACAATACCCCCATAGTGTTAAGGCACTGCCATTGATAAGACTCTGACGACTCATAATTGAAAAATCAGTCAGGCCAATTCTTTGATCGCCTCGCCCAGGGCGTTGATCAAACTGTCTATCTCCTCGCGCCGGGAAGTGAACGGTAGGCCCAGTTGAATGGTGTCGCCACCGTAACGCACATAATAGCCCTTATCCCACATTTTCATTGCGATCTGGAACGGACGCAGCGCCGGCTCCCCTGGCGAGTGCTCTATCGTCAAACCACCGGCAAAACCGTAGTTGCGAACATCGGCCACGTACTGGACTCCCTTGAGCCCGTGCAGTACATCTTCAAACCAGGGCGACAACGTTTCTACACAATCGATCAAACTATCCTGCTCGATAATATCAAGTGACGCCAACGCAGCAGCACAAGCCACTGGATGGGCGGAATACGTATAGCCATGCGGCAATTCCACAGCGTACTCGGGTCCGCCGTTTTCCATAAAGGTATCGTAGATCTCCTGTTTTACGGCCACGGCCCCCATTGGCACCACGCCGTTTGTGAGTTGCTTGGCCAAAGCGATAATATCAGGTTTAACGTCGAACTTTTCGGCTGCGGTCCAGGCTCCCATGCGACCAAATGCGGTGATCACCTCATCAAAGATCAGCAAAATATCGTGCAGGTCGCAGATTTCCCGCAGGCGCTGTAGATAACCCTGCGGCGGTGGCAGCACGCCGGTGGACCCGGCCAGCGGTTCAACAATAACCGCGGCGATATTGGATGCATCATGTAGCGCGATCAGTTCCAGCAACTCTTCAGCCAACTCGGCCCCCTCGGTAGGCAGTCCACGCACGTGCCTGTTCTGGGGTAGCAGGGTATGGGACAGGTGATCGGCGTCGACAGCGGTACCAAACAGTGCGCGGTTAGCGCCAATGCCACCGACAGAGATACCTCCAAAGTTAACGCCGTGGTAGCCCCTGGCGCGCCCGATCAATTTGGTCTTACTGGCCTTGCCCTTTTTACGCCAGTAGGCGCGGGCGATTTTCAAAGAGGTTTCGACAGACTCAGAACCGGACCCGGTAAAAAACACGCGGTTGATTCCCTCTGGCATACGCTCGGTAACACGCTCGGCCAGTTGGAACGAGGCGGGGTGGCCGAACTGGAATGCCGGCGAATAGTCCAGCTGCTTGATCTGCTGGGTGACGGCTTCAGCAATTCTGGCATCACCGTGACCAGCACCACAGGTCCACAGGCCGCTCAGGGCATCAAAAATCTCGCGACCATTGGCGTCGGTATAATAGTTCCCCTTGGCAGCAACAATAATCCGCGGGTCCTGCTTGAATTGTCGGTTGCCGGTGAAGGGCATCCAGTGAGCGTCAAGTTGCGCTTGGGTCAGGCCTGCGCGGGAGCTGTTATCCACCATGATGATGCCACCCCGTTGAGAAGTCTCAGTGCTATTGTCTGCCCATTATGGCGCCATTATTCTTATGTTCTATATACAGTTAGTTAACTATACTTTTATAATAACTTAAGTAATGGCTCCTTCTGGCGAGCCGGAGTGAGCAATGAAGAAATGAGCAATAAGCAGTTGGCCCTTTCCGGCGACATCAGCGATGCCGATATCCGGTTGTTACGGATATTTCGAAGGGTGGTGGAAAACGGCGGTTTTTCCTCAGCCGAGGTGGATCTGAATATCAGTCTTTCAGCGATCAGCATCGCAGTGGCCGATCTGGAAAAACGGCTAGGAATGAAACTGTGCCAGCGTGGCCGCGCAGGGTTTGCCTTGACGGATGAGGGCAGCGAAGTCTATCAAGCCGTGCTCCAGTTGCTGGCTTCACTGGAAAACTTCACGACACAGGTCAACACCATCACTGCGCAACTCAAGGGCGAATTAAATATCGGCATTACCGACAATTTGGTGACGATGCATAACCACATGCAAGTCACTAATTCCCTGGCCGCCTTAAAAACGCAGGGGCCTGAAGTGCGCATTAATATCCGTATGATGCCGCCCGGTGAAATCGAGAAAAGTGTACTCGATGGCCGCCTACATATTGGCGTAATCCCGGATATCAAACAGCTCTCAGGGCTGGAGTATATTGATTTATACGATGAGGAATCAAAGCTCTATTGCGGCCATCGCCACAGCCTGTTTGCACTGCCTGCGAAGAAGCTGACAGTCTCGATGGTGATTGCGCAGGACGCAGTTTTTCCGGCCAACGCGGTACCGCGCGAGAACAAAGCCCAATTGCAAAAAATGCGCTCCGCAGCCACCGCTACCGACCGCGAGGGGATTGCATTCCTGATCCTGTCTGGTCAGTATGTTGGCTTTCTGCCTACCCATTATGCACAGCGCTGGATCGGGGAGGAACGGATGCGCGCACTGCTACCGAAGTCATTTAACTACCGCACTCGCTACGCAGCTATCACGCGCAAAGGCGCGCGTCCGAACCTGGTGCTACAAACGTTCGTCGAAGAACTAAACCGCCCACAGAACGACGAGGCCTAACCACCCAATGTCAGAACTATCGAAATTCAGCGAACAGCTAACAACACTAATCCCCAGTGTAGGTAGCGGTGAGTTCCCCGAAGCGCTGATCGGCATGTTCCGGGAGCTGGTGCCGGTCAGCGATGCCACCATTGTGGTCTATCCGGGCACTGACCTTCCAGTGATCGAATATTTCGAGGTGCAGAGCAGCGGCGGGCGCTCCACACTGAATTTATTTGTCAACGGGGCCTTCCTGCTCGATCCCTACTACCTCGCTGCTACGCAGGACAACAGCTACGGCTTGTTTAGCCTCCAAGACTTATCACCCAGCGGTTTCAAAGACAGCGAGTACTACAAGACCTGGTATCAAGACTGCGGCTACGAGGACGAATGCGGCTATCTCATACCCATAACCGGGGAAGGTTTTATCAACATCGCCCTTGGTCGAACCGAAGGTTGCCCTGCCTTCACCAGGCAACAACTGGACACATTGCAAGCGATTCGTCCCACTATTGAAATACTGTGCCAGCAGCACTGGGCGGACTCAGGCAACGCATCAAATAGCGTCAATCTGCGAGGTCAGATGCATGCGGCCCTGAACGCCTTTGGTTCCAGTGTGCTGACAGAACGTGAGGCACAAGTGATTAACCTGGTATTACGCGGGCACAGCACCAAAACAGTGGCAGAGAAATTTTTCATCTCCATAGAAACCGTCAAGCTGCACCGAAAACACGCCTACGCCAAGCTGGAAATTGGTTCACAGGCAGAGTTGTTCTACCTGTTTCTGGATTCGCTGATGAGCGCAGAAAACTATAAAGGCGGCGACACCCTGATCGCCTACTTGCAACCTCCCCGACACTGAGTCGGGGCCTGAGACGGGGCCTGAGAGAGGCGCTGTTCATTCATCCAGCTCCGTCTCTGCAGCGCTGCAAACTCTATGAAACGCCGTAGTGTTTTGCAGTATGATCGAGGGCGACCGCCAGGGTGTCCACCAAGGTGTCTATCTCCAGCGTGTTGCACACCAGAGGGGGCGCCATGATCATGGCGTCACCGGTTTGGCGCACCATCAAGCCGTTGTCGTTACAGATATTGCGGCAGTACACAGCGCCGGTGGAGTCCGGCGCTAGCCGCTCGCGACTGGCCTTATCGCTGACAAGCTCTACCGCGGCAAACATTCCGTCACCCCGCACCTCCCCAACAATCGGGTGATCGGCTAGATCACGCAGCCGAGACTGAAAGTGCGGGGCGATATCCGCTGCGCATGTCTCGATAATCCCTGTGTCCTGGAGCACCTTCAGAGTAGCCAGGGCGGCGGCGCAGGCAGCCGGGTGACCAGAATACGTCAGGCCGTGGGCAAACTCACCCTCATGCGTGATTAATACATTGGCCACCTTATCACCCACCATTACGCCACCAAGCGGCATGTAGCCGTTGGTGACCGCCTTGGCGAACGTCATTAAGTCGGGCTTGATGCCGTAGGTTTCACAACCAAACCAGTTACCGGTACGACCGAAACCGCAAATTACTTCATCGGCAATCAGCAGAATATCGTGCGCGTCGCAGATCCGCTGAATCTCGGGCCAATACGTCGACGGTGGAATGATGACACCACCGGCACCCTGCACGGGCTCCGCGATGAAGGCTGCCACATTGCACTCGCCCAGCTCCGCAATTTTTGCCGCCAGCTCGCCGGCCAACCGCAGGCCAAAGGTATCCAAATCTTCATCAGTACCCGCCTCGAACCAGTGGGGTTGGCCTATATGGTGCACGTAATCCAGGCCGTGGGTCTGCTGGTGCATGGCGTCCATGCCGCCCAGCGAAGAGGCAGCAATAGTACTGCCATGGTAGGCATTTTTGCGGCTGATGATGTGTTTCTTGCCGGGCTTACCTAGGCAGTCGTAATAGCGGTGTACCAGGCGCAGGTTGGTGTCGTTGGCTTCGGAGCCGGAGTTGGTGAAAAATACATGGGTGAACTGCTCAGGGGTGACGTCTACCAGAAGCTTCGCCAGTTCCGTGGCGGGCTGATTGGAGCAGCCGAAGAAATTATTGTAGTAAGGCAGTTGCTGCATTTGTTCAAATACCGCCTCCGCGATGCTGCGCTGGCTATAACCCAGGCTACAACACCACAGTCCCGACATACCGTCCAACATACGGTTGCCTTCACTATCGTAGATGTAGATATGCTCGGCACCGGACACGATACGGCCACCCTTCTCGCTATAGCTTTTAAGATCGGTAAAAGGGTGCAGATGGTGCTCCCGATCCATCTTTTGCAGGGCAGATGTATCTTTTATCACGTTCATTTGCGCGCTATCTCCAAACAAAAATTCTGCTGCACAGGGCCCGGGGGCTAACTCACATACTACCCCGAAGTGTTATAGCCCCAAAAAAAGCTTCGATGTTGTATAGTCTCCCATAACCCCCGGCATTTGGAATTACCCCTTAAGTGGTGTTTTTTAGAGGCGGGAGCGCAAAACAGAACGAGACAAGACACAACCTATGGCTTACAAAAATGTCTGATAACAATACTTCTAACAATGAACGCTTGCAGCTGTTCCTGAAATCACACCCGAAGATTGAAATTTTCGAAGTGATACTGCCCGATATCGCCGGCAAATTACGCGGTAAGTGGATCACCCGCGATAAAATCGAAAAAGTCTTCGCCGGTGGCCTCAAATTGCCCCTGAGTGCGCTTGCGTTCGATATTTGGGGGCGCGATGTCGATGCCTGGGTGTTTGATCGCGGCGACGGCGACGGCATGTGTGAAGCACATATCAGCACCTTGGTAGCGACGCCGTGGGCTACGCGCCCCACTGGCCAGGTGCTGATGTCCATGCGAGAAGTCAGTGGGGAGCCCTGCGCCTATGACCCACGCTTTATTCTCAAAAACCTCATCGGGCGGCTGGCAGAGCACGGCCTCACGCCAGTGATGGCCAGTGAAATGGAATTTTATTTGTTGCGCGATGAGGATGATTCTCAGGGCCGGCCAGCCCACACACAAACTGATCGCATCGGTGGAGCCCTGGCCAGTGGTAATGCCTATTGCATCGATACCATGTCTGGATTCTCGGAGCTGATGCATGGCGTACGCGATGCCTGCGCCGCTCAGGGCCTGCCTATAGACACCCTGGTCAAAGAGGCCGCGCCCTCCCAATATGAGATTAATCTGTACCACAGCGCTGATGTGCTAGCGGCGGCTGACCAGGCGATAATGCTGCAGCGCGTTGTACGCGGCGTGGCCAGGCAACAGGGGCTGCGGGCGACCTTCATGGCCAAACCCTTTGGCAATCTCGCTGGCAATGGAATGCATGTACATTGCAGTGTGCTGGATGCGCAGGGCAACAATGTCTTTGACGACGGCACTGGCAAAGGCACTCCTATGCTGCGCCACGCCATTGCCGGCTGTCTAGTGGGGATGGAGGACAGCATGCTGTTGTTCGCACCTGTGCTCAATTCTTATCGCCGCTTCCAGCGGGGCACCCACGCGCCATTGGCACCCTGTTGGGGATATGAAAACCGTACGGTCTCACTGCGGGTGCCGGCCGACTCACCGGCAGCAACGCGCATCGAACACCGCGTAGCTGGCGCAGACGCTAATCCCTACCTGGTAATGTCAGCTATTCTCGCGGGCATGCTGCACGGGATAGAGAACAAACTGGAGGCGCCGCCAGCCTTGGAAGGCAATGCCTACGACCAGCTGCCGCCCACCCTGCCCCGCTACTGGCCAGATGCGCTGGCGGCATTTGAAAATTCAGAATTTATCGCGGAATACTTTGGCATCGGATTTCAGAACATTTGCACGCTGATGAAGCAGCAGGAGATGGACGAGTTCAATAACCAGGTGACACCTTTAGAATACGACGCCTGTCTCTGACGGGGGTTTAACGTCAGGATCAGGCAACAAAGATGAAAATTGGCATTCTCCATACCGGCAGAACCCCGAAGAAATGCGCGCAAAGCACGGCGACTACGATGGTCTGTTTAAGCGTTTGCTGGCAAGTCACGGCTTCGAGTTCGAAACGTACCCTGTACTCGACGGTGTATTTCCAGCTGACGCCCAAGCGGCACAAGGTTGGCTAATCTCCGGCTCCAAATTCGGCGTTTACGAAGACAACGATTGGATTGCGCCCCTCGAAGAATTCTTGCGCCAAGTTTATTCCGCTGGTGTTCCCATTATCGGCATCTGTTTTGGTCACCAAATTCTCGCCTAGGCACTGGGCGGCAGGGTGGAACAGTTTTCAGGGGGCTGGTCTGCCGGCGCGGTTAACTAGCAGCTTTCCGGGTCCGATAACGATACGTTCAACAGTGCGGTCCTGGCATGGCACCAGGACCAGATCGTAGAGTTGCCCCAAGACGCCAAGGTAATCGGCCAGTCGGATTTTTGCCCGTATGCCATGCTCGCTTACGGCGACCGCGCACTGACAATCCAACCACATCCGGAGTTCACTGCAGACTTCGTAGCCGACCTAATGACGGCCAGGCGTGACAGTCTCCCGGCGGACATTGCGAATGCTGCAGCCGCCAGCCTGGAGCAGCCCCTGTCGTCAAAAACGATCGCCGATCAGTTTGAAGATTTTTTCAAGATGAAAAGAACGCTGGGGGTGAGTGGTACTGAATCTGTTCAATAGGTTATTAGCAGCCCGTACTGGTTATGCGGCTGCTTTCTCAAGCTCCCAGCCTGGGAACACTAAAACCGCCGGGCGGCAGTTTAAAGCGCTTGCCAATACTTTAGCTCGCTCGACTCCTAGATTGACCCGATTGTTTTCAATAGCGGATATGGTTGACTGAGGAATGGCGGTAAGAGAAGCCAGTTGGTTCTGACTTAATTCTTGTAATTTGCGAATAATTCTTACGGAATCACCCACTGATACCTCAATGGTTTTCTTTGCTTTACGATAGTCTTTCATACTAGTTTCTCCTGTAATTATGTGGAGTCACTTTCTCAACTTGAACATAGACCTTCTCGCGATCGATTTTGTAAATGACGCGATATTGCAGGTTTAATATAGAGAAACAATGCGGTATGTCAACGATGTTGATCTGCTGCATAACGCTTCAAGTAAATGGAATCAATGGAACAGATTGATCAACCTGCAAGCACTTCCTGTGCAGGACGGTAATTATAACCTAGTGTCTCAGCCACCGCCTGGTACGTGATATCGCCCCGATGAACGTTAAGACCGTTGCGCAGGTGCGGATCGTCCAGCAGCGCCTGACGATAACCCTTGTCTGCCAGCGCGAGCGTAAAGGGCAAGGTGGCATTGTTCAGGGCAAAGGTCGAGGTCCGTGCAACGCCGCCAGGCATGTTGGCGACGCAGTAGTGCACCACACCCTCCTCCACATACGTTGGCTCGGAGTGAGTGGTGGCACGGCTGGTCTCAAAACATCCGCCCTGGTCGATGGCGACATCAACCACCACGGAACCGGGGCGCATCGCCCGCAGCATTTCCCGAGTCACCAACTTTGGCGCCGCAGCACCGGGCACTAGCACTGCGCCAATCACCAAATCCGCGCCGGTAACATGCTGCCATAGTGATTCACGGGTAGAATAAATAGTGTTGAGCTTGCAGCCGAATTGGAAGTCCAATTCCTTCAAGCGCTTGAGTGAACGATCCAGCACAGTGACATGTGCTTCCATGCCCATGGCCATACGAATTGCGTTGGTACCGACAACACCCCCGCCTATTACCACGACCCGCGCAGCCTCCACACCCGGAACTCCGCCTAACAACATGCCGGAACCGCCCTTGTGTTTCTCCAACGCGTGGGCGCCGGCTTGTATAGACATGCGGCCCGCTACTTCGCTCATGGGAGACAGCAGAGGCAGGCTGTGATCGTCGTCGGTCACCGTTTCGTAAGCAATGGCGATACAGCCCGATTCCTTCAGTAACCTTGTTTGCTCTGGGTCGGGTGCCAGATGTAGGTAGGTAAAAAGGACCTGCCCTTGACGCAGCATGGGGCACTCCTGGGGCTGAGGCTCCTTCACCTTAACCACCAACTCTGCACGCTCAAAGATTTCAGACGCGGTAGCAACAATCTCCGCACCGGCAGCGCGATAGCGTTCATCAGACAAACCAATGCCCTCGCCGGCACCCGTCTCTACGATGACTTGGTGCCCGTGGTGAACCAACTCCTCCACCGAACCCGTGGTGAGCCCTACACGAAATTCCAGGGTTTTGATTTCTTTTGGCGTTCCTATTAGCATGACGTTCCCCTCAATTTACAAATTCGACGGCGGCGCGCAGGATATCCAACGCTTCTTCCAGATGCTCATCAGGTACGGTAAGCGGCGCTAACAGCCTGACCGTATTCCCCCAGTAGCCACAAGACAACAGGATAAGCCCTCGCTCTCTTGCTGCGGCAATTACGGCTGCGGTTGCTTTCGGGTCAGGGATGTTGCCGCCTTTTTCTGTCACCATTTCAAAGGCGACCATCGCGCCAAGACCGCGTATGTTGCCAATGGGGGCGCTAGCGGGCGCGGCGCGCATTGCAGTAATGCGCGCGATCATGCGCTCTCCAATCACATTACTGCGCTCCACCAGCCCCTCCTGCTCTATAACTCTAATCGTCGCCAGGGAAGCTGCGCAGGCGATGGGGTTACCACCATACGTACCGCCGAGGCCTCCGGGGCCTACCTTGTCCATCACTTGCGCTTTGCCAACCACACCGGAGATGGGGTAGCCACTGCCCATGGCCTTGGCAATACTCATCAGATCCGGCTCGATGCCGGAGTATTCTGTCGCAAACATTTTTCCCGTACGGGCAAAACCGGTTTGCACCTCATCACAAACCAGCAGGATGCCGTGCTCGTCACATTCCGCACGCAAATAGCGCATGAATTCTGGCGGCGCCTGATAGAAACCACCCTCCCCTTGAACCGGCTCAATAACGATGGCAGCCACATCACCCGGTTCCACGTCCGTCTTGAAAACGCTCTGCAAACCAGCCATGGCATCAGCGACAGAGATGCCGTGGTGAGGCACCGGAAAAGGGGCGTGATAGATATTGGCAGCACGTGCTCCCAGCCCCGAGCTGTAGGGGGCAATCTTTCCGGTCATGGTAACTGTCAGCTCGGTGCGCCCATGAAAGCCGCCGCGAAAACTGATGACAGCGGGCCTGTCGGTAGCGATGCGAGCAATACGCACCGTATTCTCCACGGCCTCAGCACCGGTTGAAAAGAACACTGACTTGGCGTCGCTGATAGGGGCTAGCTGATTAATTTTCTCCGCCAGTTCGATATACGGTTCGTACATTGAGACCTGAAACGAGGTGTGGGAAAACGCCTCGATCTGCGCCTTGGCAGCCGCCATAACTTCCGGGTGGCAATGCCCTGTATTGCACACTGCAATACCCATGGCAAAGTCGATATAACGCTTACCATCCACATCCCATATCTGGGCGTTCTCTCCCTTTGCGGTAAATACAGGGGCAGCAGAGGCAACCCCAGGGGCTACCGCCGCCGCGCGTCGTGCCAATAATTCATCATTCTTGCTCATGCGGACTCCCGGCATCGATAGAATAACTAATCATGTTGGCACAGGGATATATTTAAAATATATAATAATATACGGTATAGTTATTTTGCTTATACAAAACTAATATAGCGGATCACAGAGCGCTCTGGGGGTAATCGAACAATGGGTAAACGCAAGGCATCCCTGGTGGGAAATCTGGCCGATGTGGATCTGCGACTGCTGCGTATTTTCAAGATTATCGTAGAGCAAGGTGGTATAGCCGCGGCCGAACTAGAATTGAATATCGCCATCTCGACCATCAGCAATCATCTTGCCGACCTTGAACGCCGCCTACAGATGACCCTGTGCGAACGCGGCAGGAAAGGCTTCAAAGTCACGCCTCAGGGGCAGCTAGTTTACAACGCAACACTTGAGTTGCTCGCCGCACTGGAGCAATTTCAAAGCAGCATTCATCAGACCCAGGAAACCCTGGTGGGAACCTTGAACCTGGGTATCGAGGAGTTCTGCCTGTTCTCCTGCGAACAAATTCTAGCCGCGGCTATAGAACGGTTTACCAATATCGCGCCTGAGGTTTATATCAACATTCATACGTTTGCCGCCGACAAGGTATCCCAAGCGGTTACCAGCGAAGTGGTGGCCATCGGTATCACTGCGCTTCCCGCGCCGATGAAAAACCTGACCGCCCTCCCTCTGGGCGTCAGTGAAACAATGAAACTGTATTGCGGCGAAAAACACGTCCTGTACAAAAAACCCGACAGACAAATCACCCTAGAGGAACTGGGCCGGCAAAAATACATTGAGACGCACAAAATGCGTCCGGGACGCATGCTGATTCCCGAGGCGGAAAAATGGTATCGCCAAGCGTCGGCGCTTCAGTATGAAGCACGTGCGCTGCTGATTCACAGCGGCAATTTTATCGGTTACCTGTCAAAGGAATACGTTGAACACATGGGCTGGCAGGAGCAGATGAGGCCGCTGCAAAAACGAGGCCTGAACTACAGCAATAACTATGCGGCTATTGTGGGAAAGCATGCCGGACAGAGCCCGGTTAACCAGGCATTTTTTGAATGCCTAAATGAGCAGACAAGTAGTTGATACGGTATTGGCAAATTAACTTCCCCAGATCACTGAAACCTGCTGTTTACGTTCAAGCAACCGCCTTACTCCATTCGCTAAACGCACTGACCCTAAGATCACGATAGTGACCAGCTGATACCAGATGCCTTCCTAAGTTGAACAGGTTACTAACCGCAGCATGGGCTTTCACAAAACGCTGAGCCTGACCAACTGATTTGAACCGCCGCATCCCTCGCTCCCTGACCCTTGTCGCCTCATGAGATTGCTCAGCCCGATTATTCTCATACTGCTCAGTACTGTGGATCGTCTCAGGGATCAACTCACGGTGAGCCACTCCACAACTGCGCAGTTTATCTGTCACGATCTTCCTGAGCGCGGCCCCATGGCTTCGTAGCAATCGCCTGAAGAAACGCTTTGCAGCAGCCACATCTCTCTTCCCCTGCAGATACACATCAACCACTTCGCCATCCTGATCAACAGCCCGCCACAGGTAATGCCGCCTGTCGTTTATCTTGACGAAGACTTCGTCAATGTAGAAGGTATCGCCGTAGCCTCGATGCTTTCGTTTCAAACGGCGAGTATAGATTACTCCAAATTTGATGCACCACAGCCGGATGGCTTCGCGGCTGACGGTGATGCCTCGCTCAGCGAGCAGATCTTCGATGTCTCGGTGGCTGAGATTGAAGTAATAGCAGAGCCAGACGGCGTAACTGATAATATCGGGTGGGAATCGGTGACGTTTATAAGTATTCATCGCCTCATAGTAACAAGGATGCTGATTTAACTTGGCAATACCGTCTATCTCGCTATGCTTTGAGGCTGCGCCTGATAAATCCGAGCTGCTCCATATTGATTTTATTTTTAGGCAAGTGATCTTAAATGAACGATGGTCAGTATATAAATGAACGGTGGTCATTGCAATGTTAAGTCGGTTAAAGTAGCAAAATCTCAGAATTTACAGACCTGACTACTTTTTGCTCGCAATCGGCACTCAAGACTACAACAACATTAGGAGTT
>Ga0075444_10000070_pt1 | contig 51907 bp, 63 predicted proteins | sample CoawatmetaG01DNA_FD_76836 | JGI IMG/M metagenome (GOLD analysis project Ga0075444, IMG submission 76836) | Marine microbial communities from the West Antarctic Peninsula - Coastal water metaG017-DNA | ecosystem: Environmental > Aquatic > Marine > Coastal | place: Atlantic Ocean: West Antarctic... | reverse complement strand
TTTTTTTCTGACGTTCTGGGATTTTTTAACTAACATTTTAACTTGAATGCTTTTTTTATTTTTAATAATTACTTGCTCATAAGGTATCATGCTATCGAAAGGTAATTGAATTGGGCAGCCAGTGGCTATTTGATAGCAGCTATTTTTTTTATATTTTATTTTTTTCTTTTCTCCGGCTGATATTTTTCCAGCGATAGTTAATACTTTATTTTTTTGTACGTCCGTTGATTTAACTGCAAAGCCATCTAAAAGACTATTATCGAAACTAGGATTATTTCTTTTTGAAAAAATATTTTTTGCAGCTATATAATTTATTGCTTTAGAGATTGGAAGAGTGATCGTTTTGGGTTTGCAGTTAGATAGTATTTCTATTACTGCTTTTTTATAGCTAATCATTTTTTCTTAAAACAGATTAGATAAGAAATCTGGCAACCCGTTTGGGTTTAGCCACAATCCACTTTTACCGCCTTGTTTTACTAAAAGCTTAATACCCTCAATTTTCAAATCTGGATTCACTATTTTGCTTAAGTCATAAATCGTTATTAATGCAGTATTTACTCCCATAATTGCTTCCATCTCTACACCTGTTTTGGCATATGCAGATACAATACAGTAAACCTCAAGTGAGTAATCTTTTTCGTTTAGAATAATTTTAGTAGCTGTGTGGTCTATTGGAAGTGGATGGCACAAGGGAATAATCTCACTTGTTTTTTTAACTCCTAATACAGCAGCTATTTCTGCCAGTGAAATTGGATCTCCTTTTTGCATTTTTTTCGATTTAATTAAATCAAAAGTTTCCTTTCCAACAATGATTTTCCCCACAGCCAATGCCCTTCTAAAAGTTTCCTTCTTCGCGGAAACGTCAATCATATTAAATGAGTTTTTTTGAAAAATTTCCTTAGCCCAATCCTTTAGTTCATTTTGACTTGCCACTTTTAAATTTTCCATTTATCCGCCAGTCGTTGACAGATTTGTTGTAAGTCCAGTATCTCCTAGTTCGAGATAGTGAGAAGCTTTTTTAAAATTTAGTTGGCTAGTTATTAAATCTTTTAAATCTTCTTTTTGATCATTATTTTGCAACAAATGTCTCAAGTCAGTTCCTGTATTTCCAAACAGGCATAGTCTAAGCTCACCTCTAGCTGTAACTCTCAGTCTATTGCAGCTTTGGCAAAAATCTTTTGAATAAGGAGCAATTATTCCGAACTTACCTTTAAAGTTTGGATTTACGTAATTTAGAGACGGACCTGAACCATAAATTTTTGGAATTTGTTTCCAATTTTTTTTTGATAAGTAATCCTTAAAAACTTGTGCTGGCACATGGTATTTTTTAAAGTACTCGGCGTTATCTCCTGTTTCCATTAGTTCAATAAATCTAAAATCAATTTTATTTTTACTAATAAACTCTGCCCATTTTTCAAATTCACTTTCGCTATCATTAATTCCCTTTAAGAAAACAGCATTAATTTTTATTTTTTTAAAATTTTTTTCTTGTAATATTTTAATTCCTTCTAAAATTTGAGGAAGACGATCGTGGCCAGTAACTTCTTTAAATTTTTCTCTATTCAGACTATCAATGCTAATATTAATACCTGTTAAACCATTATCAATTAATTGATCAGTAATTTGATTTAGTTTATAAGCGTTTGTGGTCATAACTAAATCTTTTATTCCGCTATTTGATTTAATATCTTTTAAAATATCAAAGAAATCTTTTCTTACAGTCGGTTCTCCTCCAGTTAACCTAATTTTTGACACTCCCAATTCAGCGAAAGCTTTTACAAGTCTTGAAATTTCTGCAAAATTTAAAAAAACAGGAGTTTTTTCTGGTTTAAAATAGCCATTTGGCAAACAATAACTGCATTTAAAATTACAAACATCAGTTATAGAAAGCCTAATATATGGAAAAGATCTTCCAAAAGTATCAGTTAGTTTTTCCATACATACTTTTGTAGCATAAAATATAGGTTTTTTACAAATTTATTTTACAATTCTGAGTTGTACTTAGAAAAATAAATAAAAAAAATTTAATAGTTAATTAGTTTTTTTTATTTATTTCTTGTTTAAATTTTATTAATATAACTAAAAAAAAAAGGAGATATTTTTATGTCAAGTGTATCAAATCTAAGTAGAAGAAATTTTTTAACCACATCAGCTACTGTTGCTGGAGTAGCAGCAGCGTCAGCTGTTCTACCAGTAAGCTTAGCACAAGCAAATCACGATGCAGCAAGTGCAAAAGGATTGCCAGAATTTATTAAATGGAAAGATAGATCAGCATTGGTCATTCACTCCAGCAAAACAATGGAAACTCACAGAGCAGCTATTGGAGATGGAATTGTTACGCCACTTAGAAATGTATATATTAGAAATAATTTACCTTCATTGACTGACAAGCAAATTGGTAATAGAAAAAATTGGAAAGTATCCATCAGTGGAGTTAAAAATCCAAAAACTTTTACATTAGCTCAAATGCAAAGTATGGGAACTACAACTGTAGCAACTGTTTTACAATGTTCTGGTAATGGAAGAGGATTTTTTCCTCACAAACCAAGAGGATCACAATGGTTAACGGGAGCAGCAGCTTGTTTGTTATGGACAGGAATTCCTATGAAAACTTTAATTGATGCATGTGGTGGAATTTCAAAAGGAGCAAAGTTTATGACTTCAACTGGTGCTGACGCTTCATTTTTAAAATTAGACCCAATGATTGCAACGGTTGAAAGATCGATACCTCTTAAAGCTCATAAAGATGCAATCTTGGCGTGGGAAGTAAATGGTGAACCAATTCCTAATGCTCATGGAGGACCTGTAAGAACTGTTACTCCAGGTTACTTTGGAATAAACAATGTTAAACATGTTTCGAAAGTTTCATTTACCAAAAGTGAATCTAAAGTGAAATATATGAAAAAAAGTTATAGAATTTCACCTATCGGAAAAAAAGGATCTCAATATCCAAGTTGCTGGGAGATGCCAGTTAAGTCTTGGCTAACATCCCACACAAATAAAACGGGAGGAGTGAACTCAGGTAAAGTTACTTTAACCGGTGTTGCTATGGGTGGAACTAAGAAATGTTCTAAAGTTATGGTATCCGTAGATGGCGGTAAATCATGGAAAAAAGCAAAATTTGTAGGACCCGATCTTGGAAAATTTGCCTGGAGAAGATTTGCTTTATCTACTTCTTTAAAATCTGGAACTTATAAGGTTGCAACCAAAGCCTACAGCGGTAGCAAATCTCAGCCAGAGTTAAGATCTGATAATAGAAGAGGTTACGCTCATAATGGATGGAAAGACCATAGCATAAACTTAGTTGTAGCTTAATCTACAAGTAAAATGAAAAAAGTCCCAAAGCTAAGAGAGCTTTTATATTTTTTAGTATTTATTATTTCTGCCTCATCGGTTTATGCCGATGAAGCAAAAATGAAGATGGGCAAAGATATATTTGGTGGAAAAGGAATGTGTGCAGGTTGCCATATATTGAAAGCTGCTGGAGCCGAAGGAGAGATTGGACCAAATTTAGATGGATTAAAACCTACATATGCACAAGTTGTAGATATTGTTACTGGTGGCCTTGGTGTTATGCCAGCTTTTGGTGAAGATGGAATTTTGACAAAAGTTGAGATAGGTAGTGTAGCTTTTTATGTTGCAAAGAGTGCAGGAAAATAGTTATAAGGACTTATGATCGAATTTTTAAATATGGGAGGTTACGCTTTATTTGTATGGAGCTCTTACGCAATTGCTTTAATATTGGTAACTACTCTTTATATCAAATCTACAAACGAACTTTCTAAATTAACCTCTGTAGTTGAGAAAAAAAAAGCAATACAAGAAAAAGCTCACTCTTTACCTCAACAAATTTAATTTAAGTTTAGCAATATGAGCTGGAGTTATTTCACAGCAACCACCAATAATAGTTGCGCCTAGTTTATTTAATTTTTTACAAACACTCTGAAATTTTTTTGGGGTTATATCTTTCCTTTTTCCAAGTTCATGCGGTTTGGTTCCATCTGGTTTCCAGCCATCAGGTATATGCTGGAATGCATTTAATTTAAATCCAAAAGGAATTTTAATTTTTTTTACATCTTTAAAAACTAATTCCAAATCTTCTAAAGAAACACATGAAGCAATAATTCCTAAAGGTTTGTATTTTTCTAGTTTTTTTACAACGTCAATAAAATTTTCACCAGAAGGGAGTTTTTTTCTATTTCTAATATGTATTCCGATTAAACATTCTTTCTTAAATTTTGAAATTTCTTTTAATCCTATTTCACATTCTTTAAGACTGCTCATTACATCTAAATAAAAAAAATCTACATAAGGGTTTAAACATTTAGCCTGTTCATAAAAACCTGTTTTTATAAAATTTATGTTTTTTCCTAAATCTGACATATAAGTAAAATTTTGTGGAGGCAAACTACCTGCTATAAATATTTTCTTCTTAGAGATTTTAACTGCTTTTTTTGCCAGTCTACCTGCTGTTTTATTTGCAGTTTCAAATTTATGTAGAATATTATTATCCAACATTCTTCTTTTTCTAGAACCAAAACTATTTGTTACAATCACTTCCGCTCCTGCTTTGATAAAATCTAAATGAGTATTAACAATTAATCGATGATATTTTTTGTAAATTAAGGCTGTTGCGCTCCATAAATTACTTTCTGGTTTTAAACCTTTGTTTATTAGTTCCTGACCAGTTCCTCCATCAAGAATTCTTGTAGTATTAAAAAAATTTTTATCCAAAAATATTAACTCCCATTCGAATTGAAACAAACAATACTAAGATTGATGTTATGAGAGCCAATATCCTAGTTGGTAATATTTTCAAGTTTAAAAAATTACCCAATTGACCTCCAATTAAAACAGCTAAAATTAAATATGCATAATCCAATAAGAAAAGGAGGGAATTAATTTTGGTAAGTTGACCGGCAATACCAGATACAGAATTAATCAGTATAAAAATAGATGCTGCTGTTATAATTTCATTTGGCTTTGCAGCTCTAAGTATAAATAAAATTGGACTTAAAAAAATACCCCCTCCAATGCCAACAACTCCAGAAATAAAACCTAATATACCACCAATGAAAATAGCTAGTAGTTTTGGTATATTTCTAGAGGCATTACCTTTTTCTTCATATGATCTGAAGTTTATTAAAAGTAATATTCCAGCTATTAATAGCACTCCAAATAATAAAATTTGAAAAAACTCTTTTTCAATAGCTAGAGATCCTCCAATATAAGAGAGGGGAATGGAGCCTACCAAGTAAGGAGATAAAAATTTAAAGTTGAGGTTTCCTGCCCTTGCATAATTAATACAGTTTCCTGAAACAACAATAATATTACATAACAATGCTATGATAGGAAAAATTTCATAAGGTATTTTCCACAGTAATAAAAGCGCTAGATAAGTTGAGCCACCTCCAAATCCAACACTAGAATAAATTAACGAAGTAAGAAAAAATAAAAAACTTAATAAAAAAATCATCAAATCATTAAGCTACATCTTAGTTAGTTGTCAAATGTGTTTCCATGCTTATCGGAGTTATGCAATTCTATTTTCTTCAAAGTTTTTATTTAATTTTGATGAAATAGTTCGTGTATTTTTTTTATTCCATTCGTCAAAAGATTTTAATATTGGCATAACTGAAAGTCCAAATTCAGTTAAAGAATACTCAACTTTTGGAGGAACTACTTGATAAACTTTTCTATTAACTATTCCATCTATTTCTAATTCCTTAAGCTGTTTGGATAGCATCTGCTGTGTAATTGTTTTCAATTTTTTTTTAAGGTTGCCAAACCTAATTTTTTTGCTTTGTGATAAACAAAATAAAATTCTAATTTTCCATTTACCTCCAAGAAAATAAACTGCTCTTTCTGCTGGACAATCTATTAAGTTTTTCATGGTATGTTTTTATATACTAGTATGTTTTTTTTGTCTTATTGCATTATTCATAGCAAAGTAATAGATACAGATCAATCAAATTAAAAGGATACAAATGACCAAAGGACAAAATGCAGGTAACGAACCAATTGCAGTTGAGGTTGAAAAAGATAAATCTTATTACTGGTGTTCATGCGGTGAATCAAAAAATCAACCATTTTGTGAAGGATCACACAAAGGTACAGAATTTACTCCTACCATATACAAAGCTGAAGAAGCAAAAACAGTATATTTTTGTGCGTGCAAACAAACTAACAACCAACCCTTTTGTGATGGATCGCACGGTAAATAACAACTAAGAAAACAAAGAGATAAATATGAATAAATTAGACAATCAAATTAATAAGTTTTTTTTAAATATACAGTTCCTGTCACCTTGGTTAATAAGATTTGGGTTGGGTATTGCATTTACTATACACGGAATAAGTAAATTTCCATTACCTCCTGAAGCTTTAATGAAGTATTTTGGTTTTTCTTCTTTTCTTGCATCTTTAGTTGCACTAACAGAGCTAGGTGCTGGATTATCTTTAATTGTTGGTGGCTTTATAAAAGGTCCTATCGGAAATTTATTAACAAGAGCAAGCGCTTTAGCTATCACTGTTATTATGATAAATGCTCTTGCATTAGCTCATGCAGATTGGTTCATAACAACTAAATTATTTACTAGTGAACAAGTATTTCTTTTTATAATTGGATTGTATTTTTTAATAAGAGGTAATCGTTAATTATGAATATATTACATTTAGACTCAAGTGCTCGAAAAGAAAATTCTATTTCACGAAAGCTTGCAAAAGAATTGGTTCAAAAATTACAAGGAGTTGTAAAATATAGAGATATCTCTCATACCATACCTTTTGTTGCTGGCATCAAAGGAGCCGGTTTTGTCATTCCAGAAGAGGAAAGGACAGAAGCAGATCATAAGTTATTTAAATTTTCAGATGAATTGGTAGATGAGCTATTAGAATCGGATGTAGTTGTTATTTCAGTTCCTATTTATAACTTTGGACCTCCTGCTTCTTTAAAAGCATGGTTCGATCTTATTGCAAGAGCTGGTAAAACATTTCAATACGAGGCTACTGGCCCAGTAGGATTGATTAAAGATAATAAAAAAGTTTATCTAGTTGTTACATCTGGCGGGGTACCAGTAGGAAGCCCTGTTGATTTTTGCACTTCTTGGCTTAAACAAGCATTAAATTTTTTAGGAATTAAAGATATTGAGATTATTGCAGCTGACCAACTTGCTATCAATGATGATAACCTTAAAAAAGCAAAAGAAAAAATAAATAAAATATGATTACTGTTATTCCTTATGAATCTTTAGGTGGGGCAAATCATGGTTGGTTACAAGCTAAGCATCATTTTAGCTTTGCAAGCTATCAAGATCCAAACAGAATATGCTTTGGTCCTATGAGAGTTATAAATGATGATATTGTAGCTGCAAAAAAAGGATTTGATCCTCATCCTCATGACAACATGGAAATCATTACTTATGTTAGAAAAGGCGCCATCACTCATAAAGATGACATGGGAAACGAGGGAAGAACAGAAGCAGGAGATGTTCAAGTTATGTCAGCAGGAACAGGCGTTACTCATTCTGAATATAACCTAGAAAATGAAGAAACTAATCTTTATCAAATATGGATGTTTCCAAATAAAAGAGATGTCAAACCAAGATGGGATGCAAAGCAATTTCCCAAAGAACCAGTTACCGATCAATTAAAACCCATTGTAACAGGATTTAATGACCCTCATTCGGGTAGTTTAAAAATATATCAAGACGCAACTATTTTTGCTGGTAGATTAAATCAAGGAACGATTATTCAGCAGAAAATAAAAATACAAGCTTATGCACTGTGTTCACAAGGATCATTTCTATTAAATGATGTAGAGCTCAAAAAAGGAGATGGAGCAGAAATTGTAGATTTAAAAGAAATTTCAATTCAAGCAATAAATGATTGCGAAGTCCTGCTCATTGATTTATCTAAAGATTAGCATGCCAATTGATAGCCAAAAAGAATTTAAAGCAGTTAATATTTCCGTTTTAACTATTTCAGACACAAGAACTGAAACTACAGATAAATCAGGACAAATTCTTGCAAAAAAAATTAGAGAAAAAGGTCATGGTCTAAAACATAAAGAAATTGTTAAAGACGATAAGGAAATAATTAAGAAAAAATTATTAGAATGGTGTGCAACTAAAGATGTGGATGTCATTATTACAACTGGTGGAACGGGTCTTACTGGAAGAGACACAACTCCCGAAGCGTTAGAGGAAATTAAAGACAAAGAAATTCCGGGTTTTGGAGAGTTATTTAGACTAATTAGTTATAAAAAAATAGGAACGTCTACTATTCAATCTAGAGCCATGGCTATTCTTTGTAATAAAAAATATATTTTTGCTTTACCAGGATCTTCTGGCGCAGTGAATGACGCGTGGGAAGATATATTGAAATATCAACTTGATTCAAGATTTAGACCTTGTAACTTTATTGATCTAATACCAAGATTGGATGAGAAATAATTATTTAAAAGCTAACGATATATATATTTTATTAAGCTTAAAGCCATGGCCGCAACAAAAAAAACACCAACCCACCAAGAGATAAGAATGTTAAATGGAGGTTTGGTTCCTTTTGCCCAAGGAACAAAATAATAGCTAGTTATTGAAACGAATATTAAAAAAAGAATTAGAGTGTTTAAAAAATTCATAAGCTATTTTTGGTATTTTTCTTTCCATTCTTCATAACTTATTCCGTATACATGTTTTCTTGCATCAGGATCTGAAACTTCAACTCCTCTTTTTTCCGCTTCCTCTCTGTACCACCTAGACATGCAGTTTCTACAAAATCCAGCAAGATTCATAAGGTCTAGATTTTGAACATCTTTTCTTTCTCTTAAGTGATTTATTAATCTTTCAAAAGCAGCAGATTGAATTTCTTTTTTTGTGGCATCGTTCATAAAAAAATATTATAAAATAATATATGAAGCTTACAGGATCGTACAATATTCCGGTAGATAAAAAAACTGTTTGGGATGCCTTAAATAATCCTGATATTTTAAAACAAGCCATTCCTGGTTGTGATGAATTTATAAAAAACTCTGAGACTAGCTTTACAGCAACAGCTACTAATAAAATTGGTCCTTTTAATGCTAGTTTTACCGGTGAGGTAGAGCTTAAAGATTTAAACCCTCCAAATAGTTATAAAATAGTTGGTGAGGGAAATTCAGCTGTAGGTTTTGCTTCTGGAGAAGCGTTTGTGGAGCTTGCTGATAATAATGGAGTCACAACACTTTCTTATACTGTTGAAGCAAATGTTGGCGGTAAAATTGCACAAGTTGGATCAAGACTTATTGATATGACAGCAAAGAAAATGGCAGATATTTTTTTTGGAAAATTTTCAGAACTTATTACTCCAGAAGATAAAAAGTTAGAAAAAAATACACCCGAACCTAAAGAGGGATCGAATAAAAAACTAATTTATATTCATGCTGCGGGTGCACTCATAATATTAACGGCTTTGGCTGTTTATTTCCTAAAATAAACAAAAGCTAGTTTGTTAATTCAACTTTTGGTTGATTGAATATTTTTTGCAATTCAGTTAGATTCGTATGAAGTTTTAATCTCGGGGGAGAAAATGAAAACTATAACATTAGAAGTAAATGGTAAAAAAATTACCAAAGATATAGAAGATCACACCTTGCTCTCAGGTTTTGTAAGAGAGCAATTAAATTTAACAGGAACGCATATAGGTTGCGACACTAGCCAGTGCGGAACATGTGTTGTTCATGTAGATGGAAAATCTGTAAAAAGCTGTACTTTGCTTGTTGCAGATATTGATGGATCTAAAGTTACAACTATAGAGGGCTTGGCTCAAAATGGAGAACTTCATCCGATGCAAGCAGCTTTTAAAAAACATCATGGACTTCAGTGTGGATACTGTACCCCAGGAATGATTATGAGCTCGGTTGATTTATTAAAAAATAAAAAAAATCCAACTGATAGTGAGATTAGAGAATGGCTAGAAGGTAACATTTGTAGATGCACAGGCTATCAAAATATTGTAGCAGCAGTTAAAGAAGCTGCAAAGAATTCATAGGAGGAAATAAAAAATATGACAAGCAGCATGATTGGATCAAAAGTTGAGAGAACAGAAGATAAAAAATTTATTACTGGGAAGGGTAGATACACAGCTGACATTACGCTTCATGGACAGACGCATGCATTTTTTATTAGATCTCCGCATGCTCGAGCTAAAATTAAAAAAGTAGATATTTCTAAAGCTGAAAAAGCACCTGGTGTGGTAACTATTTTAACAGGTCAAGATATTGTTAATGATAAAATTGGTGGACTAATTGCTGGCTGGAAAATTGTTAGCAAAGATGGAACGGATATGAAGCTCCCCGCTCATCCTCCTTTAGCACACGAACAGGTAAATTATGTAGGAGATCATGTTGCAGTTGTGATTGCAGAAACATATGAACAAGCAAAGAATGCTGGTGAGTTAGTTAATGTTGATTATAAAGTTTTAAAAGCAGTTGTGGATACAGCTGGAGCTATGAACTCGGAAGCCATCTATGAGGGTATAGATAAAAATTTATGTTTTGACTGGGAGTTGGGAGACAAAGCAAAAACAGATGAGGCTTTTGCAAAAGCTGATCGTGTTGTTCAAATAAACATAAATAACAACCGATTGGTACCAAATGCTATGGAGCCAAGAGCTTCAATAGGTGATTATAATTCTTCAACAAATGATCTTACTTTATATACAACTAGTCAAAATCCACATTTAACAAGACTAGTAATTTCAGCTTTTAATGGAGTCCATCCAGAACATAAATTTAGAGTAGTTGCACCCGATGTAGGAGGAGGATTTGGATCTAAGATCTATCCGTACGCAGAGGATGTTGTCATTGCGTGGGCTGCAAAAAAAATTGAAAGACCAGTTAAATGGGTTTGTGAAAGAACAGATTCTTTTTTATCTGACTGTCATGGAAGAGATCACATTACACACGCAGAGCTTGCAGTTCAAAATGATGGAAAGGTAATTGGATTAAGAGTGGATACTATAGCAAACTTAGGAGGTTATGGATCTTTGTTTGCAACTGTTACTCCTACATATCTATATGCGCCTTTAATTTTAGGTCTTTATGACATTCCAGTTGCTTACTGCAATGTGAAAGCCGTGTTTACTAATACAGCACCCGTTGATGCTTACAGAGGAGCAGGAAGACCGGAAGCAACTTATCTAATCGAAAGAATTATGGATCAGGCTGCTAGAGAAATGGGAATAGATAGAGCTGAATTTAGAAAGAAAAACTTTATCAGAAAGTTTCCACATCAGCAGTGCTTAGTTCACAATATTGATTCAGGAGACTATGATGCACATTTTGATAAAGCTTTAAAGCTTGCCGATTATAATGGCTTTGCAAAAAGAAGAGCAAAATCTGAGGCTAAGGGAAAACTTCGAGGCATTGGTATATCTACTTATATAGAGGCTTGTGGTATTGCCCCGTCTTCAGTTGTTATGTCAATTGGAGCAGGGGTGGGACTTTGGGAATCTGCAGAAGTAAGATTTAATGCAACGGGAAATATTTCAGTATTTACAGGCTCACACAGTCATGGACAAGGACACGCTACTACCTTTGCGCAAATTGTTGCTGATAAGTTAGGAGTACCGATGGACAATATTGATCTAGTTCATGGAGATACAGATAAAGGACCGTTTGGAATGGGAACTTATGGATCAAGATCGCTTGCTGTGGGAGGAAGCGCAATTAGCAAAGCTTGTGATAAAATTATTGAAAAAGGAAAAAAAGTAGCCGCACACATGTTAGAGTCAACTCCTGAAGAAGTTGATTTTAAAGAGGGTGAATTTATTGTTCGCAATTCTAACAAAAAGAAAACTATCGGAGAAATAGCTTTTGCTTGTTATTTGCCAGGAACTTATGGAGAAATTAAATCTCCATTACCAGAAGGTGTGGAGCCAGGATTAAAAGAAACTGCTTTTTACGATCCTATTAACTTCTCTTTTCCAGCAGGTTCACATATCTGCGAAGTAGAAGTGGATAAAGAAACAGGAGAAACAAAAGTAGTTACCTATTCATGCGTTGACGATTTTGGAAATTTAATTAATCCAATGATTGTTGAAGGACAAGTACATGGTGGGCTAGCACAAGGAATTGGACAAGCATTGTACGAAAATACCCATTATGATGAATCTGGGCAGCTACTTACAGCTTCCTATATGGATTATACTATGCCTCGAGCAGATAATTTTCCTGAATTTAGAATTGAGTATACTTGTACTCCAGCTACATCAAACCCATTAGGAGTGAAGGGCTGTGGAGAAGCTGGAGCGATAGCATCACCTCCATGTGTAATGAATGCAGTAATAGATGCGATTGGCACAGATGTCTCTATGCCAGCTACAGCTGAAAAAGTATGGAAGGCAATAAATAATAAAACCAAATCTAAAAAAGAGGCAGCATAAATTATGAAAGCATTTACATATCATTCAGCAAGTAGCGTTAAAGAAGCTACTAAATTAGCATCGGGAAGTTCAGCTTACTTATCTGGGGGCATGACTATGTTGCCGTCTATGAAAATGAGATTGGCTTCTTATAAAGATATAATTAATGTTAAAGATATTAAAAATCTTCAGGGCATTAAGGTTTCAGGTAAAACAGTTAAGATTGGAGCTGCTACTAAGCACGCAGATGTTGCGACCTCAAAAGATGTTCAAAAAGCTATTCCTTCATTAAGTTCCTTGGCTGGAAGAATTGGAGATGCTCAGGTTAGAAACAGAGGAACAATCGGTGGATCAATAGCAAATAATGATCCCACAGCGTGTTATCCCTCCGCATGTCTAGCGTTGAACGCAATTATTCATACTTCCGGGAGAACAATAGAGGCAGAAAAATTCTTTAAAGGAATGTTTGAAACAGCTTTAAAAAAAGGGGAGTTGATTACTGCTATTGAGTTTGAAATTCCTGAAAAGTCTCATTACTTTAAATATCCAAATCCAGCTTCACGTTATGCAATGGTTGGAGTATATGTTGCAAAAAACAAATCAGGAGTTCAGGTTGCAATCACAGGAGCTCAGTCTTCTGTCTATAGAGAAAAGAATTTGGAAAAAGTATTAAATACCAACTTTTCTCCAAGTGCACTAGATGGAATTGAAATTGATGCCTCACAACTAAACTCAGATATCCATGCTTCTGCAGAATATCGAGCTAGTTTAATTTTATCTTCTACAAAAAAAGCCGTAGAAGCCGCCAAGTAACTTTAGGTAAAAAGTTTCTATGAAAGAAGAAGTTGTAAAAGTATATTGGCAACCAGGCTGCTCCAGCTGCCTCAAGACTAAAGAATTTCTTATGGAAAATGGAATTCCATTTAAATCTGTCAATGTATTAGAGGACAAAAGTGGATTTGAAGATCTAAAAAGATTTGGAGTTAAGATGGTCCCTATTGTTGCCAAAGGAGATGCTTGGGCAAATGGAGCTGTATTTAGAGATGTCGCCAAAGTTGCTGGCTTTGATTATCAAGCACACAAAATGCTGGAGCCAAAAAACATGGTGGAGAAAATAATCAAAATTAATGAAGCTGCCTCTAGGTATTTAGAGCAAATACCCAATGAAAAACTTGACACTTTACTTCCAGGTCGTCCAAGATCCTATAGGCAGTTAGTTTATCATATTTTTAATATTCAGGATGTATTTTTAAGAAGAGTAGAAGACAACGAGCCTTATACTTATGAATCTTTGTTATCAATTTTACCTAAGGGAATGGAAACAAAAGAAGAGTTAGCGAGTTATGGAAATAAAGTTAGAAAAAAATTTTCAGAATGGTGGCTTAGAGATGGAATAACGACTGACTTTAAACAACCAGGAAATGTTTATTATGGAGAGGTAATTTTGCATGAAGTTTTGGAAAGAACAGCTTGGCATAGTGGACAACATGCTAGGCAAGTAGCCCTAATGTTAAAAGAAAAATTAAATTTAGTACCGAATGAGCCAATTGAAGATGAAGTATTTCAAGGACTACCTATGCCAAAAAATATATGGGATAATGAAAGGTCTTTTTCAGAAGGGTCTTATTCAGGCCAAGCTTTAGCGAGTGTTGAAGATTTTAAAAATTTATAAGTCAAAAAAAACAAACTTTCTGATATAGTTATTTAATGCAAAATTCTTTTGATGAAAAAATATTAGAAGAAGCTAACTCATGGATTGAATCTGGCCAGTCAGCTGTTCTTGCAACTGTTATTCAGACGTGGGGGTCTTCTCCTAGACCTGTAGGTAGTAGAATGGTTGTTAATCAGCATGGAGACTTTTCTGGATCAGTATCTGGAGGATGTGTAGAATCGGCAGTAGTAAGAGAATGTATTGAATTATTACAAAATAACAATTCTCACAAAACATTAGAGTTCAAAGTTTCAAACGAAAGCGCTTGGGAAGTTGGGCTTGCCTGCGGTGGAGAAATGGCTGTTTATTTAGAAAATAAATTAATGCAAAAAAATATTTTACAAGAAGCTATAAGTTTAAAAAAAGAAAAAAAAGAATTTTCAATTATTACTAATTTAGAAAATTCAAAGAATTATATTTATCAACCTGAGACAATACTGCCTCAAGAAATGAATATTTTTTCTGATGCAATTAGCAGTGCATTTCAAAAAAGAACAAATGGTATTTTAAAAGATACTAAAATATTTATTGAAAATTATCATAGACCCATTCAGGTGATTATTGTTGGAGCAGTGCATATCGCTCAGTATGTTTGTGAATTTGCAAAACATTTAAATTTTGAAATTATTATTATTGATCCAAGGGGATATTTTGCATCGGATAAGAGATTTCCTAACACGCAGGTTATCAACAAATGGCCTAATGAGGCTTTTGAAGAACTTCATTTAACAAAAAGATCTGCCTTGATTGCTTTAACCCACGAACCTAAAATTGACGACTCTGCTATTCAACAAGCTTTAAAAGAAAATTGCTTTTATATTGGGGCATTAGGTAGCTCTAAAACCCATCAAAATCGTTGTGAACGCTTAGAATCTGCAGGTTTTTCTCAAAAACAGATACAGTCAATTTTTGGACCAATCGGAATTAAATTGGGAGGAAGATCTGCATCAGAAATAGCCCTATCGATTGTATCCCAATTGGTTTCAGAAGTTTATAAGCAGAAATGATTACAGCTATTCTCCTTGCTGCTGGTCAGTCTTCTCGAATGGGTTCAAAAAACAAATTATTACTATCTTATAAGAAAAAAAAGCTAATTCAGCACGCAATTCAAAATATTTTAAAAAGTAATGTTGATGATATCTTAGTAGTATTGGGAAAAAATAAAGATCAAATTAAAAATGTTTTACCCAAAAAAAAAATTATCAGAACTTTTTACAACAAACATTATAAATCTGGAATGTCTTCATCGATTAAATTAGGTATAAAGCACTTATCGAAAAAAACTACTCACTTTTTTATTTGTTTAGCAGATATGCCAAATATTAAGGCGAGCCATTATAAAAAAATGTTAAAAGCAAGTATTAAACAACAAGATGTGCCTATTGTTTCTTTTTACCAAGCAAGACAGATGAACCCTGTTTTATTTCCATATTCATTTCATCAGAAACTTAAAAAAATACAAGGAGATATTGGAGCAAAGAATCTATTAAAAAAAACAGAGATTGTTAAAATCAAAGTTCCAAAATCATCATTTTTTAAAGATTTGGATACGGTAGAAGATTTTAATTAATAAATTTTTTTATTTCTTTGGAAAGGTCTTTGGGATCTTTTAAATGAATAGTATTTATCTTTACAGCTTCAGCTCCTTTGATATTTTCAATTTTATCATCAATAAATAAAGATTCTTCAGGGACAAGATTGAATTTTTTTACTGCCAGTTCATATATTTTAATATCTGGTTTAGCCAAACCAACATCTCCTGAAATAATTTTGTCATCAAACTCATCCAAAAAACTATTTTGCAGTCTGTACTTTTCAAATTGATCTCCTGGAAAATTACTAAGTAAATAGATTGGATAACCTTCTTTTTTAAGCTTTAAAGCAAGATCTATATTTTCCTGATAAACTCCTTCAATCATTTCTAAAAATCTTCCATAAAATGCCTCTATTGCTTCTTTATACTCTGGATATTTGTCTATTATAGGATTTGCTGCTTTAGAGGTATCATAGACGAGATCTTGTTGTATATGCCACTCCCATGTGCAAATATTTTTTAAAAAATAATCTACTTTTTCTTCTTCTTTTAATATTTTTGCAAATAGATTGCGCGGACTAAACTTAATTAATACTTTTCCGACATCAAAAATAACCTTTCGAATAGCCATATAGCTAAGCTAAATCGATCGCATTTTTTTTTAAAGTAGCAAGATCAATATGTTTTAATGTTTTAATATTTGTGCTCCTAATATAAACTTTACAAGGATATCCAGCCTTTACAGCTCTTGCGTACCAATCAGCACAAACACACCAGTTATCACCACCTTTTAAACCTTCAAAATTATACTCTGGCCTAGGAGTCATGAGGTCATTGCCATTTTCTTTTAGCCACTGGAGAAAGCTATCTGTTAGTTTTGCACAAACGGTATGAGTGCCATTGTCATGCTGATCTGTGTTGCAACATCCATCTCGATACCATCCTGTGACTGGATCGGAAGAGCACAATTCCAAATCTTCACCCAAAACATTTTTTTGTTTTTCTATTTTATTCATGAAAAATATTAGAAATTGATTTATCTATTTCTGCATTAAAAGAAAAAGAACGTCTTTCTCCTTCAACGGAAAAAGGGTAGGCAGTATGCATTAAGTAGTTAGGAAAAAATAACAAATCTCCCACCTTAGGCTTGTGATTAAAAATGCTTTTATTTAAAAACATTCTACTTCCGTGAATAAAATCAATAGACCCATTGGTAGAATATTTTTTTTTACTTTTGCTATAGTTCTTTGGAATTTTTAAATAACCAACTCCCGATATATCTCCGTCATGGAAATGAATAGGGTTGTAGTCATGAGCAAATTGTCGAACTACCCAAAAATTTTTAAGTATAATCTTTTTTACCACTTTGCCTGTTGCATTCTTTACAAAATTTTTGATATTTATTTCAATAAATTTTTTAAGGTTTTTAGAAACAAAAATTTTAGGCAGTTCTAACTCTTGCTGAACTTCTCCAGCTAGTTTTGTAGAATAATTATATTTTTTAGATAAAGATTTGCTAGATATAATTTTATCTACCTCTTTATTGATTTTATAAATTAAGATTTTTGGCAAAGATAGTTTTGCCATCTTGGGTCCAAAAGGACTTAATAATTGTAAACTCATAGCTTAGTTGGATTTGGCTGGCCTTTGTATACTATCTCTGGATCAAATTTTTTTTCAGTTTCTTCAAAATTCATTTCAATAGGATCTTTATTTTTATCCAAAGGTATGGATCGGTAGAAACAAGAATTGTATCCCACATGGCAACTTGCACCATCTCCCATGTCAACAGATATCCAAACCGCATCCTGATCATCATCAATACGTACTGATTTTATTTTTTGTACAAAGCCACTCGTTTTGCCTTTGTGCCATATACTTTGTCTAGATCTACTCCAGTAATGAGCTTCTTTGGTTTGAATCGTTTTCATTAAAGCTTCTTCATTCATGTAGCCGTGCATTAGAATTTCTTTAGTCTTATAATCCGTGGTAATTACTGGTATTAGTCCTTTTTCATCAAACTTGGGTGACAAAAATTTCCCTTCCTCAACCTCTTCTACTGAATTTCGTTTTTTAAACATTTTAAGACAATATATTCATTTTAAAAAATACATATATATTATAAGTTAGGTTTACAAAATAATGAAAAACGTAACAGATTTTAAACACAAAATTTTAGAACAGGTTTCTAAAGACGAAGCTGAAAAAGCTATCAAAACTATTTTAAAATTCGTGGGTGAAAACCCTGATAGAGAGGGTCTAATTGAAACTCCAAAGAGAGTAATAAAGGCTTTTCAAGAGTATTTCGGTGGCTACTTGATCAACCCAGATGAATATTTAGAAAAAACATTTGGTGATGTTGAGGGGTATGATGACATGGTTATTCAAAAAAATATTTCTATTCACAGTCATTGCGAACATCACATGGCCCCTATTATCGGAACTGCGCATGTGGCCTATATACCATCGGAAAAGGTGGTTGGGTTAAGTAAATTAGCAAGAGTGGTTGATGCTTACTCTAGAAGATTGCAAACACAAGAAAGATTAACAATGCAAATTGCAAACTCTATTTATAAGGCTTTAAAATCTCACGGTTCTGCAGTTAGTATTGATGCAGAACATCAGTGCATGACCACGAGAGGTGTTAAGAAAGAAGGAGCCACCACAATTACTAATTATTTCACAGGAGTATTTCGTGATAGCCAAAATCTTCAAAGAAGATTTTTATCTTATATTAAAGATTAAATATAATGATTAAGGTTCCAGAAAAGTTTGAGCACCTAAAAAAAATATTTGTGGACACTACTCATGTTGTAACAGAGTTAGATCATCCAAGAGTCTATTATACAATTAAGCCAGAAGTTGGGTTTGTTATTTGCGGATATAGCAATACATGCTTTGTATTAAAGGATGATGCTGATTTGGATACCGAACGGTTATTTATATTTAATGATAAAGAAAATGAAAAACTAGAAAGGAAAAATAGTGAACAAATTTAAAGCAATTGTTGTTAATCAAGTGGGTGAAGCTTTCACACGAGAAATTAAAGAAATTGACCTTTCTTTTTTAAAAGAAGGAGAAGTAACTGTTAAAGTCGATTATTCTAGCCTTAATTATAAAGATGGAATGATTTTGAAGAATGGAGGAAGGCTAGTAAAAGAATATCCTCACATTCCAGGAATTGATTTTGCAGGAAGGGTAGAAGAAAGTTCGGATTCAAAATTTAAACCTGGAGACAAAGTGATTCTTACAGGATGGAGAGTGGGCGAAATTTATTACGGAGGTTATTCTCAGTATGCAAAAGTAAAAAGTAAATTTTTAGTTAAAACACCAGAGGGAATTTCAAACAAAGATGCTATGGCTTTAGGAACTGCAGGATTTACCGCTCTCCTTTGTGCCTTTGCAATTCAAGCAAGAGAAACTATTCTGTTAGGAGAGCCCATTAAAGATGTATTGGTTACAGGAGCTACAGGAGGAGTGGGTAGCGTAGCAGTGATGGCTTTAGCTAAGATGGGATATAATGTAACTGGCGTCACAGGAAAAAAAGATAGAGCTGAATTTTTAAAGCAATTAGGAGCTAATCAAATTCTAGATCGTTCTGAAATGGATCAAGATTCAAAGCCATTAGAGGCTGCCTTATGGGATGGTGTGGTTGATACTACCGGAGGAAAGATCTTATCTCGAGCTCTTTCTCAGACGAAACCCAATGGAATTGTTGCTGCTTGCGGGTTAGCAAGCAATTATAAATTAGACACAACCGTGATGCCTTTTATTATTAGAGGAGTAAAGTTGTGGGGTATCGATTCTGTTATGTGCTCACCTAAAAGAAGAGAGTTTGTTTGGTCGCAAGTTAAAAATCTAATTGATTTTAATAAATTACATGAAGCAACACAGGTATGGTCTCTAGAAGATCTTGTCCAATCTTCTTCTAAAATTCTCCAGGGAGAAATATCGGGAAGAATTATTGTGGATGTAAATAAGTAAATATGGACTGGGACAAATTAAAAATTTTTCATGCAGTAACCCAAGCTAGCAGCTTTACGAAAGCCGCAGAAGTTTTGAACTTAAGTCAATCTGCAATTAGTAGACAAATTCAATCTTTAGAACATGAATTAAAGTGCACTTTGTTTGAACGGCATGCTAGAGGATTGTCATTAACAGATAACGGAGAGGTACTTTATAAAACTGCAAATGAAGTTATTACTAAAATTAAAGATGTTGAATCTGAACTGACAGACAAAAAAGACAAACCCTCAGGAAAAATTGTGGTTACTACGGTAGTTGGTTTTGGAGGAATTTGGCTTACACCAAGAATTCAGGAGTTTATGGAAAAAAATCCTGATATCGAAGTTGAATTAATTGTAACAGATCAGGAGCTAGACCTAAGCACAAGAGAAGCGGATATTGCTATTTGGATGAGACAACCTAAGCAGCTTAATTATATTCAAAAAAAAGTGATTGATATTAATTATCATATTTATGGTTCTTCTAAGTATTTAGAAAAAAATGGAGTACCTAGGAAAGAAAAAGAATTAGATAAACACAAATTGATTACCTACGGACGAGGAACGCCCTCACCTCTTTCTCAAAAAGAATGGATTCTAAAAATAGGAACTAAATCAAAAAGAAAAGCTGTAATGAAAGTGAATAATATTTATTCATTGTTGCTTGCAGTAGAAAGTGGAGTAGGCCTTGCAGCTTTGCCAGACTATATGGTGGTAGGAAAACCAGGTTTAGTTAAAGTGTTGCCAGAAACAAGCGGCCCAAAATATGAAGCCCATTTTGTTTATCCTCAATCTTTAAAAAATGTTGCTAGGGTTGCAGCCTTTAGAGATTTTATCTTTAGTAAGATAAAACAATCAGATTTTTAAACATTCATTTCACCAATTGCATAGAAATGTAAAATCATTTATCATAAGAATGAATTATGAAATTAATAACCGCAATTATTAAACCTAATAAAGTAGAAAGTGTTAAAAATGAGCTTTCTAAAATGGACATTTCCGGAATAACCCTTACAGAAGTGAAAGGATTTGGACGTCAAAAAGGTTATAAAGAAGTATATCGAGGAACTGAAATTGAGGTTTCTTTTTTAGCTAAATCTAAATTAGAAATTGCTGTTAAGGATGAGGATCTAGAAGCAGTAGTTACTGCAATACAGGCAGCAGCTAAAACTGGAGAAATAGGTGATGGTAAGATTTTTGTGACTGATTTATCTAAAGTAATTCGAATTCGAACAGGTGAAACTGGTCCTTCAGCTATTTAATCTTAAAAATACTTTCAAAAAATTTTCAAATTACAGTAAATTATAAGCCATAGGAGAATATTTGATTACTTATTTATCAGGTCTATTGGTAGGTTTTTTAGTTGCGTTACCGGTAGGTACGGTTGCCATGATTTGTGTCAACCGAACTTTGCAATATGGAAAAGTCTCCGGATACTTTTCGGGCATAGGGGCGGCAGCGGCAGATCTTATTTACGGCTTGATCGCAATTTATAGTTTAACCGCCATATCGGGCCAAGCTTTAGTGAATCAGCCTGTATTGAGATTAGCAGGGGGTCTTTGTATTATTTTTATTGGAATTAGAATGATGGTTGGGGAAAAATCGTCAGCTGAAGTTATACCTACTACCCACGAAAATAATTTTAAAGATTTTATTTCTACTTTTTTTATTACCTTAAGCAATCCTATTACCATGATTGCCTTTGTCGCGGCCTTATCTAATATTAATTTCTTGTTTGAAAAAATAAATTTTTTTCACTCTACACTTATAGTTCTTGGAATTTTTTCTGGATCTATGTTGTGGTGGATTATTTTAGTTAATATTAGTTTAAATTTTAAAAAATATTTAAGCGATTTGATCATCAAAAGAATTAATATGATTTCTGGACTAGTAATCCTTTGCATTGGCCTCTATTTAATTATATCTATTTAAAATGATATCTTTTTTACAAAACGCTTTTTATTTTATTTTACTAATTTCTGTTGTTGTTTTTATCCATGAGTATGGACATTATTATTTTGCTAAAAAATACAAAGTGACTGTAACTGATTTTTCTATTGGTTTTGGAAAAGAATTGTTTGGATGGTTTGATAAAGATGGAACTAGATGGAAAGTATGTCTAATTCCACTCGGTGGATACGTTAAATTTTTTGGTGATAGCAATTCTGCTAGTAAGCCTATTAAGTTAAATGAAGTGAATTCCAAAGATCATTCCAAGTTATTAACAACAAAGCCTTTGTATCAAAGAGCTATGATTGTAGCCGCAGGACCTATTGCTAATTTTATACTAGCTATTTTTATTTTTTCTTTAGTTTTTATGATCAAAGGCAAGGATAGTTCGATCCCTGTTATTCAAGAAGTACAACAAGAAAGTCCAGCTGCCTTAGCAGGATTGCAATCAGGAGATCAAATCTCCTTTATTAATGAAACTAAAATAGAAAGTATTGGCGAGGTTTCTGCACTAATAAATATGCCCGGTTCTAATTCGGTTAAAATTACCGTAACTAGAAATACTAAGCTTTTAGATTTTGAGATTACTCCAATAATTACTGATGGTACCGATTCTCTTGGAAATAAGGCTAAGAGAAAAATGATTGGTATTAAAATTGCACCTTTAAACAACAAGATGGGCCGGCAGCGCTTAGGTCCTGCAAAAGCTATTTATTACGCTTTTAAAGAAACTTACAAAACTATCACTTTAACCTTAGGTTATTTAGGAAATGTTATAATAGGATCTGCCAGTCCTGATCAATTAGGAGGTCCCATAAAAATTGCTCAAATTACAGGACAAGTAGCAGAATATGGTATTTTTCCATTTCTCTCTATAATGGCCTATATTTCTATAAGCCTTGGTTTAATTAATTTGTTTCCTATACCGTTGCTTGATGGTGGGCATTTGTTTTTCTATTTTATTGAGTTTATCCGAGGAAAACCTTTGAATGAACAGGTGCAAGAATATTTCTATAGATTTGGCTTTTTTGTTCTGTTTACATTGATGTTTTTTGCCACTTTTAACGATTTAAAAAGCTTGGGTATTTTTTAGGAAAAGACAACTAAAACAATAGCTTATACAAAAAGACACTACATTTTGTGTTTATATTTTTAAAAAATACTAAATTTTGATTGATTTTCCTATATATTTGACGATATTGAAAACATAACGAATCGAAAGGATTATTATAATGAACAAAAAACAATTAATTGCTAAAATTTCTGCAAGCATGAATCTAAGCAAAGCAGATGCCGAAAGAACATTTGATGGAATAACAAACATCATACTAGAAGCATTAAAAGGAGACGATAATGTTAAAATTGCTGGATTTGGCACTTATAAAGTAGCAAAAAGAAAAGCTAGACAAGGTAGAAACCCTAGGACTGGTGAAACTATTCAAATTTCAGCTTCTCAAAAAGTCAAGTTTTTGCCTGCAAAAGCTTTGAAAGAAATGTTCAATAAACAAGGATAATTTTTTTACAAAAAAAACAGCCTTAAATTCGATTTTAAGGCTGTTTTTTTTTGTCTTTTCTATCCACAGTAAGAAAAAAGATTGATTAAATAAAACAAAATTCTATAAATTTATTATTCGGATTAACTTAGGAGAAACAATGTTTTCAAAAAGACTAAATGAAAAATTAGATGAGTACCATTTGTTAAAACACCCATTTTATCAGGCCTGGAATGAAGGAAAATTAACTAGAGAAATTATCAAAGATTATGCTGAGCAGTATTATCAGCACGTAAAAGCATTTCCTAGATACATCAGCGCTACGCATTCACTTTGTGAAAACATTGAACAAAGAAAAGTGCTATTAGAAAATTTAAATGAAGAAGAAGACAGAGAAAATGATCATCCTAAATTATGGAAAAATTTTTCTTTAGCTATGGGAGCAAACAAGGATGAAATTGAAACACTTCCTCAAGAAAAATTTACTTCTGAGATGATTGAAAACTTTTTCAAACAAGCTCGATCTAGTTATGCCGAAGGTCTTGGTTCTTTCTTTACATACGAAAGACAAGTTCCTGAAATTGCAGAAACAAAAATCCAAGGATTAAAAAAACATTATGGAGTTACTACCGAAGAAGGCTTAATGTTTTTTGAAGTTCATAAAGGTGCAGATGTAGTTCATAGAGAAGAATGCGAAAAACTTCTTAACGAACTTACAGAAGCTGAGCAGCAAAAAGCAGAAACTGCAGCTTTGACTACTGCTAAATTTATGTGGAACTTTTTATCTGGAGTTTCCATTAAGCACAGCATACCTTTAAAAGTAGCAGCTTAAATATTTTTTACTTTTATTTTTGGCTTAACTAAATTTGGTTAAGCCGATTTTTCTTATAAAATCAATGATAGACAAGCCAATTACCAAACCAAATAATCCAAATTTTTCTTCTGGCCCTTGTGCCAAAAGACCTGGATGGAATGTTCAAAATTTAAAAACAGATTCGCTGGGAAGATCTCATAGAGCAAAACTTCCCAAACAGAGATTGTTAGAAGTCATCATTCTTACCAAAGAAATTTTACAATTACCTAAAGATTACCGAGTAGGAATTTTACCTGCCTCGGATACAGGAGCAATTGAAGCTGCGATGTGGTCCTTGTTAGGAAAAACAGGAGTGGAAGTTTTAGCTTGGGAAAATTTTGGTAACGATTGGGTAAAAGATATTAAAGATCAATTAAAACCTGAGAATTTAACCATTCATAAAGCTGATTATGGAAACATAAGTGATTTTAATAATCTTAATTTTGATAATGACATTGTGTTTAATTGGAATGGTACTACTTCGGGAGTATGTGTTCCCAATGCAGATTGGATACCACAAGATAGAAAAGGATTAACTATTTGTGATGCTACCTCTGCTGTATTTGCAATGGATATGGACTGGTCAAAATTAGATGTAGTGACTTGGTCTTGGCAAAAAGTATTAGGAGGAGAGGCAGCGCATGGAATGATTGCTATGTCCCCAAAAGCTATCGAAAGGCTTTCGAAATATCAACCTAGTTGGCCCATTCCTAAAATATTTAGATTAGCTAATAACAAGAAGGTTATAGAAGGTATTTTTAAAGGGGAAACTATCAATACCCCCTCCATGCTATGTGTTGAAGATGCAATTGATGCTTTGCAATGGATTCAATCTATTGGCGGTTATGCAGGATCTATTAAAAAATCTAAATCTAATTTAGAAGTAATTAAAAAATGGGTTGCTTCGCATGATTGGATTGATTTTTTAGCTAACGATCTTAATACGCTTTCATCTACTAGTATTTGTCTTAAGATTACAGAAGATTGGTTTGTGCAACTTTCAGAAGAAGACCAGCAGGCAAAAGTAAAAGAAATAAATAGCCTTCTAGAAAAAGAGGGTGTTGCTTATGATATTAATGCCTACAGAACAGCACCAGCAGGATTTAGAATTTGGGGAGGAGCTACTGTTGAAGCTTCTGATATTGAGACGTTATTGCCATGGATTGAATGGGGATATCGAAGTATAAAATTATAGATGTTTAAAGTTTTAATAGCAGATAAATTAAGTGACGAAGCAGTTCGAATTTTTTCTGACAATGGCATTGACGCAATTGTTAAAAATGGATTGGACGAAGCAGCTTTAATTGAGACCTTGCAAGATTGTGATGGCTTGGTAGTTCGTTCTGCAACCAAAGCAACTAAAAAAGTAATCGAATCTTGTGCAAAATTAAAAGTTATTGGTAGAGCAGGTATTGGCGTAGATAATGTTGACCTAGAATCTGCTACGAATAATGGGAAAATAGTAATGAACACTCCTTTTGGAAATTCTATTACTACCGCAGAGCATGCCATTACTTTACTTTTGTCTACGGCAAGACAAATTCCTTTTGCAAGCCAAACTACCCATGAGGGAAAATGGGAAAAATCTTCCATTAAAGGAATAGAAGTAACAGGAAAATATTTAGGAATTATTGGGTGTGGAAACATTGGGTCTATTGTTGCTCAACGTGCTTTAGGATTGCAATTTAAGGTATTGGCATTTGATCCTTTCTTACAAGACAAAAAAGCAGAAGAATTAGGTGTAGAAAAAGTTTCTCTTGATGATTTGTTTAAACGTTCAGATTTTATTACTTTGCACACACCTCTTACAGAAAAAACAAAAAACATTATTGGCAAAGAATCTTTTGCTAAAATGAAAAAGGGAGTTCGAATTGTAAATTGTGCAAGAGGCGGTTTGGTTGATGAATTTGCTTTAAAAGAAAATTTAGAAAGTGGACATGTTGCGAGTGCCGCATTAGATGTTTTTGTAAATGAGCCTCCTAAAGACAGCCCATTGCTTGGAACGAAAAATTTAATTTTAACTCCTCATTTAGGAGCATCCACTACAGAAGCTCAAGAAAAAGTTGCTTTGCAAATTGCAGAACAGATTAGCGATTATTTAAAAACAGGTTCTATTATGAATGCAGTTAATACTTTTTCTTTAACTGCAAAAGAATATTCATCAGTAAAACCGTATCTTTCTTTATGTGCTCAATTGGGAGGATTTGCAGGACAGCTAACTGAAAATGCAGTGAAATCCATTCAGGTTGAGTTTGAAGGTCAAGCATCAACAATTAATACACAGCCACTATTACAAACTGTCGTCTATTCATTGTTAAAACCTACGATGGACAATGTGAATGTGATTAACTCTCTTTTAGTTGCCAAAAGTAAAGCAATTGAAATTTCAGAAATTAAACACCAAAAAGAATCCGAATATCAAACTTGCATCAAATTAACAGTGACTACAGACAAGCAAACTAGGTCTGTATCAGGAACTTTGTTTGCAGGAAAACCTAGGGTCGTAGAAGTCAGGGGAATTGAAATTGATGCAGAGCTTTCTAACCATAATTTATATATTAGCAATGAAGATAAGCCAGGATTCATTAAAGATTTATCTAAAATATTAGCAGACAATAATATTAATATCGCAACCTTCAATCTCGGAAGAAAAGCCACCGGTGGAGAAGCAATTGCTCTTATTTCAACAGATAGTAAAATTGAAGATTCTATTCTAGAAAATATTAAAAAAATTCCATTAGTTATTCAAGCAAAATATTTAAACTTTAATGATCAGTAAAGATCAGGTTGTTACTCTCGTAAGCCCCACACCATTAGTTACTGGAGAAATATCTAACTATTTTAAGAAAGATCTTTCTCTTAGCGTAAGCAAAGCTAATTCATTGTCTGAAAATGCTTTAGATCTTTATGTTAGTCCTTTGTCAGATGAAGACAAGCAAGCTTTGAGAAAGTATTTTTTTTCTAAGAAAATAGATATCTGCATTCAAGACAATTCTGTCAGAGAAAAAAAAATCCTTCTTGCGGATATGGATGCAACTATGATTGCCAATGAGACTTTGGATGATTTGGTAAAAATAAGCGGAGTCAAAGCTAATATTGACGAAACAAGTAGATTAGCAATGGAAGGTAAGATTGATATTCGAACAACTTTGAGTACCAGGGTAAATTATTTAAAAGATAAACCAAAGTCATTAATTCAAGACGTGTTATCAAAAATTGTATTTCATTCTGGATCTGACATATTAATTAAAACTCTTAATAAAAAAGGATTTGTCACTAGTTTGGTTACGGGCGGGTTTGCTCCTATTTCTACTTATGTGGGAGATCGTCTAGGCTTTCAAAATGTAATTAGTAATGAATTTAAATTTGAAAATGATTGTTTTACAGGTGAGTATATTCCCATTACAGGAGAAAAAAACTCAAAATTAAACTATCTGAATAAAATCACGCAAGAGAATGGTATTGACACATCCCAAGTAGTGGCTGTTGGTGATGGAGCTAATGATCTAGGTATGCTAACTAATTGTGGTTTAGGAGTTGGTTATCATGCGCATCAGATTGTGAGAGACCAGGTTGAAAACCATATATTTTTTAACGATCTTACAACTATTCTGTACTATCTAGGATTTTGCAAAGAAGAATTCAGTCTAAGTTAAATTCTATTAACTTTAGAATTGGATATACTGTTATAAATATTTCATGAAATTAAAAACAATTAAGCAATTAGTAGAAGAGGCCATGCAAGTGGTGGTCACTATTAAAGCAGAAGAAGCAAAGAAGTTACTACAAGATTCAACACAGTATCTGTTAATTGATATTAGAGATGTTAGAGAACTGTGGAAATCGGGAAGTGTTGAGGGAGCCAAACATATTCCAAGGGGAATGCTTGAGTTTTGGTTAGATCCTGAAAGCCCTTATTTTAAACTCGACTTAAAACCAGAAATGAACAAAATTTTATTTTGTGCATCTAATTGGAGGAGCGCCATTGCTTCCAAAACCTTAATGGAAATGGGTTTTGATAATGTTATGCATGTAGAAGGCGGGTTTCAAGCATTGGTTGATTCAGGCTGTGCTATAAAAAAAGTTGAGCAAAAATAATACATATATCGTAAGCGCATAAAAGATATGCACACTTAGCATAACAATTTTTTATTCTAGGTCATATTCTCTTATTCATGAGTAATGCAAATACAGCATGGATTTTAACTTCAACAGCCCTAGTTTTGTTTATGACCTTGCCTGGTCTTGCATTGTTTTATGCAGGATTAGTTCGATCTAAAAATACTATTTCTGTATTAGCTCAGTGTTTAGTAATTGCTGTGTTAGCCTCTCTTGTTTGGTTTGTGGTTGGTTACTCTCTTTCTTTTAGCGGAGATGGCTCTTACATCGGTAACTTTGAAAAAGTTTTTTTACAAACAGTTGGGTTGAAAAGTTTATCAGGAGATATTCCTGAAACAGTTTTTGTTATGTTTCAAATGACTTTTGCAATCATCACACCTGCTTTAATTGTTGGTGCATTTGTTGAGAGAATGAAATTTTCAGCAGTAGTGCTTTTTACTATTCTTTGGTTAATTCTTGTTTATGCGCCTGCTACTCATTGGGTTTGGGGTGGTGGATGGTTAGCAAAAATGGGAATTTTTGATTTTGCAGGAGGATTAGTAGTTCATACTACTGCCGGCATATCCGCTTTAGTTATTGCGTATTCTTTAGGCTCAAGAAAAGGTTTTCCAAAAACTTTTAACCCACCTCATAGCCCCGTATTGGCAATGATTGGAGCTTGTATGCTTTGGGTTGGGTGGTTTGGTTTTAACGCAGGGTCAGCTTTAGCGGCAAATGAAAATGCTGGAATGGCAATGCTGGTTACGCATATCTCTGCAGCTACTGCTACTTTAACATGGATGTTTATTGATTGGATTAAGAATGGAAAGCCAGGATTGATTGGTATGATCACAGGTATGATTGCAGGTCTTGCAACTGTCACTCCGGCATCTGGATTTATTGGTCCTATAGGGGCAATTATTTTAGGAATTTTAGCAGGTTCTATTTGTTACTATTGCGTTGGATTTATAAAATTTAAACTACAAATTGACGACTCGTTAGATGTGTTTGCTGTACACGGTGTTGGCGGAATTATAGGAACTTTATTTGTAGGCGTTCTTGCATCTGAATCTTTTGGAGGTCTAGGTTTAGAAAAATCTATTTTGGAACAGACGGTAATTCAAGCAATAGGAGTTTTAAGTGTAGCCCTTTTATCTTTAGTTGGAACTGTAATTATCGTGAAGATTATTCAAGTTACTACCGGTTTAAGAGTTCCAGAAGAAGAAGAAATTGGTGAAGGCCTTGACTTTGGAAGTCATGGTGAAAGTAGTTATAATCTTTAATTATTTTTTAGCTTCTTTAAAAACAAATTCAAGTCGATCCTGACCCCAAAACATCTTTCCATTTACCATAAAAGTTGGAGCACCAAAAACACCCCTTTTAAATGCAGCATCTGTTCTGCTTTTTAAATCATCCTTTATTTTTGGATCTGACGATTTTTGTGCAAAATCATCATATTTAATATCCATATTCTTTAAAAATTTTTCTAAGATATTTTCATCATTTAAATTTAAGGAATCAACCCAAGCTGCAACAAAAAATTTGTCTATATAGCTGTGAAAAAAACCGCCTTGAACTGCAACTAAAGAACCTCTCATAATCTGAATGCTTTTAATGGGAAAGTATCTATTAAATTGATATTTGACCTTATATTTATCTGCAAATAACTTTAAATCTTTAATTAGATATTTTCCTCTCAAAGGATTTAGTCCTGGAGCGGTAATATCTGCAAGCCTATGCAGGCCACCTAAAAAAATAGGCATATAATTTATTTTCTCCCCCGTTTCCTTTTCATATTTTCTTAATTGGGTATGAGCCAGATAAGAGTAGGGACTGCTAATGTCAAAATAGAAATCAATTTTATTGCTAGCCATTAGTCATGTATCCTAGATCTTTGAATAATAATAAGTCTTAAAAATAAATATAAAAACAAACCCAGCGGTCCTACCAAGTAAGTTAAAACTAAAGGCAAAACTACTAAATACTTGTGAATTCCATTCCTAATAGCATCTTTAGCAATCCAAGTTCCGGTAAAAATACTAATCGTTAAGAAATGGATCCAAAAAGTTAATAGAAATAACTTATTGTTTAGTAGCGAAGAAAGCTGATCTATTCCCAGGTATAAACTGAAGTTATTTAATATTTTGCTACTTACATCTCCAGCAAACACACCTCCAGCATAAAACTCTTGGTACAGTAGGTATCCATAGGTACAGGCAAGAATAGCAGGAAGAATAATGTTGTTAATAAAAATGTTAGTGAATTTAGAGTTAGGAATAAATATTAACATTAACCACAAAGGGATTACCGAATAATTGGCTACAAGGTAAATTATTTCTAATGTAAAAAAATCTTTGATAGTTTCCATGTTGTGATAGATAAATATTATATATGAATTATTATAAATCTAGCAAGAAAACTTATGAAACAGATGAGGAAATTAAAGAACTTGCGCTAAATTATTTAGATAAATATCAGCCCTCTAAAAAAGACTTAAGACTATATTTGTTCAAGAAAGTACTCTCGGATGATCAGGGCAGTGCCAATAAATCTATTATTTTAGATCAAATTGATAAAATTGTTCAAAATTTAGAGGGATTAGGTTTGATTAATGATGATCTGTATTCAGAAATTAAATCAAAAAATTTTTTAAAGAGAGGCTATTCGCTTAATAAAATTAAAATGAGCTTGTCTTTAAAAGGCATTGATAGTGAATTGTTAAAAAAAACTATTGAAAGTATTAAAAGAGACAATGAAGACCCAGATTTTTATTCTGCAATTAAAATATGTAAAAGAAGAAGAATTGGGCCTTACCGACCTGATGCAAATAAAGAAATGTTTTTTAAAAAAGATATTGGTGTGTTGGCACGAGCTGGATTTTCATACGATACTTCCGTAGAGGTCTTAAATATAGACAAAAAAGAATTAAAAATATTAGAAAAAAAATTATAATTTTTTCTTCCTCTTATTTTTTTCTCTTTTTTCCTCTTCTTCTACCAAATTGTCTACAAATCCTTTCAATCTTCTTCGAACAAAACTAAATAGAAGAATTCCAAAAATAGATACAGATACAACGATGATAAGTATTTTTTGTAACATAATTAAATATGTTTATTTCTCCTTACAAGTAAAGAGGGGTTGTAGAAACGAGGTTTTCCATAAGTAATTGGTTTGAGTTGATGGGTAGAAACAATAGCCCCCGCATGCTCAGCCACTGCATGACCTGCTGCTATATCCCATTCTTTAGCTCTAGGTCTAGCTGCATAAATATCATATTCACCAGATGCTATTAAACAAAATTTATAAGAACTGCGAACATCTAAAAATTTAGTAGCCTTATGTTTGCTTAAAATTCTTTTGATTATTTTCGAAGGTTTGGAAGAGGTTACAAGAGCAGAAATGGACTTCTTTTTTATGCTGTTACACTGAAGTTTAATTTTTTTCTTATTTCTGATTTCGTAAGCATGCCCTTTACCATAAGAATAAAATAATCTCTTCTTTTTGGGAGCAAATACAATTCCTATCACTGGTTTTTTATTCACGATTAAAGCTGCATTTAAAGTGTATTCATCTTTATTTTTTATATAAGAGCTGGTCCCATCGATAGGGTCAATTAACCAAAAGGTAGTTCTTGTGCCCACTTTGTTAGTTTCGATAGTTTCTTCAGAGACAATTTCAATAGTAGGAGTGATTGCTCTAATGGCATCTTGTAAAATCTTATCTACAGCAAGATCTCCATTAGAAACAGGTGTTTGGTCTGATTTGGTAAATATTTTTAATTTTTCCCCTGATAGCGCAATAGATTTTTTTCCTGCTTTTATAAAGAAGGGTAGAAGCTTCTTTACGATCTCTGAATAGGTCTTTTTATTGAGATTTCTCATTATATTTTTCTAGCACAATTTCATTCGCATTGATGGTTTTTTTACCAGCATTGGTAAAATTAACCGTCACTATATTGTTAATAATGGATTGAACTTGACCTATACCCCAATCAGTATTGTTTGGGTTGGTCACGTAATCGCCTGGATCAAAATCAAAAATCATTTTCTAAAAATTGTTAATTTATATTAATAAGGTGATATATATCATTTATGTCTTTAGCAACTCACACAAATATAATTGAATTAAATTCTTTAGGATTCGCAAAAGCTCCAGAAGATACAAAAGTAGTAGTGGCAATGTCAGGTGGTGTGGATTCATCTACCGTTGCAGGATTATTAAAGGAGCAAAATTATAATGTTATCGGCATTACCTTGCAATTATATGACTATGGAAAAATTGGAAAAACTTCGGGCACTTGTTGTGCTGGAAAAGATATCTATGATGCCAAAAGAGTTAGTGAACAACTAGGTATAGAGCACCATGTATTTAATTATGAGAGTTTATTCAAAGAAGAGGTCATTGAAAAATTTGCAGATAGTTATCTAAGAGGTGAGACACCCATTCCTTGCGTTAGTTGCAATCAAACAGTTAAATTTAGAGATTTGTTCAAGTCTGCAAAGGAACTTGGTGCAGACGCTTTGGTAACAGGGCATTATGTAAAACGATTAGGTAGTTTAAATCATTCTAAAATGTATCAGCCAGTAGATACCAATAGAGACCAAAGTTATTTTTTGTTTTCTACTACCCAAGACCAATTAAATTATTTACGTTTTCCATTAGCTGATCTTCCCAAGCAAGAAACAAGAGATATTGCAAAAAAAATGAATTTATCGGTTGCAGACAAGCCAGACAGTCAGGATATTTGTTTTGTTCCTAACGGCAATTATAAATCAGTTATCGAAAAATTAAGACCAGAATCTTATGACCCTGGAAACATAGTTAATTTACAAGGAAAAGTTTTAGGAACACATGATGGAATTATTAATTTTACGATTGGCCAAAGAAAAGGAATTAAAGTAGGCGGCCAAGAAGAAGCAATTTTTGTAGTAAAAATTAATCCCGAAACAAAAGAAGTCATAGTAGGCTCTAGGCAAGATTTAAATATTACAAAGATGCAGGTAAAAGAAATAAATTTTCTTTGCGATTCCAAAGAACTTGAGGGAGATTTTTTTATTAAAGTTAGATCTACGGGAAGGCTGTTACCCTGTCAAGTTAGCAACAACGCAACTTCAGTTACTTTGCAAACGGGTGAGTCTGGAGTGTCTCCGGGCCAGGCTTGTGTTTTTTACAAGAAAGATGAGCAAGGGATGAGGGTGTACGGCGGGGGATGGATTGTTTCCACCTCTTAAAAAAATGAAAAATTAAAAGAAAAAAAACTACTTTTTCTTAGCTTTTCTTTTTGCTCTTCTTCTTTTGGATCCGACTTTTCGTCGGCCTCTATGTTTTTTTGGATATCCCATATAATGCAACCCCTTTTAGATTAAAAAACAATATTGTCACTAAAAATTATTAGTATCAGGGGTTGTATTCAGATAGCTTTTGTAGTTTAATTTAATAAAATTAAGGGGACCGATGTCATCAGTAAAGGAGTACCTGCAGCATAAAAACCAAGAAAAAGTATATAATAATAATATTGTTTCATTGTATCCTAGATTTCACTCCAAGAGAGCTGAAAAAAAAACTAATATTTTTAAGTTAATGGAAGAAATTCAAGTAGAAAAAAACATGTTAGCAAGGCAAAATATTAAAATTTTTTTTATTTCCTCCCTATTAGTAGCTTCTTTGATTTTGTTTTATTTCTTTTATTAAAGTTTAATTTTTCATGATCACTATTGAATTAACTGTTGCGTTAATTACTTTTTACTTTGTAATGTTTGTTACCCCAGGACCTAACAATATAATGCTCACCACCTCTGGAATTAATTACGGTTTTAAAAAAACTATTCCACATATTTTAGGAATTCCATTGGGACATTTTTTTCAAATCTCTTTAGTTTCTTTAGGACTGGGAACTTTGTTTCAAAAATATCCTCTTATTCAAGAAATTTTAAAAGTAGCAGGCTGTTTGTACTTATTTTTTTTAGCTTATAAAATGTTTGGGTCCTTAAGTATAAAAGAAAATAAAAAAGAAACGGGAAGACCTCTAAAATTCTATGAAGCTTCTTTGTTTCAAATTCTTAACCCCAAAGCTTGGGTAGTAGCGATTACAGCGGTCAGTGTTTTTTTTCCAAAAGACGAGCATTTTATTGCAGGCATTCTTTATCTCGCAGCTATTGCACCTATTATTTGTTTACCTTCTATTAGTGTGTGGGCATTATTTGGAAGTGGTATTCGAGCCTTTGTTTTTAACCCAAAAGTAAAACAAATCATTGAAATCGTCATGGCTTTTTTATTAATAGCCACAGGAGTCATGATTTTGATCTAATTAGCTCAATAAATGAATCATTCTTTTTAATTGATTGACTTAGCTTTTGTTCGCTATATCTAACAGCCATTAATATTAATTTATAAAAATTCCTATGCAAAATTTTCAAGAGTTGAACTTAAATAAGAATCTTAATGCTTCTTTAGTTAAGATGAAGTTTGATACGCCCACACCGATACAAATTAAAGCAATCCCAATTATTTTAGAACAAAAGGATATTTTAGCGTCTGCACAAACCGGAACAGGAAAGACAGCTGCTTTTTGTATTCCGATGATTGAAATGATTTCTACTAAAAAAACTAATCGAGCAATTATTTTAGTCCCTACTCGTGAGCTTGCAAAACAGGTTAATGATGTTATCGAAAAATTATTATTTCAACAAAGTGTTATTAAAAGCGTTTGTTTAGTAGGCGGAGAGCCTATGAATAAACAATTAAAACGATTAAAAACTAAACCTCAAATAGTAGTAGGAACTCCGGGTAGGGTGAATGATCATTTAAAAAGAAAATCTTTATTATTAAATAAAGTAGATCTTTTAATTTTAGATGAGATGGACCGAATGTTGGATATGGGTTTTAGTATTCAAATTGATGAAATTATTAAATTTTTACCGAAGCAAAAACAAACTTTAATGTTTTCAGCAACGATCGCGCCTTCCATAGAGCGTTTGTCTAAAAAATATTTAAATAATGCGGAGCGAGTTAGTGTTGCAGCAGCTAATGCTACTCTGATTACCATTAAGCAAGAAGTTGTTAATTTAAGACAAGAAGATAAATACAATACTTTAGTAGAGCAAGTTAAAACAAAACACGGATCTACGTTAGTATTCGTAAAGACAAAACACAATGCAAAAAAATTAGCAAAGAATTTAGAAAAAGAAGGATTTGAATCAGATTCTTTACATGGAAATTTAAGACAAAATAAAAGAAACCAAGTCATTGCTAAATTTAGAGCAAACAAAATTCATGTTTTGGTAGCAACAGATATTGCTGCAAGAGGATTGGATATTCCTCATATTGAACATGTAGTTAATTACGATTTACCACAACAGGCAGAAGATTTTATTCACAGAATGGGTAGAACTGGAAGGGCAGGTGCCAGTGGTACTGCTTGGAGTTTTGTAACACCAAGTGACAAAAGAAAATGGCACGAAATTGAAAAGATTTTAAATCCTGGATTAAAAAGTTCGTCGGATTCAAAACGATCTGGTGGACGTAGAGATGATTATAGTAAGAAGAGACCTTTTAAACGAGGTGGACCTAGAGACGGGTTTCGTTCTGACAAGGGTGGAAAGTCTAGTTTTCGAGATAAGAAAAAAACTAGCTTTAGAAGAGATGATAAAAAAGAAAGTAATTTTAAAAGAAGCGATAAAAAAGATTTTTCAACTAGAAAATCAGTTGAATTTAGATCGGAGGCAAAAAAATCAAAACCAAAAAATGCAGGATACGGAAGAAAAAACCCTTCCAGCGATAGACCCAAAAGAGGAAACGGTTTTGGCAATAGAGAAGATAGAGCCCCTTCTTTTAAGCCCAGATCTAATAATAAAGAAGGTTTTGCAGGAAAAGATAAGACAGACTTTTCAGAGAAACGAAAAAAAGGCAGTGGTTTTCACGATAGAAAAAAGCTAGTTTTGAAAAATCGAAAAGTAAATTCACAGGAGAAAAGAAGAGTCCTTTTGATAGAAAATCAAAGGGTGGAAAATCCTTCAGTTCTAGCAAAAAGAGTGGATTTAAATCTGGTGGCAAAAAACCTTTTAAAAAAAAATTTTAGTCTCACTTTAAATTCTTAATAATATATTATATACTTGCTATACTTTTTGGCGGGGTAGCTCAGGTGGTTAGAGCGCAGCACTCATAACGCTGAGGTCGGCAGTTCAAGTCTGCCTCCCGCTACCAAAATTTCTCTGGAAAATAATCAATTTGGCTGTATTTAAAAAGTTTATATCCAAAGTTTTAGTTTAATTCCATGCATTTTTTGAATACATTATTTAATTATGAAAAGAAAATCTTTTCACAAAGCGACAGTTTCAGTATTTTTAGCATGGAGATTGTATCCAATCATCGCTTTGTTTTTTTTCTTTACTTCAACTACCATCATTAGCACTTCTTCATCAGCTGCAACTCCAGCGATAAGTCCAGTATGCGCTACTACAGGTGAACTTCTAAATATACACAATTCCAATGCCAACAGTGAAGATATTGATCAGTGCGAGACACAACCAGTTACTCAAATAGTTATATTTCATAAAATAAGTTTTTGCACTTCTTCTCCTACGGCGCCCACTTCAAGCACCATTATAGATAGAAGCATGTGTACTGAATATTTTTCAAATGACGCAGGGGCTGTTGCTACAGTGAAAAAAGGAGTGTCGAATGCTATCACAGGAACTATCACAGATATTCCTAGCGGGTCTTATACTCATGCCTTGGTAGAAATGGGAACTTCTTTTACTTACAAATCCGTTTTTAATTTTTCTGCAAATGCAACTGATGCAGATGGGAATAACGCCTCAACTACTTGTGTTACGAAAAAATTAAATGGAGGCGCCAGGTTTTTGTTTCAGGCTGGTTTCTTTGCAAATAATCTTGCCGCGTCTAATGTTACTTGCGTGGAGGGCGTAGCTGCTAATTCAACAGAAGTTATTCTAAACGCATTAAGCCATACTCCTTTATCTGATTTACCCTGTACGATGAGTCATGATTATGTAGGAACCGACTCCACAGTACCTGTTTTTTTAATTAAATCTGATGAAAAATTGGCATCAGAGGCATCTTGCAACGGTACATCAAATAATTCAGTTCATAGACTTATAGGATTTTTGCCAGTCAACATAAAGTGGGTTCAAGGAACTGGTCAGAAAGTAAAAATTAGATACAATAATTCACGTGGTATTACGATTTATTGGTCAGGAACAAACAGTATAGACTTCGCTCAAATTTCTTATTTTGATTTTACTATGACCTCTAGAAGAATAAGAAAAAGAAGTTTCAGATAATTTTTTCGGCAGTTCAAGTCTGCTTCCTTTCGCCAGATTAATAGTTTTTCAATAAACTTTTGCTAAATATATCTATCCTTGACACACACACATAACGTAGTGAGAATGTCTTTATAATGAAAAAAATATCCATCAATAAAGTTAAAGAAATTTTTTCCAAAAAAAACATACTTTCTAGCTATTTGTTTGTTGAAAAAGAAATGGCTCTCGCGCAAGGTGAATTAAAAATAATTCCAAAAAAAGCAGCTATAGAAATTAGTAAGAAATGTAATATTCAATATTTTAATTTAAATTTATTTGAAAAAGATTTTAAAAAAACTAAAGCACCAATAGTCTCCTTGGTAAATTCTATAGTGAAATTATGTTCAGAAGAATCCAAAAAATATGTTCACTATGGAGCAACAACACAAAATATTACGCAAGCAGGCTTGGCTCTTTTGATGAGAAAATCTCATATTCAAGCAATGTATAGATTGTCAGATTGTTTAAAGACCTTATCTAAATTATCTTACAAATTTTCTAATCAACCAATGATAGCAAGAACTAACGGTCAACATGGCATGCCTATTACTTTTGGTTTTAAAATATCTGAGTGGGCAGAAGAAATATTAAGATTTGAAGAAAGGTTTGAAGAAATTGAAAAAAGATTATTCATACTTATTTTTGGTGGTGCAGTAGGAGCAATGCATTCTTTTAAAGATAAAGGAGAATCTCTTTACAAAAATTTAGCTGATCGACTAAACCTACAAAGAGTTGAGGTCCCGTCCAGAGTAATTATAGATAACATTGCAGAATATACGTTTTTATGTGGTCATCTAGCTGCTGCTTTATCAAATATTGGACGAGAATTAAATTTTTACATGCGAGATGAAATTCAGGAAATTTCTGAAAATTTACCTAAAGGTACAGTCGGTAGCTCTACCATGCCACAAAAAATTAACCCAAAATATGTTTATGCATTTGTAGCTTTAGCAGAAGATTTAGCTAGCTATACCTCAAGAGGTAATGCAATGATGTCTATTCAGAACGAGGGCGATTTAGCCATGAATCAATTTCAAAAACAAACAGTTCAAGAAATTTTTCCAAAATTAAACATTTTGTTAGAAGAATTTAATAATCTGTTAAACGTAATAAAAATAAATTCAAAAAAAATGAATGAAAATTTAGAAATTACAAAAGGTTTAATTAATTCTGAAAATATTGTCATGTCTATCGCTCCTATCCTAGGTAAGCAAAAAGCTTATAAAATTTTACACGAAGTTGTAGATGAAGTGAGATTTAAAAATAAGAATTATCAAGAGGTCTTAAATTCAAACAAAGATATAAAAAAAATTCTATCTAAAAGAAAAATAACTGAATTAACAGATTCTAAAAAAAATATTGGGAATAGCAGTAGAGTTTCATTGAAAATGTCAAAAATATCAAAAAATAAATCTTTTAAATTAGTTTCAAGATTAAAGAAAATTAATCAAGTTTTTAGTTAATATAATCTTTTTTACACTTTTTAGAATTAATTTCTCTTAAGTATAAAGAATCATTTCTATTTTAAAAACAAGTAATCATATAAATTTTATTACTAAGTTTTGTATTAATGAACTTTATTTATCATTTTTTTTTGATTGATTTATTTATTAGAATCAAATTTAATACCTTTTAATCGAAAAAAGGGAGAAAATGAAAAATTTAATTAAAATAATATCACTATTTACTTTATCATGCTTTGTTCTCATAAATCAGTCTGTTGCAGATTTTCCAGAAAAAGAGATTAAAGTAATTGTAAATTATGGAGCTGGTGGTGGAGTTGATCGTACTGCTAGATCATTACAAAAATTTTTACCAAAAGCATTTGGTAAAACAGTAATCGTAGAAAATCATAAGGGTGCAGGAGGAAAAATTGGATTAAAGAAATTTATGGCAGAACCGAGAGATGGTTATTCTATTCTGACTGCTTTTGCACCAGCTACAACTTATGTTAAATTCAAAGATCCTAAGGTTTTTAATACTAATGATCTTGATATAATTAATATTCAGTGGGTAGATCCAGCTATTATTATAGCAAGGAAAGATACCGGTTGGAAAAATATAGATGACATGATTAAGGCTGTAAAAGCTAACCCCGGTAAGTATACATTTGGTTCTAGCGGAAAAGGTTCTGTAGGGCCTGTGCTATCTAGGGTTTTGTTTAAAGAACTAGGATTAGATATCAAGATGGTACCTTATAAAGGTGGTGGAAAAACTAGAAAAGCTTTTATTGCTGGTGAAGTACACATGACAGCTGCTGGATCAGGTGGAGCGTTAAAAGCAAAAAAACATTCCGTTGTTCTTGGATCATTTATGAAGGGCAGCGTTCCTGGATGGGATAAAGCCCAACCTATTAATAAGTTGTTAAAAAAATATGGATATAAAGTAAAGGTTCCGTATGGAGGTGCTTATAGATTTCATGCATTACATAAGGACGTTAAAAAAAACTATCCGAAAAGATATAAAAAAATCATATCTGCTTATAAAAAAACTACCAAATCAAATAAAGATTTTATAGCTTTTGCTGACAAAACAAAAGTTGGTAGAGACTGGTTAGGTCCTAGAAAGTCAAATAAATTGTACAGAAAAGTCGATAAAGAGTTTACCGATATAATGGGTAAGTATTAAATAGATCGTAATTTAAGGGGGTTGAAAAACCCCCTTAATAGCTAAATGAAAATTGTAAAAAAAATTTTTAACGAATTTAATTTTTTTATAATTCTTGCAATTTCCTGGTCATTTTATTTTTTAAGTAGCACTTTAAAGCTCGAGGAGGGTCCCGAAAGTGTATTGCTAATCAAGCCCCTTTTTTATTTTTTTGCAGGTATATCTATTTTTATTATAGTTGAGAGTGTTGTTAAAAACTTAAATACTAAAAGTCAATTATTTGAGCAGAAAAAAATATACTTTCTGATAACTGTATTACTATTTTTCTGTGGCCTAAATTTATTCGGATATTTAATTTCAACTTTTTTTTTCTATATTATTCTAAGTTTCTTATTGGGATTTAGAAATAAATTCATTTTAATTCCCCCATTTCTTGCACTAATAGTTGTTTATTTTTTTTTTCATAAACTTCTAAAAATACCTTTGCCTTTATGATAAATTTTGAAGATTTAATGGAGGGTGTTGGTCTTTTAATATCCTGGAAAATGCCCTTGGCAATTTTTTCTGGGATGTTATTAGGTTTAATTATTGGAGTTATTCCTGGTATGACAGCTGCTTTAGGTTTGGCTATTATTTTACCATTAACACTTTCTTTAGATGCCTTAACTGCTCTGATATTAATGACATCGGTTTATACTGGTAGCTTAACAGGAGGGGGGATTCTAGCCATTTTAATTAATACACCAGGAACACCTGGGGCTGTTGCCACAACGCTCGATGGTTATCCAATGACTAGAAAAGGATTACACAATGAAGCACTGGGATTGCAAATTGCATCTTCTGTAATAGGAGGTTTTCTATCATATCTTGTATTACTTTTTGCAATTGAGCCAATGACCTGGTTGGCTTTGAAATTTGGTTCTTCAGAAATGTTAGCATTAACAATATTTGTAATTGTTTTTATAGGTATTCTCCAAGGAAAATATCTTAGCAGAGCAATATTTGCGGGCGTGTTTGGTATCCTAGTTTCTAATATTGGTACTAGCGTTTCAACCGGTGTTGCAAGAGGAACTTTTGGTTTTGCAGAACTTGAAGATGGAGTCCCTTTAATTATTTGTATTATAGGTATGTTTGCAATTCCAGAATTGCTCTCATTAGTTAATAGAAAATCTATATCAGATGAAGATGTGCAAAAAAATCACAACATCCAAGATTTATTTAAAGGAATATTTAAAGCTATTAAGAAAGTTAAAATTTGGTTAACCGGAAGCATTGTTGGTATTTTTGTAGGTGTTTTACCTGCAGCAGGTGCAGCTATAGCTTCCTTATCTAGTTATTCACTTGCAAAAAAGTTTTCAAAAAATAAAGAAAATTTTGGAAAAGGAGAACCAGACGGGGTTGTTGCAGCAGAAAGTGCAAACAATGCATCTGAAGGAGGATCAATGGCTATACTGCTTTCTCTCGGTATTCCTGGAAGTGCATCTACAGCTGTTATTTTGGGAGGTTTTATGTTGCACGGTTTAGTTCCAGGAGGCGGATTGTTCAGAGACAATGGGCCTTTAGTTTATGGTTTAATAGTTGGGAATCTTTTACAAATGTTTTTTTTAGGTTTTTTTGCAGCTTTCATAGCTTTTTATGTTGGAAAAATCGTTAAGGTAAAGTCCTACTTACTCGTTCCATTTTTAATTATCCTAATGTCCATAGGCTCGTTTGCTTATAGAAATTTAATTTTTGATGTTTATATACTTTTTATTTTTGGTATCATTGGATGGTATCTTAAAAAGTTTGAATTTACGCCTTTAAGTTTTATGATTGGTCTTTTTTTAGGAAGACAAATTGACGAAGACATTGAGAGGGTAATAATTTTATTTTCAGACAATCCTTTAAAAGTTTTCGAGAGCACAATAACCTCGGTAATAACTTTATTTACAATTGTTTCCTTGATTTATTATTTTTTTTTAAAATTAAAAATAAAAAAAAGTAATAAGTTTTAGTTCCACGTTTATTTCGAACTCAAATAATTTTCCGCAAAATATTTTTGAAACTAACGTCAGCTTAAGTGTAAACGTTAGTATATTACCCTAATAGTAAGTACCCAATTTGAGAGCAAAAGTGGTACCTTAAATAACTTCATGGCTCATTCAAGACTCAACTGGTACTTCTTAAAGCGTGTCCAATCTGGACTCATTGGGCACAGTTGTTGACGCAGATTCAGAGAAGATTGTCATTCAGTTAGATAGAATATTTTATATATAGGTTCACGTTTCAAGTGGCAGGGTAGTTCAGGTGGTTAGAGCGCAGCACTCATAACGCTGAGGTCAGCAGCTCAAGTCTGCCTCCCGCTACCAAAATTCTTCTAGAAAACAAGTAATGTGGCTATATTAAAAGATTTTATATTTAAAGTTTTAGTTTTAATTCCATGTATTTTTTGAATACAATATTTCAATATGAAAAGAAGATATTTTCGCAAGGCAACAGTTTCTCCACAATATTCATAATACTTAAATTTTTAGTTCAGCTTTACTTCCATCACCAAAACACAGGTAATGGTCATATTTTGTCTTTATTTTTTTAATATCCGAATTAAGTACTTATTTATAATTGGACATGCTAGTATGTATTTTTTAGATACTACCATAATTTCCTTATCCTCACGCCGATACCTTGGTAAGTATTTTCGAAATGTACCGATCTAAAAAATTTTTAACATTCATGGGTTAACTCCTGAATGCAACTCGATGCTACGCGATAGGAAAACTATGAAACAAGCAAAAATAATATCTATGCCCTGTGCTAAGAAAAAAATTATTCCCTTTAAATTAAATAATCCTATTTTTAATAAAATTAAGAAAAAAATAGAAATTTTAATAGTTCCAAAGCCAAGAATAAAAGATGCAAATCAAAAAAATGTCGCCATTCTTTTGGATGAAAAAATTATTTTAAACATACTGTCTTCTTATTATCAAGATGTAACAGTTAGTATGATCAGATCAGAAAACGATTTAAAACAACTTGCTATTAGAAAGCCAGACTTGGTTTTTTCGGGTGTAAAATATTTTGATTTTAATGACAGGACTGTTTGGTTAAATGATTATTTAGAAATTCATGGAATTTCATACATTGCATCTGGAAGACAAGCGCTTCAAGACGAGCATGACAAAAGTAGAGCTAAAGAGATCATGCAGCAAGCTAATGTTAAGACAGCTGATTTTTTTACGACCGAGCCTAATGAGCATTTAAGCGAAGCATCCTTGCCAATTTCTTTCCCGTTGTTTGTAAAACCTGTGACAGGCGGAGATAGTAGGGGTATAGATAGCAAATCAATTGTTTATAATTTTAAAAGCTTTGAATCTAAAATTTTGGACATTAAGAAAAAACAAAAATCTACTTCTTTAGTAGAAACTTATCTTTCAGGAAAAGAATACAGTGTTGGTATTTTAGAGGATATGGCTGGAAATCTAAAAGCTATGCCTATTGAAATTAGTGTAGAAAAAAATAGCAATGGCGAATGTATTTTAGATTATGATATTAAGAAAAATGATGAAGAAAAAGTAAATTCGGTTGAGGATGTTGAAATTTTTAATCAACTTTGTATCATAGCAAAAAATTCTTTTAGAGCTTTGGGTGGAAAATCTTTGGGCCGTATTGATATCAAAATGAATTATTTGCGAGAGCCTCATTTTATTGAAGCTAATTTGATGCCAGGATTAAGAAAGGGTTATTTTTACAGATCCTGTTTTCTTAATTTAAATATGAGCTATGAGGAGATGATTTTGTTAATTGCAAAGAATGGACTTAGCTCTAAGCAAGTTTCTTACGTGTCTAAAATCAAAGTTCTGGAAATAAAACCAGATCCTGTCATTTTTAATAATTATTTAAATTAAAATATTTATATATGTTCAAGGAGTAACCCAGTGGGCTTCAGATCCAGTATCGGTTAATTCAATCTTAGCTCTACGGTGACCTTTCGATGCTAGGTATAACCATTCGAAGCTATTTATTTTGCTCTCTATTATAGAAAAATTCTTGTATCCAGATTCACTTTCTTCTTTTGGAACATTTTTTCCATCATACTGTTCTGGTATTCCAGAGGTGGGATCTTCACTTACTGTTCCAGGGGCATTAGTTGCTAAATAGCATTTTCTACTAATTACTTGAGTTCTTTCCCAAATTTCTTTGGCGAGATCATTTTTATGATGAATGGTGGAAATGCCTTTGGCTCTGACCTGAATTTTTCTCTCTTTATTATAAAAAAGAAAATAGATTTGATTGTTATTTTTAATAAATTTTATTTTTTCGGATCTTATATCGGTGTGAAATCTTAATACGTTTCGCTCTTTATATGCACCTCTTAATACTACAATTCTAGCATCGGGACCTTGTTTGGAATTAAGAACAACAACGGGAAGTCTAAAATCCTCTGTTCTATCTGTTACACCTTTAGAAAGTAGAGCCCAGATTTCATCGAGGATTAAATCCTTGTTGTTATAAAATCCAGGCTCTTCTTTGTTCACGTAATTTATTTTTTCGGTAATAAAGTGATTAAGCTAGAAGTATCAAAACGGTTTCCACCATTTTTTTGAATTTCTGCGTAATATTTGTCTATCACTTCAGTAATAGGAAGAGTGGAGCCGTTGCTCTTTGCTTCTTCCATTGCAATCGACAAGTCTTTTCTCATCCAATCCACTGCAAAACCATAATCAAATTTATCGGTGATCATTGTTTTGTAACGGTTTTCCATTTGCCAAGATTGTGCAGCTCCTTTGGAGATAACTTCAATCACATCTTCCATGTTTAATCCTGCATTTTGTCCAAATCGGATGGCTTCTGATAAACCTTGCACTAATCCTGCAATGCAAATTTGGTTAACCATTTTAGCAAGCTGTCCACTTCCAGAGTTTCCTAATAGTTTCATTTTTTTAGAATAACAATTAATGATGGATTCTGCTTTTTCAAAATGACTTTGCTCTCCACCAATCATTACTGTAAGTGCGCCGTTTTCAGCTCCCGCTTGTCCACCTGAAACTGGTGCATCAAGAAAACCAAACTTTCTTTTCTTAGCTTCGTCATTGAGCTCTCTTGCAATTTTGGCAGAAGCAGTCGTGTTATCAATAAAGATAGCTCCTTCTTTTATACTGTGGAATGCGCCATGTTCACCAATTGTTACTTCTTTTAAATCGTTATCATTACCTACGCAGGTAAAAACAAAATCAGAATCTTTTGCAGATTCTTTGGGAGTGGAGGCATGTTTTCCACCATATTCACCAACCCATTTTTCTGCTTTCGCAGTGGTTCGATTATAAACCGTTACATCGTGACCAGCTTTTGCTATATATCCAGCCATCGGATATCCCATGACACCCAAACCAATGAAAGTTATTTTTTTTGACATTCTTATCTCCTATTTTTTAAATGTTTAATTATCAATTCATTAAAAAAAATTCTAGATTTCTTTTGTTCGGGTTCATTTTGACATTTTGTTCTAGCTTTGGTCAAACTTTTTTTATTGGTATTTTTAATCCGTTTATCAGGCAAGATTTGAACTTAACTCACTCAGAATTTGGTCTTATCTATTCCTTAGCTACTCTTTTAAGTGGCTTTTCATTAATTTGGATAGGGAAAAAAATTGATGACTTTAAAATTATTTATTTTTCTATTTTTGTTTGTTTGTTCTTAGCTTTTGCTACTTTTTTTCTAACCCTGGTTACTAATATTATTCTTTTATTCTTTGCTATTTACTTTCTTAGATTGTCTGGTCAGGGCTTGATGACTCATACGGCATCCACTTCCATGGCAAAGTTTTTTGATCTTAACAGAGGTAAAGCTCTTAGTATTTCATGGCTTGGTTTAGTTGCGGGAGAAGGGTTCTTGCCATATTTGATTATTTTTATCATGAAATTTTATTCATGGAAAATAGTTTGGCTTGGTATTTCTATTTTTATTTTATGTTTAGTTATTCCTTTTATATTTTTCAATTTAAGAAATTATGTCGACGGCACTACAGAAAAGTCAGGTGTCAAAGTATCAGTCAATCACGAGATTAAAAATTGGACCAGGTCTGAAGTATTGCGTGATTTAAAGTTTTATTGCTTATTGCCAGCTGTGCTTGCACCTGGATTCTTAACTACAGGTATTTTTATTAATCAGGCTTATATTTTTGAAAGCAAAAACTGGTCGATGTTATTTTTAGCACAAGGATTTACTTTGTATGCAGTCTTTAGTGTAGTTGGTTTAGCAGTATCTGGATTTTTAATAGATCGCTTTTCAGCCATTAAAGTGTTGCCATTTTATTTAATTCCAACCATGTCAGCTTATTTACTGGTGATTTTTAGCAACTGGACTTTTACACCCTTGGTAATGATGATATTAATTGCAATGACCAATGGAACTTCAGCTGTGTTGCTTACCTCTACTTGGTCTGAGATTTATGGAACTAAATATTTAGGTGGAATTAGATCGATTACCGTTTCCTTTTTTGTATTCTCAACTGCCATTGCTCCTGCATTATTTGGTTATTCGATTGATCATCAATTCAGCATTAATCAAATATTCAGTATGATGCTTGGTTATCTGCTCTTCGCTAATCTCTTATTATTGGTTAAATTTAGAGACTACAAACCCGTAAAAATTGCTTGATTTTAAAGTCTAAAGTCATTAGAAGACCCACAACTTATGGCACGTGTAACAGTAGAAGATTGTTTAGAGCAAGTCGATAATCAGTATGATTTAATCATCTTAGCTAAAGAAAGAACTTTGCAAATTAGTGCGGGGGATAAGCCTTTGGTGGATGAAGATAATGATAAAAAAACTGTAATTTCACTTAGAGAAATTGGCGATAAAAAAGTTGATATTGAAAACTTAACTAATGCCACGATTGATCGTGCTAGAGATCATCCTGAAGATGCAACTGTTCAAGAAGATTTTGATGCTCCAGAAGGAGACTCTTTTGAATCAATTTACAAAGGAGAAGTTTCTAAATCTGGACAAGCGATTTTACCATCTAAGAGATCAAGAAAAGTTCCTGTAGCTTCTGCAGCTGTAGATGAAGATGCGGACGATAGCGAAGATGCGTCGGAAGATATTGTAGACCAAACTGCTGAAGAAAAACCTTCAGAAAAACCTTCAGAATAATCTATTACTCAAATTCTTTTAAAATTTTATCGCGGTGCTGATCAAGGTCAGGAATTTCGCCTCGAGTTGATTTGTCATCATAATTCGACATTTTAATTGGATTACCTGCCATTTTAAATTTTCCAATTTTATTGTGATTAGCGCTTACGATCATATTCCTAAATTCAATTTGAGGATTTTCTATTGCCTCTTTAATATTATAAATAGGTCCGCATGGAATTTTCTTTTCAGTAAATACCGCAACCCATTCTTCTGTTGTTTTGTCTTTTAATTTAGATTCTATAATTACTTTCAACTCATCGATATTTTTATTTCTAGATTGGTTATCCTTAAAGTTGTCCTGTTTGTGACAGTCGCAATTTAACACTTCACACATTCCTTGAAATAACTTTTCATTGCCAGCTGCAATAATGATGTAGCTATCTTTAGTTTTGAATGCTTCAAAAGGAGCAATAGATGGATGACGCGATCCCATTGGCTGAGGAATTTCTCCCTTTGATAAATATCTTGCAATTGCATTTTCCAATATGGCAATTTGACAATCTAACATAGAGACATCTATGTGAGTCCCTTTGCCAGTTTTGGTTCGGTCGAATAATGCAGCATTGACTCCAATGGCAGTAAACAACCCAGCAGTAATATCTCCAATCGAAGTTCCCACCCTAGTTGGTTCACTGTTTGGTTGACCTGTAACACTCATAAGACCACCCATTCCCTGAACCACCATGTCATAGGCAGGAACTTCTTTCATGGGACCTGTCTGGCCAAATCCAGATGCGGATGCATAAATAAGTTTTGGATATTTGTCTTTTAAATCATTCCAGCCGTATCCCCATTTCTCTAAGGTTCCGGGTTTAAAGTTCTCAACAAGAACGTCTGCTTTAGCTAAAATTTTTTCAAAAATCTTTTTATCATCTTCATTCTTTAGATTTAGAGCGATACTTTCCTTTCCTCTATTTAAAGACATGAAGTACGCCGATTGCCCTTCTATAAAAGGACCAAATTTTCTTGAATCATCTCCAACCCCAGGAGCCTCTACTTTGATTACTCTTGCTCCAAGATCCGACAAAACCATTGTTGAATAAGGACCGGCCAGCACTCTGGTTAGGTCTAAAACTAACAATCCTTTTAAGGGTCCATTATTCATTTTTTTTCTTTTATACTCAAATTGTTAAAATTTATAGTGAAATAAGATGTTTTAAATTAGAGATTAATCAGTTAAGTTTCGCTTTTTAATTTAACAAACAGGGGAATAAAATGAAAAAACTAATAGTACTTCTAAGTACAGTGGTATTTCTTTTCACGTCTGCGGGAATGTCTTTTGCGAAAACGCTAAAAGCCAGTCACCAATGGCCAGCAGTAAAGAATGCAAAAACAGGCAAGTATGACGCTCGTCATGAAATGGTGCAAATCATTGCTGATGAAATGAAAAAAGCAAATGTTGGTATAGATGTTAGAGTTTATCCAGCTAAGTCCTTATACAAACCAAAAGAGCAGTGGAAACCAATGACTACTGGACAGCTTGATATTGCAGCTTTCCCTTTAGCATATGCTGCTAAATTTCACCCAGAATTTGATATTACTTTGATGCCTGGTATTGTGAAAAATCATAAACATGCATTAGCAGTTAACAAGTCTCCTTTCATGGACACTATCAGAGCAATTATGGATGACGCTGGTGTTATCGTGTTATCAGATGCCTGGTTAGCTGGTGGATTTGTTTCTAAAAAAAATTGCATCACAGACCCTAGTACAGTTAAAGGACAAGTATTTAGAGCTGCAGGAAAAGCATTTAACCAAATGTTAGAAGCTGCAGGAGCTGGTATTCAATCAATGCCATCTTCAGCTATTTACAATGGTCTTCAAACTGGAGTACTGGATGGAGCAAACACAAGTTCTGGAAGTTTTGTATCATACAGAATTTACGAACAAGTTAAGTGCGCTACACCTCCAGGAAAATATGGGTTGTGGTTTATGTATGAGCCAATTCTAATGTCTAAAAAATCTTTTAATTCATTAAATGCAAAACAACAAAAAGCATTAATGAAAGCTGGAAAAAAAGCTGAAAAATTTATGACAAAATCAGCTGCTAAATTAGACTCAGATATGGAAAAAGCTTACAAGAGCGCAGGTGTTAAACTAGCTTACATGACTAAAGCAGATCATGCAGCTTGGGTAGCATTAGCAAAAAAATCTTCGTTTGCTAAGTTTGTTGCTAAAGTACCAAATGGTCAAAAATTAATTGATCAAGCATTAGCAGTTAAATAAATAATTGAAATTAATACCCCTGCTCTTTGAAAGACAGGGGTATTTTTTTGTATGATTGATAAATACTTAGAAATTACGAAAAAAATCGCTACTGCTTGTGGAGTATTTGCAGCCGCTAGCATCATGCTATCTATTATTATTGTTACAGAGTTAGTATTTGAAAGATATATATTTGGAAATGCTATAACCTGGCAACCAGAGCTTGTCACACACTTACTTGTTGCCTCTACTTTTATTGGTGGTGCTTATGTTTTTGCGGAAAATGGCCATGTAAATATGGACTATTTTTACACTTTTTTAAGCGAAAAAGGAGTTACAATTTTAAAAATTTTTACCTCTATGCTTTGTTTAATATTTTTTTTAGTTTTGCTTTATGTTTCTTACGAGATTGTTTCGGAAGCCTTTCTTAAAAATTACGATACAGGAACTGTCTGGGGCCCTCCATTATGGATACCTTATTCATCAATGCTGATTGGAGCAATGCTCATGACCATGGCTTATGTCGGAGAGCTTTTAAAACTTGGTAGAAAGCTAAAGGATCTAAGTACATGATTGAAAATATGGACCCATTAACATTAGGAGCCATTGTAGGAATATTTACTGTGATGATTTTATTCTCAGGAATTCCAATTGCTTTTGGATTATGTGTTATTTCTTTAATTTTTTTAGTTGCTGCTGAAGGGGTGCAAATTATTGAAGTGTATGCAGAAACATTTTATTCTGGAATAAATTCTTTTGTTTTACTTTCTATACCAATGTTTATTTTAATGGGTATGGCAGTAGCCCATTCGCCTGCGGGTAAAGATCTTTATACGGGTTTAGATAGATGGCTATGGAGATTGCCAGGTGGATTGGTAATTTCAAATATTGGTGCATGTGCAGTTTTTGCTGCTCTTAGTGGTTCAAGTCCTGCAACTTGTGCTGCAATTGGAACTATGGGAATTCCTGAAATGAGACAAAGAGGGTATTCAGCTAGACTTGCTACAGGATGTATCGCGGCAGGAGGAACTCTTGGTGTATTAATTCCTCCCAGTATCGTCTTAATTGTTTATGGTCTTGCAACGGGAACATCTATTGGAAGATTATTTTTAGCAGGAGTAATTCCAGGGTTGCTACTTGCATTTTTATTTATGCTTTGGGCGTATATACACGCATATTATATAGACAAAGATTCTGCAGCTCGCCTAAAAGCAAGAATACCTCCTACCTTAAAAGAAAAGTTTGAAGTACTACCTAGAATTTTACCTTTTCTAGCTATTGTTGCGGGTGTTCTTTATGTTCTTTATGGTGGAGTTGCCACACCTTCAGAAGCCTCAGGTGTTGGAGCTTTTCTTGTCTTTGTAATGATTGCTGTAGTTTACAAAATCTATCAACCTAAAAAAATATGGGACATTGTAAAAATTTCAATGAAAGAAAGTGTAATGATTATGTTTATCATTGCAGCCTCATATATTTTTGCTTTTAGCCTTTCCACTTTGTACGTAACCCAATCCATTGCCCAGGTGGTAGTAGATATGGGGTTAAATAAGTGGCTACTATTTTTTTATATCAATATTTTTTTACTAGTTTGCGGTTTCTTTTTGCCACCTGTTGCGGTGATCGTTATGACATCATCAATTTTATTACCAATCCTTACTGACTTTGGATTTGACCCTTATTGGTTCGCAATTGTATTTACTATCAATATGGAGATAGGTTTAATTACTCCTCCAGTAGGACTTAATTTATATATAATTAAAGGAATTACGCCCGATGTCAGTTTGGGCGAAATATTAAAAGGATCTATTCCCTTTATAGGAATGATGATTCTTTGCATCTTGATATTGTGTATTTTTCCAGAGATTGTTACATGGTTACCAGACAAACTTATGGGAAAAGATGCTGGATTTTAAAAAAATAATAAGCTCCATTGCCGATGTTGGAAAAGGCATATTAGGAAAAAAGTTTTCTGAAAAGAGAGATTTAGCAACTTTAGTGCAACTCTGTGATGATCTTATTTCATACAAAGGAACAGCCTCAGGAATTGCAATCGCAAGAGAAATTAGTGAAATTTATAAAATTTTAGATAAAGAAGAAAAATTAAATTTCTTTTTAACAATTAATGAAAAATTTAAGCCAAATTTAGAATCGATTGATGATGAAATATCTGTTTATCTAAAAGATAAAAAAAAATTTAATCTGGATAATTTAGGAAATGCCATTGAAGGTAATAGACAAGAGCTTATTCGTAGAATGAATATGGCTCCAGACGGAACATCCGTACTGGTGTCAATGCGCGAAGATTTAATTGAGTTTACCAAAACGAATTCAGAACTAGAAGATTTTGATCAAGACATGAGACATTTGTTTAAGTCTTGGTTCAATCCTGGTTTTTTAAGATTGGAACGAATTACCTGGGAAACTAAAGCCATTATTTTGGAAAAAATAATTCAATATGAAAAAGTTCATAAAATTTTAGACATGAATGATTTAAAAAGAAGACTACAAGAAGACAGAAGGTTTTTTGCATACTTTCATCCTGTTCTCGCAGATG
>Ga0075444_10000067_pt1 | contig 53401 bp, 64 predicted proteins | sample CoawatmetaG01DNA_FD_76836 | JGI IMG/M metagenome (GOLD analysis project Ga0075444, IMG submission 76836) | Marine microbial communities from the West Antarctic Peninsula - Coastal water metaG017-DNA | ecosystem: Environmental > Aquatic > Marine > Coastal | place: Atlantic Ocean: West Antarctic... | reverse complement strand
TTCTTTGGATTCGCAGATTAATAAAAAATAAGGAATAATATATGAGATTGGATAATATGTACCTATACTTAATTGGGTATGCGGTAGTATTATATACAGTTGTTCTCACCATCGAAGTGGTGAGCAGATGAATAGAAATAGGAAGGTTAAAATGAGTAACATAGCACATGACTTAGAAGAAAAGATTATGGACTGTTGGAGTGTTTGTGAAGATATTAATGTAGTATGGGAAGAACACCAAGATAGCAAAGAACCAATGTCTGATGATGAACTAGCAAATATACTACTTGGAATGTCTCAACTCTATGGGCGAAAGTTTAATCGATTGCAAGAGGCATTTGAGAAGATATGTGCCCACGGCGGTGTATGGTTAAGTCCAGAACAAGTTGCGGATTTTAAGAAAGTTGAAAAAAACAACACGGAAATAATCCAGACTGGATTCATACCAAAGACAGTGACGCGAGTAGAATTAATTGATGATACTGGACGATGTTACGTGAAGAATGATGTTAAGGAGACGTTTTATCAATTACAAGACAAAGAACAGACATTAAAAGTGTTTGTAAATTTGGGAGATGAATGAACAAAGTACACAACACAGAACTTCGAATATAAATTATAGTTTGCTATTTTTTGTACCTCTGACATAGTTCTTTATGCCGTGATCTCTAAAGCTGTCAGCTAATTCAAACTTTTTAATTGCCTGCCAATGCCCTCTCATTTTATCTTTAACACGTTGCCAGGGATTCATACCATTTCTAAGTTGTCCATAACTGTTTAAGTAGCAGAATGTACCGTGATGCCTAAATCCCATAACCCAAAAAGGAACAGTAGGAACCAAATCATTATTATTACGCCACCTGTAGTGAGTAACATTAACATGACTAATAAACTGTTTATTACCTACACGCGGAGAACCAAACGTGTATAACGCTTCTGTTTGTTCTTCTAGTCGACTAGCGGCAATTGTAGCCATTGCTCCACCTAAACTATGTCCACATATAAAAAGCGGTTTCTTTTTAGATAATAAAGGAATAATATCAGCCCACAGTTTTTCAACTTCGTCAAAAAACCCATCATGTACTTGCCCGTCTGTTTTAGCTTTATGTTTCCATGATTTTAAATCTGCGGCAACATCATTTAATTCTTTAGGTTGTGTTCCTCTAAAAGCTAATACTTGTTCGCTGTTATTGGTTAATACCATTGCTTGAGCACCATCTTTGTTGAGATATTTTACTTTGCTATATCCTAGCTTTTTTAATTTTTCAGTTAATTTATCATCGAATTTTTTATACGCTAACCCTGATAAATTAGCAAAATGACTACTTCTATTCATGTGATCTCCTATTGTAGTAGTATTTAACCAATTTTGTTATAAATGAATTTAACAATCTTTGAACAACGATCCAAAATTCAATAAATAACATTACTAACGGGAGACACTAATGAAGCGACAAACGAGATCATTATTAGAAGAGCTAGATGAAATAGCGATCAACAAAGACAGAAAACATGTGGTGGAAAGTAGAGCAACCCACCTAATTCAGTCATCTATTAATTTATTAAAGATGATTAAAGAAAACTTTTCTGAAGAAGTGTCTCTAGATTTAGAGAAAAGATTCATAGCGGCAATTAAAAAACAAGAACCAATTAAATTTACTAGAGGCATTAGGAAGCTAAAAAATGATAATTAATGAAATAGATGTAGAGAAGTTTGCAGCTAGAACTAAAAAAGCCCAACAGAAGTCAGCTAAATTATCAGGCGGTTTCACTGGCAAAGGTGGTCAAATTGGCGATGTTATAAAAATGGCTGAAAAGCATCATGCTTTTTGGAAACATGCGGTACAAAAGAATTCCGATGTAGCAAAGTCCAATCCGCAAGGATTACTTAATGCTTGGCTAGAAAAATTCTACGGGACAAGTTCTGCTAAAATGACTGTTAAAAAAGCAACAACATCTGATAATATTAAATTTAAGCAAGGTATGAAGGGTGCTGAAGCGATATTTAGAATTGTAACAGCTATTTTGTTAAAACCTGATACTGAAAATCAAGCAAAACTTTTTAGAGAGCAAATAGTAGATTATATGCCACCTGAAATGCGGAAAAATATCGGCTTCCCACAAGTACGCCTCCCTGAACCAGCAGGCTCGGAAAACCCAACTGCGGCACAAAATCAAACACCTAAATCTAAAACTTATAATGCTGGTGATATAGTAACATGGACGAGTGCTAAAGGTAATACAGTTCAAGGTGTTGTTACTGGGAAGGAAGTCAAGCAAGGTTACACTCAAGTAAAAACTAGTAACAATACAGTAGTAGCCGTCGATTTTAATAAAATCCCATCTACCAGACGGGAAGGAAAATAAATGTTAATAACAGAAGTACTTAAACCGAAACAAGCAAACTGGCAACTATTAAATGAAGCTAGTAATAAAAATTTACATCTAGAACATTTGGAAGATTTGATTCTAAATGACGGCTATGCTGGTGCCGGCACAGCATTAAAGTATATTAATTCTTTAAGAATGATGCTTAATGTTGGCGGCGAAGGACAAAGCAAAGTAACAGTTAAGTGGGACGGTGCTCCTGCTATATTTTGTGGAACTGATCCTGTAGATGGAAAGTTCTTTGTAGGCACTAAGGCAGTATTTGGTAAAACTACAAATAAAGCGGCTAAGTCAACAGCTGACGTCGACAACTGGTATCCGGGCGAAGGACTTAACCTTAAACTTAAAGTAGCACTAGCTACACTATCAAAATTAAACATACAAGGCGTTTTACAGGGAGACATGATGTTTACAGCTGATTCTGTAGAAACAGCTACAATCGGCGGTGAGGACGTTTATACGTTTACTCCTAACACTATTACATATTCAGTACCTGTAGACAGCGACATAGGTAAGCGTATTAAGTCGGCTAAAATAGGTGTTATATTTCATACAACATATACAGGCGAAACATTAGCAGATATGAAAGCAGAATTTGGTGCCCAAGTTGGTAATTTAACACCAACAACAGATGTTTGGTTTGACGATGCTTATTATAAAGATGTAGGCGGAAAAGCAACTTTAACAAGCAAAGAAAATGAAGTAGTCAAAAACGGTTTACACCAGGCACAGATTACATTAAAGAAAGCATCTCCAGAAACATTTGATAAGTTTTTAGAAGATCCTGCTCTTGCTACTTGGTTAAAGCCTTTTATTAATAAAAGAATCACAGCAGGACAAAGTGTAGGAGAGCCGATACAGTTTGTAAAAGAATTTATTGTTTATTTTAAAGAGAAGATGGAAGGCGAAATAACAAAACTTAAAACAGGCGCAGAAGGTCCAGCGGCACAAAAACGACTTGAAAAAATATTAGCAACTGAAAAGTTTATTGAAGACAATTTAAATACTATATTAATAGTAATGGCAGTATACAGACAAGTTATACAACTTAAATTAAAGCTATTAAAGAAATTAGAACGTATTGAACAAAGTGTTGGTACATTCTTAAAAACAGATAACGGTTATAAAGTTACAAACCCAGAAGGTTTTGTGGCATTTGGCATGGAAGGTGGAGCAGTTAAACTAAATGATAGACTAGAGTTTAATGCGGCCAACTTTAACCAAACAAAGAATTGGGGTAAGTAATGGCATTTGAATTTTTAAAAGAAGAATTAGCAGAAGCAAGGATGTTTAAAAATCCTAATCGAATTAATGCTACTAGCCAAGGCCAATTAGCAGACACGTTATATTCTCATTTACTTGGGTTACAAGTAATGAAGTATGAAAATCCAAAAGCGGCACAGGCTTATGCTAGAAAAACTTTAAGTTTGCCATTTAATGCTGTCCGCCCAGGCGGCACAGATTTACATAATTTATTAGCAAGTGTTGATAAAGTACCACAGCACCAAGTACGTGGTTATTTACAAGGCATTGCTACTGGTAAATTAGACACCCAAGCAGATAGACGGGCATTAATTATGTTACAACGTGGATTAGGTGTTAGGAGCGGCGCTACTAACCAAATGAGACGTGTAATTGCTGACTGGCCAAGAATGTTACCAGCAGAACGTAAAGTAGCGGCTACTAGATTAGGTTTTGCCCTAAATCATAGTGCCAAAGGTAGTGACTTTATGCCAGGTTATATGAAAACTATGAAAAAGAAAGACTTAGGAATAGATCAAGCAACGAGCCCACTTAAAAAGAATCCTCTTGTGTGGGGTGCTGTAGCGGGTGCGGCCCTGTACAAAGCAATACGAGATCCACGTATTAAAAATCAGATCAAAGGTATAAGAAATTAGGCATTTTGGCTAAATATTAGTATGCCCGGAATATATATATCGGGTTCATAAAAATATAGGAGTCTTAAAATGGCAAGTTTAACTAGAGCTCACGGCAGTACTAAAGTAATGTACGCGGGTAAAGAAGTAGCATTAACAAAATTAGCAAAATCAAACATCACTCAAGCAGAGCTTGATGGTTGTATCGCTTTTATCGGTCTTACAGCGACTATCGTTGGTATCGGTGACGACACAACAGGTGGTTTCAACGCAGGTGCATCAGATGCGGTTCACATAATGTCAGAAGGTGCGGTTCCGGCAGCAGGTTCAGATTTTGGTGGCCAAACAGGTGTAACAGCAACAGTTGTAGCACTTTTTAACTAATAGTTAATTAGAACACTAGAAAGGGTCTTAGGACCCTTTCTTTATGAGTAACCGTCCATAATAGCATAAATAAACATGTAATGTAATAACTTAAAATATAGTTATTACCAATAAAATGTTATAAATCGGAGATTAATATTATGGCAAATTTAACAAGAGTAAGTCCTGCGGCAACTACATCAAATACAGAGATGGTTGGTGCTAACATGACTTTTTTCACAGTAGACTATGTTGCAACAAATGCTTCAACAGGTCCAGCTGGCGCTCAAGCGGCAGCACACCAAACGATTGGTTCTACTAACACAATTGTAGCAATTGGTCCTATGCTAGATACTAACACACAGCAAACTTTTGCTGTTGAAGGAACTTTAGTTGCGGCAACAATGCAAACGGCTATCAGAGCGTTAGGTACAGTTGATTCAGTTTCATTAGCAGGCGCTACTGTAACTGAAACTAAATTAGGTATTTTGACTGCCGCGGCAGTATCTTAATAACTATTAAGACTTAAAAATTCTTACCTTAGGATTTTAAATAGGCACTTTGCGGTGTCTATTTTTTTGACCTCTATGTCAGCACTAGATAAGTACATATATAATGAATTATCTAAATCTTGACGAAATCTCCTGTTTACATATTGAACACACTAGTAAATGTAATTTACTTTGTCCTCAATGTGCCAGGGTCGGTGATGACGGAAAGAAAAATTCAATACTTCCGTTAGATGAATTGTCACTTGATGATTACAAAAGAATTTTAACACCCGAATTTGCTAAACAAATAAAACGTATATTTTGGTGTGGCAATTACGGAGATAGTATTGCTAGTAATAATTTTTTAGAATGTTTAAAATTTATAAGATATTCGGGAGTAGGTGGACTTACTATAGTTACTAACGGTAGTGCTAGAGATCCAGAGTGGTGGACAGAAGTTGCTAAAATTTTAGATAGGGATACAGACCGTGTTGATTTTAGCATAGACGGACTTGAAGATACAAATCATTTATATCGTATTAATAGTAACTGGAAAAAATTAAAAGAAAACATTACAGCATTTATTAACGCCGGTGGCAATGCCCATTGGGACTTCTTAATATTTGATCATAATATACATCAGGTAGCAGAGGCAAAGGATCTTGCTACTAAACTAAAATTTAAAAGTATTAATTTTAAAAATACTAGCAGATTTATAAACGTAAGCGATTTTAATAATGTAATGGAATTAGAAGTAAGCAATAAGAAATCAACACATACTATTTCTAGTAAAGAAAATACAAATAAAAACAAGTACGAGCAAATTATAGATAAGTTTGGTAGTTTCAATTCTTACGTTGACCAGACACCTATTACTTGTAAATACAAAGTAGACAAAACGGTTTACATAGATTTCCAAATGAAACTATGGCCTTGTTGTTGGGTAGGTGCGCCTACTTACTTTGAGAATGAAGATAATATTCAAAAAGTACAATTGAAAGCATTACAAAATCGATATGAAAAAGATTTTAATTCATTAAGAGAACACACATTAAAAGACGTATTAGAACACGAATTTTATAATAAAGATTTAAACAATAGTTGGGGTAATACAATGGATAGTGAAAATTCAAAATTATTTACTTGCGGCAGAACTTGCGGTAACGAGTATGAGTTTAGTAGTCAAGAAGGTACGTTTAATTCACAAAGGTATACATTATGACATCTACGGCAACACACGGTTCAGTTACAGCAGGGTATAGCTTTGGCACAATAAGAAGCAGATACAAAATAAAAACATTAATAGATATATCTCCCACTGGTATGATATCTGAATTTAGAAATGATGTTCCCCTGCCATTTGTAGATGACCTAAGTAATATTATTAATAATAAAGAAACATGGAACGTTAGTAGAAACGAGCAACGTAATTGGGAAACAGTTATACAATGTATTTCTATTAGGGCACAACCTATTATGTTAGAAGCACCGATTATAGAAACTGTAAATTTAGCTAGCCTAGGATTTGGATATACCGGTAAGAAAAAAGTGTGGACATTTGAGTTTGGCTTTGAAACTACTGATGTTTATTTAAACTATGATGATCCTGTTAATTTACTAATACAGCAATTAGACATTATACCTATTATAACAGGTCTAAACGAAACAACAAATTTAATAACTAACACAATGGTCACAACCGGCATTAAAGTAAATACACTATGTTATCCAATTGACATAGAATAGATAAATATATTTGGTTGACACTAATAGGCAACACTTAGGCACACTTTATAGGCAAAACACAATTCATTGTACTAGTAGCAATTCACTAATTAACAATATATATAGGTGATAAGACACAATGGCGGTTATAGACGTTGAAAAAGAAAGCCTCGAAGCACACGTAGATTTATGTGCAGAAAGGTATAAGAGAATGGAAGAAAAATTAGACTCGATTGACGAGCGTATGACTAAGGTCGATGAGGTCTTGGTTGAATTACGTGATGCAATGTATAAAGACAAGTCGTCTCGTAATAAGCAGATAACAACAGTTGGCGTTGGAGTAATAGGGGCATTATTGTCCGCTGTTGCATTTCTAACATATCAACTAATTATTCTTAATTAATATAGCGTACTAAATACAAGTATGCTAGTAGAAGAAATTACATTAGAAACGACGATGGCATGGGCTAGATCCGGTAAAAAGGTAGTCCGTAAATATCGTTGTTCAACAGGAAGACTCAAGGGTAAGATTGTTTCAACGCCCGGTGCTTGTTATAAAGCCCCCAATGTTAAAAAACGAATTCAATTAATGATTACTAAAGCAAAGTTTAAAAGAAGAAATGCTATGAAATCAAAAAGAACTAAACGGATTAATCCAGCAAGTCGTAGGGTACAGTCAATGAATAAAGCAATGAGTGGAAGAAGAAAATGAGCTATTTTAAATTATTAGAAGCAATGCCAACAATTGCTAGGGTTACTAAAGTTTCCGGAGACGGTAAACAAATATCAGTACAAACAGGACCTGGACAGAGCATGGAGTTAGACTTAGATAAAGATCCTAACATTGATGTTAGTCAAGACAACGGCAAAACTTCAATAAAATTAAATCGTGATAATAAAAATAAACTTAAAAAACCAGGCGGCGTTAAAGTAGGCGGAGGTGTTTCTATAGAAGAGAAAGATCTAAAAGAACGAGACATAGGCCTACTTAAAGCAGTTGCCCAGCAAATGGAAGCAGATGCCCACAAAGGCGACTATACCGCAATAGAAGAATTGTTACAAGATGTTTCAGAAGAAGAATTAAAAGGCTTTCTTTCTGACCACAGAAGTCCTAATGAATGGCCAGAATCAGTAGAAGAAGACCAAGGACAAGCAGATAGATATCACAATGAAACGTTGGGTTTACTAATTAAAAGACTAAAGTCGATAATTGATGGAGCAACTAGATCTCCAGTAGCACCGCACCAAGCTCTTGCACCGTCACACTTTAAAACAACACTTGAATTTGTTATAGATGAACTTGAGAATTTAAAGTTAGCATTTCCAAATAAATTCTATAAAGAGTCTAAAGTTGAAGTAGACAACGAAGGTAACATTGCAGGCTACTTAGATACTATTGATGAGTATGTAGAAATGTTATTCACAGACCTTCCTAAAAATAAATATGGACAGATAGCATACAGAATTCAAAATGCTGTTGACGACATTAGAACTAGAGAACTTGGATTAAAGCCAAGCAATATTAGAAGTCAGCACGCCGAATCAGTCCAAAAAAAAAGACTAGTTGATACTGGTTTAGATCTCGAAGAAGGCCCACACGATAAACACATATTTAAAGCCATTTTTATGGCAGGCGGCCCCGGCTCTGGCAAATCATTTGTAGCACAAGAAGTATTAAAACAATTTGGATTAAAAGTAATTGACTCAGACAAAATGTTTGAATACTTAATGTCAAAGAAAGGCATGGATGTAGGTGACCCAGAACAAATTTATAGTCCAGACGGACAAGCAACTAGAGACCATGGTAAAAAACTAATATCGATACAAAAAGGTTGGTGGCTAGATGGTAAAATAGGTGTAGTAATTGATGGCACTGGCCGAGACGTAGAAAAAACAGCAAAAATAAGACAAGAAATGATTGATTTAGGCTACGGCACACTAATGCTATATGTTAATACTGATTTGGGAGTAGCACAACAACGAAACCAAGAGCGTAAAAGAAAATTACCAATATTAAAAGTAGAACAAATGTGGCGAGCAGTACAAGAAAATATAATGAAGTTTCAACAATTATTTGGAGCAGATAGATTTATTGTAATAGATAATTCAGGCGGATTAGAAGATCCAGATAGACAACAAGCATTCACAAAAGTTGAAGGAAGTTTAAGAACATTCCTAACAGCACCACCCCGTAACCAACTTGCCCAAAAATGGTTATCAGCAAATAAAAGATAATGTTTTATAAATTAAGCCCTACTGTAAAAATTTGGGTTAATAAACAAGAACAACACATACTAACACTCATAGAGAATTCAGAAGAAGGCGAACTATTGCGATCAGAATTAAAACAAGAATACTTACTTGACATTAACCGTTTGGTAAGTAAAAGCATAATCTGGCGTAAGAGTATGGGCGGTGATGTGTTATATGGCAAAAAGCGAAAATAGATTTCCTATAATAGTTAAGCAAGATACGTTTACTCGCGTAAACGAATCTATAGTCGTTCAGATTAAAGGTGGCTATTGGCGATATATAAGGGAAGATGAAAAAATAGAGTTTTCATCAAGATTAGGTGCTGTGTCGTATGCAGTGGCATATGAAACCGGTCATTCGGCAGAAACTATTAGAAGAATCGATAATAATTTAGGAAAACATAAGAATGATGCTGTGTTTCATAGGTATCATTTAAAGGAAGCACATAAAAGACACGATAGCGATGCTATATTGCTGTATCAAACTAAACTCGACAAAAGTATGTCTGGGTGGGATAATGCAATAAACGAATTAAAAGAATTATCAAAAGCGATGAACATTATATAAATACTATATATGAATTTAAAGGGCTAAAATTATGAATTTAATGGAAATAGAAAAAAGAGTCACTAGTTCAGCAGTGAACAAACAACTTAAAAAAACATTTAATCACGAAATTGATTTTACTAAGCTAACACCAGCGTTAGCAATGGATATACTAGAATCAACTAGAAATGATATTAAACAAATCAAATTACATGGCAGTGACGTTAAAACATCACAAAAGTATCTAAATGCTATAATGACTATGGAAACATTGGAAAAATGGATCACAGAACAAAAAATAGTCTCAGAGCACGATATTCCAGGACGTAAAATGCAAGTAACTGATGCTGATAAAAATGCTAACACGCCGGCGTGGAAACGTTTTAAAGCAGGCGATCCTAGATATGAATATAAAGGTAAAGCTAAAGAGTCTGTAAAAGAAGCATTTGGAGATAACGCAACTGCTAAACAGGCTTTAAGAATGCTAGTTGGATCTAGCAATTATGCCAAGGCATTAAGAGCAATGGAAATGGCAAGATCAGGTAAAAGTGTACCAGCAAACTTTATGGAAGGATTATTTCCATTATTAGACTTGTTAGAAAATGTAATGTCAGCAAGTCTTTCAAACGTACATATTATGAAGCAACTTGATAAAAGAAGCCGACGTATGTTGAAAGTTAAAGAAAGTGTTCTTAAAGAAGGAGAAATGGAATCCGCAGAATTAGTATTAGCCGCTAAGGATATGGTTGACCAACTTCAAAAAATGCAAGAACAATTAGGCGAATTACAAAACGAAAATCTTCCTCCGTTAGTAGATGCTATTAGAGATGAAATGGGCCAAGACAGAGCAGACGCTTTTTCAAATGCCGCTAAAGGTACAGTAGAAACTTGTTTAAGTGCTGTTGAATCAGCAAGAGCTGGCATGGATAGTGCTACTAGAATGTTAACTGGCGAAGAAACAGGCATTGATTTAGGTGCTGAACCAGAAGACGACTTAGGTGCTGATACTATGGAACCAGCTGGTGAGATAGATATAGACGCCGTTGATGCTGAAATGCCTGCTATGGACTTAGATTCCGAAGAAGGTGGAACAGAAGGTGAACCAGGACTAGACCGAGAGGAACGCTAAAATGCGACTCGACGAGTTTGCTCCTACTAAATTATCCTCGTTAATGGCATTCTTAGCCAATAAAATTCAAGGTGATGACAAAGAAATCCCCATGAAGGCCTTCATTGCAATGGGCCATAATATGGGAATACCTTTAAATTACATAGCACTTAAAAAAGCATACGACGAAAATCCTAACTTACAAAATCTTATCGCTGACTTAAATCAAGACAGCATTATATTAAAATCCCCAGACGAAATAGATACAGACACGTTAGACACCGAACAGCCAGAAATAGACGCTGATAAAAAAGTAAATGACATGGCTAAACGAGCTCTTAACAAAAGAAGATAACCAAGACTTACCTCCCTCCTATATAGTTTTTATAACTAATTTATGTAACACTAACGTTACAACACACAAACACACAGGAGAAACAAATGACTACAAGTAAAAATGCGTACGAAATTCGTACAGAAATATTAGGCATGGCCCAAGGCTTTGTTATGGACAAGTTTCATAATCAACATCAAAAATGGCAAGACTCAACTGATAGGCATCCAGAAACTGGTGCTATACTATCTACTAATGACAGCCCACACTACCCTTCATCAGACGAGATACTACAAGAAGCAGAGAAGTTATATTCTTTCGTTGATAGTAAGTAGAAGTCTTATAAACCCGGAGGAAACTTCGGGTTTTTTCTTTACTTAGACTTGACTTCCTATTATAGACCTGTTATAATAGTAACATAGTTGAGAGAGGTCATTATGATAACAGAGAAATTTAATTATACCCAATTAAAACGAAAAAGTGTTGAGGGCAAACGCCTTTACACAACACCAGAAGGTACCGCAGTTCCTAGTGTTACAACAATCTTAGATAAAACTAAGTCTGAAGAAAAACGAATGGCTCTTGCTAATTGGAAGAAACGAGTAGGCGCTAAAGCGGCCCAAGAAATTGTTACCGAAGCATCAGGCCGTGGAACAAGAATGCACAAGTACTTAGAAGATTATTGTATTGATGATAAATTAAAAACACCAGGCTCTAATCCATTTAGTCAACAAGCAAATAAAATGGCTGAAGTTATTGTAGAGCAAGGCATGTGTAACTTTACTGAAATATGGGGGACAGAAATCCCGCTATATTTCCCAGAATTATATGCTGGCACAACAGACGCTGTTGGAATATACAATGGCAAGCCTAGTATTATTGATTTTAAACAAACAAATAAACCTAAAAAAGAAGAATGGATCGACGATTATAAAACACAGTTAGTAGCTTATGCCCTTGCCCATAATGAAGTATACGGTACAAACATTAAACAGGGCGTTATTTTAATGTGTAGTAAAGACTTATTATACCAAACATGGACAATTAAAGACGACGAGTTTGAACTTTTTACAGAGCACTGGTTAAATAGAGTTCAATCATACTATCAACTTATGGCATAAATACTTCTATATAAGGAGTTATTTAAAATGGCCGTAGTTCAAATATCACGAATTCAACACAGACGAGGTTTAAGTGATGACTTACCTCAATTAACATCAGCTGAGCTTGGCTGGGTTATTAACCAACGTAAACTTTATATAGGAAATGGTTCTGCCGTAGAGGGAGCACCTACTATAGGAAACACCGAAGTACTAACTGAGCATAGCAACATTTTAGCTGGTGCCAACAGTTATACATATAAAGGTGATAGAGCAGGTTACACAGCAGGATCAACAACAGCAAGAAGTTTACAAACTAAATTAGACGACTTTGCTAGTGTATTAGATTTTGGTGCTAAAGGTGACGGTGCCACTGATGATACGACGGCAATTAACACAGCATTATATCAATTATATTGTGTACAAGAAACTAGTACTATTACTAGGCGATCTTTGTATTTCCCACCAGGAACATACATTTTAAATACAGACGAAATTAAAGTGCCGGCGTATGCTCATATGATCGGGGCAGGGCAAGAAAAAACATTCCTCAAACAACAAACAGGTGGCGGAAAAGTAGTTTTAAGAACAGCAGACAGTGATCAAAATATATCTGCTAGTATTGGAACAGGATCTGCAATAACACCTAGGTATATTACTGTTACCGGAATGACATTACACAATACAACCGGCGACCATGTTGCTTACGTAGAGCAATGTAATGAAATAAGATTTAATGATGTAGGATTTAAGGGAAGACTATCAGCAGGCCCTACTTCAGTGGGCAACAAATATGCTTGTGTTAAAATAGACCAGACAGCAACTCATGTAGCAACACATATTGTATTCAGTGGGTGTGATTTTACATTTAACGACATTGGTGTTATATCAGATGTAGCACACACAAATGTTGTATTTGATGCTTGTTCGTTTGCTTATTTGTATGAAGCATTTCGTATAGGTGAAAATGTTGTTGGTGGCACGTATGCCAAGGGATTAAGAATTCAAAATAGTCAATTTGATAACATCACAGGAAGAGCCCTTTATATATTTAACGGACGGGCAATAACGTCAGCGTTTAATACGTATAAAGATTGTGCTACAAATTTAGCCGGAGCAGGAAATCCAATAGCGCCTGTTATTGATTATAATCACGATGGTAACGGAGCGTTTGGTGATTGGTTTGACAGGTCAGATGTGGATGCTTTGATATACCCTAGAGTCGAGCATAACGGGAAAGAGGTTTATACAGCGTTAGCAGACAACTATATCGGCTATGGCTATTCTAAAGAATTTGCTGGTAAAAAAGTTGTCCTTTTAGACAATCAAACTTCAGCAATTACAACTGGTATAGCATTTAGTAGGGCAACAGAAACTAGTATGAAAATATCATATGCTATTAGCAGAGGTGTTAGAATGCGAACCGGGACTATATGGATAACCAACACAACAGCAGATAGTTCAATTTCAGATAATCTTATTGAAGAATCAGATGTCGGCGTTGATTTTAGCTTAGATAGATCCGGAAGTGACACAAAGTTATTTTATAAAACTAATAGTCAAGGCAACACCGCCAGCTTCTACTACAAAATAGAACGCAACTACTAATTACATATACAAAGAATGTTTGACCTTTCGTACCAAGAGAAAGTCAGGGCATGGCGTAGTTTTCGCTTAGAAGTGTCGTGGCTGGATAGAGATGAGATCTTAGATCGTACTGCTAAATTGTGGGCAACGGCTCCAATCGCAATGCCGCATCTAGTTTTTGACTTACCGGATACTTGGCCACAACCGTGGGATTTGATATCTTATCATTCTTTTGACGAAGTTGGAAAAGCACTAGGGATATATTATACACTTTATTTGACAAATAGATTTGACAAACGGGACCTAGATGTAGTATTATATAGTAACACAAATAGTTCAACGGCAATAGCCACTGTCGATGTCTACAACAAATATACTCTTAATTGGAGTCATGATAAGGTTGTAAATACTTCAACAGTAGTAAAAAGTAGTTCCAATAATAGACTTTGGAGATATAATTATGTTGAACTTAGAACAGAATCGTACTTATGATGATAGCAGTAAGTATTCAAAGAATGTAGGAAATATAGTAGTCATGAATAACATATCAATTAAAAAAAGAACAGGTATCAATGAACCGTTAGATCTAGAAAAGATGCACAAGGTCGTTTTTCACGCTTGTGGCAACTTAACAAATGTAAGTGCGAGCCAGGTAGAAATTAATAGTCATTTAAGTTTTTTCAACGGAATGACAACGGTAGAAATACAAGAAACATTAATTAAAAGTGCCGCAGACTTAATAAGTGAAAGCACACCCAACTATCAATACGTTGGCGGAAGATTAATATCATATCATTTACGAAAGATGGTGTACGGAGAGTTTGAACCGTGGCATCTTCATAAACTTGTTAAAAAGAACGTAGAAGAAGGCTATTATGATCCGGAACTATTACACACATATTCAGAAGACGAATGGAATAAACTAAATGGGTTTATTAAGCACTCACGTGATAATAATTTAACTTATGCCGCAATGGAACAGTTTAGAGGAAAGTATCTAGTACAAAATAGGGTTACTGGAGAACTTAAAGAAACACCTCAAATAACTTATATACTAATTGCCGCAACATTGTTTAGTAAGTATCCAAAAGAGACCAGATTGAGCTGGGTAAAAAAATATTATGATGCTATTAGCAACTTTGATTTAAGTTTACCTACGCCAGTAATGGCAGGAGTTAGAACACCACAGAGACAATTTAGTTCTTGTGTATTGATTGAGACAGGCGATAGCTTAGATTCGATTAATGCTACTACTAGCAGTATTGTAAAATATGTTAGTCAAAAGGCAGGCATAGGAATTGGAGCAGGATCTATTCGTGCTTTAGGGTCACCTATTAGAAAAGGTGATGCTTACCACACAGGAGTTGTTCCTTTTTATAAAATGTTCCAAGCCGCAACTAGGAGTTGTAGCCAAGGTGGAGTAAGAAATGGAGCCGCTACACTATACTATCCTATTTGGCATTTAGAGATTGAAGATTTATTGGTTTTAAAGAATAACAAAGGTACCGATGATAATCGAGTACGACATATGGACTACGGAGTACAGTTTAATAAATTAATGTATGAACGCTTAATTGCCGGTCAAGACATTACTTTATTCAGCCCACATGATGTGCCTGGGTTATATGAGGCATTCTTTGCTGATCAAAACAAATTTAAAGAGCTTTACGAGAAAGCTGAACGGTCTACTAAAATAAGAAAACATTCTATTCCCGCTTCTAAGTTGTTTAGTCAATTTATGGAAGAAAGAAAAAACACTGGAAGAATATACTTAATGAATGTCGACAATGCGAATGAGCATGGTTCATTCAAACCAGAAGTAGCACCTATTAAACAAAGTAACTTATGCTGTGAAATTAATCTACCTACTAAGCCATTAAGCAGTTTTAATGACGAAGAAGGTGAAATAGCACTATGTACATTATCTGCTATCAATTGGGGTAACATAAAGGATCCTAGAGATTTCGAAGTGCCGTGTGAATTAGCAGTAAGAGGATTAGATGCGTTGCTTGACTATCAGGATTATCCTGTTAAAGCCGCAGAAAACAGTACAATGAAAAGACGTCCACTAGGCGTTGGTATTATTAACCTTGCTTACTGGATGGCAAAAAATGATATGACATACAGTAAGCCTAATTTAGAATTAATTGACAGATGGGCAGAAGCGTGGAGTTATTACTTAATTAAAGCTAGTGCCGATTTGGCAGTAGAGCATGGTGCTTGTCCTGGAAACAATGATACAAAATACAGCGATGGTCTTTTGCCTATTGACACTTACAAAAAAGATGTAGATGAACTAGTGCCACACAAAGAACGTATGGCATGGACAAGTTTAAGAAAACAACTTAAAAGTACAGGAATTAAAAATTCAACGTTAATGGCACTTATGCCTGCTGAAACATCAGCACAAATTAGTAACAGTACAAACGGAATTGAGCCACCTAGAAGTTTAGTAAGTATCAAACAAAGTAAGCACGGTGTACTTAAACAAGTAGTACCAGGTATTGCTACACTTAAAAACAAATATGAATTACTTTGGGACCAAACGTCACCAGATGGTTATATTAAGATTATGGCGATATTCCAAAAATATGTTGATCAGGGAATTAGTGTTAATACAAGCTACAATCCAGTACACCATGAAGATGAAAAGATACCAATGAGTACTATGCTAGGACATCTTTTAACTTTTTATAAGTATGGCGGAAAGCAATTGTATTATTTTAATACGTATGACGGTGCTGGCGAAATAGAAATTAAAGATATAATTAGCCAAGCAGAAGAAGTAACAACAACTTTAGGTAGAACAAGTTTTGGTAGCGACATCGAATATGATGAATACTGTGAGTCCTGTGCTATATAGCACACTCACTATAGTAAAGTAGAAAGAATCGAGGAAATGAATTGAAAACAGTATTTCAAACTGATAAGAAAAAAGATCACGTAAAGAGCCTAGCGTTCTTAGACCCAAACGGCGGAGTCGATATCCAACGTTATGATACTATGAAGTATCGACAATTTGATAAATTGACTGATAAACAACTAGGATTTTTTTGGAGACCTGAAGAGGTTGATATTAATAAAGATGCGGCAGACTTTAAAGGGCTAACTCAATTCGAACAACATATTTTCACGTCAAACCTAAAACGTCAAATACTGTTAGATAGTGTTCAAGGACGCTCTCCAAATGCGGCTTTCCTACCATTGGTTAGTATACCTGAGTTGGAAACTTGGATCGAAACATGGGCGTTTAGTGAAACAATTCATAGTCGTAGTTATACACATATTATTCGTAATATTTACAGTAACCCAACAAAAGTGTTTGATGAATTACTAGACATTAAACAAATTGTCGATTGTGCTAAAACTATTTCAGCGTCATACGACCAGTTAATTCATAAAACAAAGTTATACGAACTATTAGGCGAGGGCACACATAATCTTAACGGAAAGAAAGAATCGGTTACATTGTATGAACTCAAGAAGTTACTATGGATATGTTTAATGAGTGTAAATATCCTAGAAGGTGTTCGTTTTTACGTTTCGTTTGCTTGTAGTTGGGCATTTGCTGAATTAAAGAAAATGGAAGGTAATGCTAAAATTATTAAGTTTATTGCTAGAGATGAGAATGTTCATTTAGCAAGTACACAAACATTAATAAAAATATTACCAAACGATGATCCTGACTTTAAAAAGATTGCTAAAGAAACAGAACAAGAATGTGTTGACATGTTTATGGAAGCAGTAGAACAAGAAAAAGAATGGGCTGACTATTTGTTTAAAGATGGCTCAATGATAGGATTGAATACTGAACTACTAAATCAGTATGTAGATTGGATTGCTCATAGACGTATTTTAGCAGTTGGTTTACCTAGTCCTATTAAAGTGCCAGCATCAAATCCTCTACCATGGACAGAGAAATGGATAGCAGGAAGTGATGTACAAGTAGCACCACAGGAAACTGAAATAAGTTCTTATATTATTGGCGGAACAAAACAGGATATTAAAGAAGACACGTTTAGTGGCTTTGAATTATGAAGGAAAATATGATAACAGTATATACGAAAAATATATGTCCCTATTGTGTTAAGGCTAAAAACTATTTAGACTTACAAAATATAGCATACGAATCAATCAACATAGAAGACGATCCAGCTGGAAGAAACTTTCTAGTTGATCAGGGCCTAAGATCTGTCCCTCAACTATTTGTAGGTAAGACTTTGCTAGTTGCAGGTGGTGCCAACGAATTAGTTAAATTATCAAAAGATCAAATCAATGAAAAAGTAGAATCAATTCAAGGAGAATAGAATGTTAAAAACAAGTCAATTCAAGACTAACGATATAATTTGTTTTAGGATAACAACAGGTGAAGAAATAGTAGCCAAATTAGCCATCGAAGATACTCACACATATACAGTTAAAAAACCTTTAGCATTAGTTAATGGACCAAAAGGAGTTGTTATGGTTCCTGCGATGGTAACTGTAGATCCACATGCTGAAATTGTATATAACAAAACAGCAATAATTTCAAGTAGCACTCCAACTAAAGCAGTTGAAGCCAGTTATGTTGAAAGCACGAGTGGACTGGTAATGGCAACAGGTACCGGCGCAAATAAATTAAAAGCAAACTAAAGATTGTCAAACTTAACCGTAAACTCTTGGGATGAATTTCAACCATTAAAAACTGTAATGGTAGGGTCAGTCTTTGAGGATAGTTTCTTAGATGGGATTAAGAATACAACTATTAAAAACGGTCTAGCTAAAATACTTCGTGAAACACGAGAAGATATTGAATACTTTAAACAAACATTATTAAGCCACGGCATTGATGTTATACAACTTACACCAAAAGAACTAGGTTACCAAGATAGTATATTAGATTATACAGATTGGCAAACAGGAGAAATAGGTGTAAGTAGTCCTATTAAGGATTTTCCAGAAGCAAGTGACTTTGGTGTAAACCACAGGAACATACGCTTATCACGTGATTCTAGTACAGGAATACCTCAACCACCATTAGCAATAAGAGATGATGCTCTAGTAATGGGCAACAAAATATTAATTACACAGGCTCACGTATATAGTACTAACTTGTCTGCTATAAAGTATAAAGAAATGTTTGGCGATGCTGTAGTAGATAATAGTATATATGAAAAGAATATTAACTTTAGGCGTAGTATTAAAAACGTTAAAAGTTGGGCAGAACGACATCATTTATCTATTGATGTTGATGATATAGCAGAACTAGAAAAGTTACAAAGCTCTACGCCATTAAACGGATGGTGTGCTCCTAACTTAACTAGGCTTGGCAATAAAGTTTTAGTTGATGTGTGGCAAACTCCAGAGGTAGTAGAAGAATTTTTAGAACCTAACTATAAAGACTTTGACTTTCATAAAATTTTTATTGGTGGACACAACGACAGCGTGTTTAGTGTAGTTCGTCCAGGCTTAGTAATTGCTACTCCTTGGTTCAAACCGTATGCTGATATTTTTAAAGGTTGGGATATTATTTGGTTTGATCAACCAAGTTGGGGTAAGGAAGTTAAATCAGCAATAAATTTAAGACACAACAACCAAGGTTGTTATTGGACACCCGAAGTAGAAGAAAATCCACAATTAGAAAATTTTATTAACAACTGGCTAGACAACTGGCATGGACAATCAGACGAAACTATATTTGATGTTAACGTTTTAGTCATTGATGAGAAGCATGTTGTTATTAATAGTAACGATAAAAATTTAATAAATCAGCTCGAGCAGAGAGGCATCACTCCAATTTATGTTCCTTTAAGGCACAGATTTTTCTGGGACGGCGGGTGGCATTGTAATACACTTGACATTCACAGAAAGGGCAAACAAACCGACTACAACCTATAAACTGGGTGTTTTTCCAATCACTTTCTTGACATTTATATCGTAATATGTTATAAATATGTACGTGATGTTGAAGCAATTCAAACACTAATCAGGACCCGGGGGCAGTACCCGGCAACTCCACCATAAGCATATTCGTTCCTAAAGTTGAGAATATTTTTATGATGGGGTTGATATAGGATCGACTGGTAGTTATTAGGAAAGTGGAGTCACTCCGATGTAAGCTGGATTAACGCGAACAAAAACTATAAACGCAAAAGATAATGTGTTTTTTGAGGACTATGCCATAGCGGCATAGTTGCTCGGGGTTAGAAGATGCCTATCAACAGAAATCTACAAAAGGGCACTCACCATTGTTTGGTGAGTGTCTTTACATATATGTAAAGGAAAAAGATATGAAAAAAATACTAATCGCCACTATGGCTTTAGGCCTAATGTTTACAGGTGCTTCGGCATTTGCAGACGTTAACCTCTATGGTTCAGTAAACTACAAAGTCAGCAATGATGATGATAGTACTGGAAAAGCTGTTTTGAAGGCACAAGACAACGGATCTAAAATTGGCGTTGATTTTTCTGAGACATTAGTCGAAGGCCAGTCAGCTACTTTAACAGGTTTTGGTAAATTAGAAATTGGTGTTGATACAGATGATGCAGGATCTGATACATTTGATTCTAGACTAGCTTATGTTGGTGTAGACGCAGGTGCGGTAGGTGCAGTATCTATGGGTAGACAAACAAATCCAGGTGCTGGTGTAAGTAAGACAAACATATTTAATGTGTATGGTGGAAACGCAACATTTAATTATGCTGATCGTTCTTCTAACACAGTAAAATATTCTAACACAGTAGGTCCTGTAACTTTAGATGCTCTAGCAGTAATTGACGGAGCAACTGGAAAAACAGGTATGGATGTGACTGACATTTCGGCTTCTATGGACATAGGCCCAATATCAGTAGCAGGCGGAATGGTAAATGATAAAGTTAACGTTATCAAATATCGTTTACTATCTGGAAGCATCGACATAGCTGGTATTACACTAGCTTCTACTTATTCAGTTAAAGATGTAGTTGGTACTGCTGACTTAACTGGTATGGAATATACAGCTTCTACAACTCTTGCTGGTAACACAGTATCAGTTGGATTCCAGGACAAAGAAGGCACAGCAAAATACTACACAGCTGGTGTTAGCCGTGACTTGTCTAGTTCTTTAAGCACTTATGTTGAATATCAGTCAACTGACTTAACTTTAGCATCAAGCACAGATACATCACAAATGGCACTAGGACTTAAATTTACGTTCTAAGTTATTTGTAAGTTATTACTAAAGGTAGGCTTCATTAATTTGAGGTCTATCTTTTTTTATGGCTAATTATTAATATGATAGCATACTTTTCTTTTCAACCTGGAATGGGCGGCCATTTTTTTCTAAGGCTTTTGCTTTGGAGATGGGGACTAGCAGACAAACCTGTTAGCAATAGTTATTGGAATGAATATCATTTCCCTGAAACCCTTTGGCAGTTGCCTGATTTCTCTCGTCTACAAATTGATTTAGAGTACGGAGAAGACTGGATTAAAGAAGGACAATATGATCCTACTGTAATAGAACAATACTTAGAAACATTTAATATTCCCAAAGATAAAAATTCTTTTATACTTGATCATCAAATATTCCCAAACTTAAACAAATCAATGAAAAAGGTAAAAGGTGTAAGATGCCCAATTATTGCTATTACAACAAAAAATAAAGACACGGCACTTTTTTGTAGAAATTTAAGAGATGTAAAATCATTAATGAAAGATAATTTTGGATTACGAGACAAGCAAAATATGGAAGTTAGGGAAAAGCCTATTTGGTATACTACTGGCCCGTCTCCGCATGAGTTAGGTGCTAGAGCATTACTACCAATACCTCAAAAGCAAAAAGTGGAAATTTTTGAATGGATAGACTTAGAGGTTGAACACGCTGATTTAATTTTTGACTATGATAAGTTAATAGAAGGCGACATTAGTTGTTTTAAAGAAATAGACGATTATTATAAATTTGCTCCAATAGAACTAGATGAAGATGTCATAAATTGTATTAAATGGTATCATGTAGAAAATAAAAAGTTAATACAAGATATAGAAAATGGTTGACAATTTCGAATAAATATAGTATAATAATAAATTATTATAAAACCTTATAAGGTACAATATGAAATAGATAATGAAAACAACACATGAGAGCCACTAGCACATATTCTAGCACATAGAAATAGGGTATGAGGATAAGGCAACCAACAGAGTTTCTAATTGGATTTGTAGCTATGTACAAGTCCAATTTTTTTGACTAACGTATCGTAACCAAATAAGTACTAGCATGGATAATTGTTTTCACAGTTGGGGTGAACTATCAAAGGTACTTGTGGGAGATGTTTTGCCGGCAAGTGTTTACGACGGTCTCCCTACCCAAATTAAAAATTGCCTCACACAGATAACAGAAGAAACACAAGAAGATTTAGAAAACATGTGTTCAGTTCTACGTTCTCACGATGTTGAGGTTGTAAGACCTAATATTAAAACCTATATGGAAAATGAAGGGTTCACTCATGCTGAGCAAACAATAGCAGAACGTAAAACACTTCCAGGTCAACCATTTGCTGTAAGAAACCACATGTTACGCTGGCACGATAAAATATTTGTTGGAGCCAAGTGGGCATGGGAAAATTACGGTAAAGAAGCATTACACGATCATAAGGATGACGTTATACTATTTGATTATTTTTGCGCCAGCGATGTCTTTAGGTTAGGCAAAGATTTGTTAATAGATACACAAAATAAAGATAACTTACCGTTTACTGAATGGATTAAAAAATATAGAGACACACATGAACTAGATGTTAATATTCATACAGCAAGTATGGGTGGCCATAGTGACTCGAGCGTGTGTCCTATTAAGCCGGGGCTGTTATTAACACGTTATGAAATAGACCAATATTCGGATACGTTTCACGGCTGGAACATACATAAACTGCCTCACTATATGCCAAATGACTTAGAACGTTACCATAGACTTTGGGAAGATTTTAGTTTTAAATTAGTTAACGAACCGCAACAAGAAGCAATAGATTTTATTAAGCAGTACCTAACACATTGGATTGGTTATAGTCAAGAAACTACATTTGAAGTTAATATGTTACATATTAATCCAGAAACAGTTATTACAAGTCATACAAATAAAGATGTTACTAAACTGTTAAATAACAATGATATTGAAGTAATACATTGTCCTTTGCGACACAAATATTTTTGGGACGGTGGTAGTCATTGTGTTACGTTTGATATTAACAGAAAAAGTGAACCTGAGGATCTTTTTAATAGACGAGAAGATCTTAATTTCGGCGAACTATGGAGAGAATAGATAATGTACGAATATAAAGCAAAAATAATTAAAATTGTAGACGGTGATACTGTTGATGTTGATATCGATTTAGGATTTGGGATTTGGATGAAAAATGAACGTGTAAGAATCATGGGCATTGATACTCCAGAATCTAGAACACGTGATAAAGTAGAAAAGAAATTCGGCCTTGCGGCTAAGAAAAGATTAACAGAGCTATTAAAAGAGCATACGGTGTTAATGACTGAGGTAGATAAGAACGGTCTAGACATGAAAGGTAAGTTTGGCAGAGTCTTGGGAGATTTTAAAACAGATAGTGGCGTAAAAGTTACTCAAGTTTTAATCAAAGAAGGACACGCTGTAGCATACTTTGGCGGTGCTAAAGCAGATGTTGAAGCTCAACACATGAAAAATAGAACACGTTTAATTAACGAGGGTGTAGTAACACTCTAAACTGTTGTATTTTTACAACAGATCTACCCTAAAAATTGGTTGACAAATTGGCCAAAATATGCTATAATATTACAATATAAACAATAAAGACAGAGGCATATTATGGCTAACTTGGGTAGAGGCTTATTAATTTTAATAATTGTTCTTATTGCTTGGGCAATCAAACCAGCACACGCTACAACAGGCGCAACATTTACTTCTCAAGCAGAACATATTCTTTGGCAATTACTAGAAATAGAAGGTGTGGCAAATAAAGACCATCCAGAAGTAATGTGTTTAGCAGAGAATATTTACTTTGAAGCAAGAGCAGAAGCATTTTCAGGTAAGGCAGCCGTAGGCAATGTTACTAGAAACAGAGTAATTGATTCTAGATGGCCTGATACATATTGTGATGTTGTTACAGACGGTCCTGTAAAAGAATCATGGAAAACAAGACAGTATAAAGATTTAGCAGATTCAGAAAGAGTATATTATCCTAAGAAGTACAGATGTCAATTTAGTTGGTACTGTGATGGTCATAAAGATGTTATATGGGCCAACTATGAATTAACGGGACAAACTATTGAAGGTAATGCTAGAGCATGGAGAGAATCAGTAGAAGTAGCAATATACATTTTAGAAGTAGGAACAATGGCAATAAAAGATAACACTAACGGTGCTGTATTTTATTATGCTCACAACCTAGTATATCCAAGTTGGGCAGAAACTAAAGAACTAGTGGGTATATTAGGCAACCACACATTTATGAAATAAATATTATTATGAGAATGTTTGAAATCACAGAACCAGATCAAGTAATGCTAAGAGCATTAGCCAAAGAGATTAGAGGAACCCAATCATATACTCAAATCAAGCAACTTGTTGTGAAACATTTTCCAATGATAACAATTGATGTACATAAGTCAATTAAAATCGATCAAGGATCGATGAACATTAGTGCTCACTATGATCCTGACAAAGACGAAGAAGGTGATCTACCTATTCATATTGATTTGTTTTTTAGCAACGAAGACACCGACCAACTTACTTGGACAAAGGAAGGCAGAAAGTTTTTCTTATATAACTTACAAGATGTAATGAAGCACGAGCTATTACATATGAAACAGCACAGGCAGAGGGATTTTCATCCAGGTAAAGATGGATATGTAAGTGATAAAGGCATGGAACGAGAATATATGAGTCGTCCAGATGAGATTGAAGCATATGCTATGAATATTGGAGATGAATTCATACGTAAAGTTGGCAAAGAAGGTGCGGTGGACTTACTCAGAATGGCCAAGAAAACAGCACAATTCAAAACTGAAGTTGGACATTTTTTAAGTCCAAACTTGTTAGCCTACTTTGCTCTTTTTAAGTGGGACACAACTCATCCAGTAATCAAACGATTACTCAAAAAAATCTATATATATTTAAAACAATCGAAATAAAAGGTTGACATTACCCTACTTAATCTAGTATAATATAACTATGAACAACAGCATACAAGATAGTGTAGTATCCTTTCTTCCTCCTCGTCGCAAGACTACACCATCGGGTTGGACAAGTTTTAATGCTCCGTGTTGTGTTCATAATGGCGAGAGTCGAGACAATCGCAGTAGGGGTGGCATTATTACCCAAGGTGATGGTGCCATCTCCTACCATTGTTTTAATTGTAATTTTAAAACAGGTTGGAAGCCAGGAGGACATCTTGGATACAAGATGAGAAAGTTACTTACTTGGCTAGGTGCTAATGACGGAGAGATACAACGATTAGTTATTGAAGCAGTAAGAGTTAAAGATGAAGTTGGTGTACTTGAAGAAGTACAACATGAAGTAGAAGTTAATTTTGATGAATATGAATTACCTGAAGGTAGTTTAGAAATTAACGAATGGGGTGACAAGTTAACAGAAAATGACATTGAAGCGTTTACTAAATGTTGCCAATATTTGTTAGACAGAGATCCTGATTATAAATGGTCAACGTACTGGTCAAATTCAACTTTAATGAAGCATAGAGTTATTATACCTTTTATGTGGAAAGATAAAATTGTTGGATATGCCGCAAGAGCAGTAATTGATAGTTTAAAGCAAAAGTATATGGCACACAGACCAGCCGGATATGTTTTTAATTCCGATAGACAAACTGGTACTAGAGAGTGTATAATAGTAGTAGAGGGTGTATTTGATGCTATAGCAATTGATGGTGTTGGTGTATTAGGAAGTAACATTAACGAACAACAAGCAGATATTATTGATAGCATTGGTAAAGAGGTAATAGTAGTGCCGGATAGAGATCAAGCAGGAGAACAGTTAATTGATAGTGCTCTTGAATATGGTTGGGGAGTAAGTTTTCCAAACTGGCATGATGATGTGAAAGATGTTAGTGATGCTGTACTGAAATATGGTAAATTATTTACGTTAAGTAGTATTTTAGAAGCAACACAACGTAACAAATTAAAAATACAATTAGCAAGGAAGAAACTTGGAAAATGAAGAACAAAAACCTGTAACAGATTATACTGTAGAACTACAGAAGCTATTTTTAGAGATGATGATTCATGACGCCCAAAGTTATGTCAGAGTACAAAACATTTTTAACTATGAAAACTTTGATCGGAGTTTAAGAAAAGCGGCACAGTTTATTTTTGATCATGCTGACAAGCAGAGTCAAATGCCTACACTTGAGCAGGTAAATGCTTTTGCTGGATCTAGTTTAAAAGCAACTCCGGATTTAGCAGACGGGCATTATAATTGGTTCTTTGAAGAATTTGAAAACTTTACAAGACGACAAGAATTAGAAAGAGCTATTTTAAAAAGTGCTGATCATTTAGAAAAAGGCAACTATGCTCCCGTTGAAAAGTTAATTAAGGATGCTGTACAGATTAGCTTGACACGAGATTTAGGCACAGACTATTTCCATGAACCTAAACAAAGATTACTAGCATTAAAAGATAACAACGGACAAGTAAGCACAGGTTGGCCAACACTAGATAGAAAACTATTTGGCGGTATGAGTAAAGGCGAACTTAATATATTTGCAGGCGGCAGTGGTTCTGGTAAGAGCTTGTTTTTACAAAACTTAGCGTGTAACTGGACAATGGCTGGACTCAATGGTGTTTATGTTACTTTAGAATTAAGTGAAAATTTATCAGCCATGAGAGTTGATAGTATGCTTACAGAGATTCCGAGCAATCAGATCTTTAAAGACTTAGATGATTTAGATTTTAAAGTTAAGATGATAGGTAAGAAGGCAGGTAACCTAAGAATTAAGTACATGCCAGCACAGAGTACTATCAATGATATTAGAGCATATTGTAAAGAGTTACAAATTAAAACAGGTAATAAGATAGACTTTATGTTAGTTGACTACTTAGACTTGCTAAGTCCAGTTAGTGTTAAGGTTAGTCCAAACGATCAGTTTATTAAAGACAAGTATGTTAGTGAAGAACTACGAAACTTATCTAAAGAACTTAATGTATTATTTGTAACAGCATCACAGCTAAATCGTGGAGCAGTAGAAGAAATTGAATTTGACCATAGTCATATTGCTGGCGGTATCAGTAAAATTAATACAGCAGATAATGTGTTTGGTATTTTTACAAGTAGAGCTATGAGAGAACGAGGCAAATATCAATTACAACTTATGAAAACTAGAAGTAGTTCGGGAGTTGGACAAAAAGTTGAATTAGGATTTGATGTTAATAGTTTACGGATTATAGACTTAGGTGAAGATCATCAACCAGATCAACATACAAGTGATGTTATGGAGAAACTAAAAACTAGATCAACAGTAGGTGATAGCAATACCTCAACACAAGAACAACCAAAAATCACAGCAGATGTACAAGCAAATAAGCTGAAGAATATGCTGAAGAACATTTAAAAAGGTAATAAATACATGATGATATTCGGAATTTTTATTTTATTAGTAGCACTATCAATTTCAGGTGTTGCGGCATACTACAGCATAATAGGACTTACGGCAATATTTGCGGCCGCTGTTATTCCTGTAATTATTATGGGAGTAGTACTTGAAATAGGTAAGATTGTAACAACAGTATGGTTACATCAATTCTGGTTCGATGCCAAGAGATGGATGAGAAATTATCTAGCGGCCGCAGTTATAATTATAATGTTTATAACAAGTATGGGTATCTTTGGATTTTTATCTAAAGCACACATTGAACAAACATCACAAAGCGAAGAAAATCAATCACAACTAGTAAGAATTGAATCAGAGATTGAACGGTTTGAAACTGTTATTACTAGAGCTGAACTAAAAATAGTAGATGCTGAAAATCAAGATGATGACACTGATGCTAGAATACAAATTCAAATATCACAAGAAGAAGAACGTATTAACAATGCTTATGCTAGACAACAACCTGCTATTGATCAACAACAAGCTATCATTGATATCGAGTTAGGGAGAGTTAATGAAGCGTTTGAAAGAATCCAACCTGCTATAGATGAACAAAATGCTATTATTGATAGAGAAGAACAAAAACTAGCAAACACAATACAACCTTACACAGATGAAATAGCAACAATTGATGATAAGATAAACAAGTTAGAAACTTGGCCTGCTCAAGATAAGATTAAAGAACTACAAGCACTAATTGGTGTTAATGCTGATGGTAACTTTGGTTATAATACTAGAAATGCTTTGGCTAGATTTAAACTAGAACTAACAAACAGACGCTTAGAAGTATTAGCGGCCATAGATAAGATTAAAAATGATAACAAGTTTAATTACATTATCGTTAAAGCAAATGAAGAAAAAACACGTTTAAGAGAAACAGCAGAAGCTCAACAGTCTAATACTGGTGTAGATAATAGTGCTATATCTACCGCACGTGACGAGATTAAACGTTTACGTGGCATAGCAGAAACAGAAATTACCAATGCTAACGAGGTCATTACACGACTACGTTCTCAATTAGGACAAGGAAAAACTGATGCCTCTGATGCTTTGATAGACGAACAACTAATAAAGATTAAAACGGCAAATGACAAGATTGATGTACTAATTGATGAAAAGTTTGACATACAAAAAGAGTATCGCAAACTAGAAGCTGAAGTAGGACCAATTAAATATATTGCTGAATTTATTTACGGCGAAGAAGCAACTCAAGATATACTTGAACGTGCTGTTCGTTGGGTTATTATTATAATTGTTATAGTATTTGACCCACTTGCTATTATGTTGGTGTTAGCAGGTGTTCAAACGGTGAACTGGGCAAGGCAACAAAACGGTCATATCCCATATCATCCACTAAAAGGACCACAACCAACAAAACCAACAGATAATGCTACTGTAAAAAAAAGGGCAGACAAACGAGAGAGGGAACTTGAAATGAAAATACAAGAACATACTGACCTCCTGCTGAGGCTGGAAGAAGAATTAGATAATTCTATAGCAGGTGGCAAGTTAACCAAATCAGAGCTCAATGCTCTACAACAACAGCACGACGACCTAACTATTAAGAAAGATAAGTTACAAGAAGAGTATTCCGTTCTTCAAAAAAAAAGGACGAAGTCGACGAGTTAACTAAGATAGCAACAAAGACTATTGCTAAACTAGAAGAAGAAAATGTGTTACTTAAATCACAAGTAACTGAATTAGTAAACAAGCCTGATGTAATCAAAGAAGTTGAAGTTGAAGTTGAAAAGATTATTACTGATACTACCGGAATCGATTCACTCAACAGCGATATTATAAACTTACAAAAAGAGCAAGTAAACTTACAAACTCAAGTAGCAAGTAGGGACCAAGCTATTGAGAGAATAAGTCAAAAATATGATCTTATTGATAAAAATGCCACAATAACAGAAGAGGAAGAAAACCTCGGAGCAACAGCATCATTTGGTGAGCATTTACCAGTTGACCCACACAAAGGCCAACTACACACTTTAACAAATGTTTACCCACATGAACTTAAAAAATGGAACGGAAATAAATGGATTAGTGTTGACAAGGAAGGAACTTCAACGTACTTGACATCTGATTACATTAAGCATTTAGTTGATCAACTAGCACGAAATACACACGACGTGGACGATTTAAGTGTAGACGAAAAAGAAGCAGTATCTAAATATTTAACTAGAAGGGACGTACTTGGACAATAACGTAACAATAGTAACAGAGCCGGACTATTGGTTTGGCAAAGTTGAAAGTGTATTTTTAGTAGGCTGTGATAATTGGACAGTTGAACAGTACATAAAGGAGTTACCAAAATATGGTGATTACAGTTTACATATTGGCGAACACAATAGCAAAGTAGATTGGATTATTAATACAGCCCATAGGTCAACTGTAACAATAGTAAGTAATGAGTATGAAAATAAAATAGTGACGGGGTTTTTAATGTCACTGCCTAATGTTTGGTGGTGTGATGATATTCATCATGATGCTAATTATGAATCATTAAATAATAGAAAATTAACAGTTCCAGTAGACTGGATATTAAAGAAAAGGTTAACAAATGACTGATTTTTCAACAAACATAGATGAGATATTACAAGTTACAGAGTGTAACTTCTGCGGCAAAAATAAAGACCAAGTATATAAAATTATTGTTGCTGAGGGAGTGGGAATCTGTGACGAATGTATAGACTTGTGTAGCAAAGTTTTAACAGATGAAAAAGCAAAAGCAAACACACGAAGCCTCAAACCAAAAACAGCCAAAGAGATTGTTTCTTTTTTAGATAATAATATGGTGGGCCAGCATCGAGCTAAACGGCATATGGCAGTTGGTGTTGTTAATCATTACAAACGGTTAATGTTTGACTTAGATGGAACTGTCGAAAAGAACAATCAACTAATTATTGGTCCTACAGGAAGTGGCAAAACATTTATGGCTAAGCAGATAGCTAAATTTTTAGATGTTCCTATTGTAATTGCTGATGCTACAAGTTTAACAGAAAGCGGCTACGTAGGCGATGATGTTGAAAGTATTATTAGTTCGTTATTAATGAAAGTGGATTACAATGTAGCAAGGGCTGAACAGGGTATTATATTTTTAGATGAAATAGATAAGATTGGCCGCAAAGGAGAAAACGCTTCAATAACAAGAGATGTTTCTGGAGAAGGTGTACAGCAAGCCTTACTAAAATTAGTAGAAGGAACTATTGTTAGGGTAGCACCTATGGGTGGCCGCAAGCACCCGCAACAGGAAATGATCGAAGTAGATACTAGTAGAATACTGTTTATTGGTAGTGGAGCGTTTGTTGGATTGACTGAAAGTAGTTCTAGTGTTATTGGATTTAATAGTGCCAATGCTAAAGAAAAAAAATTAATAACTTCTGAATTAATCAACTACGGAATGATACCTGAATTTGTTGGCCGTTTTCCGGTAATAGTACAAACAAAAGAATTATCGAAAGATGAGTTAAAGCAGATATTAACCGATGTTGATAACAACCTATTAGATCAAACTAGGTTCTATTTTGAGTTAGATGGGGTTGAACTGATATTTTCGGAGAAAGCTCTTGACAAGATAGTAGACCTTGCGTTACAATATAAGATAGGGGCTAGAGCATTAAAGGGTATATTAGAAAGTACCTTGCTTGAATACTATTATGAGTTAGACGAACTAACAGGGAAAGAAGTAATTATTAATGAATCAGACGTACAGGAGGTTTAATGTTTGTAAATAAAAAGCAGGGTGGATATGAAAGGCCACCAAAATTTAAAAGAGCACAAGATTTAACAGGCGGAACAACAATTGAAGTTAGAAATGGTGATGTTACAAAGGCATTGCGAATACTGAAGAAAAGACTTCAAGCAGACAATACTTTACAAGAAGCAAGAGACAGGCAGTTTTATACAAAACCAAGTGAGAAGCGACGCCTTGCTAAAAAAGCCGGCGTAAACCGTTGGAAGAAGAAACAACGTGAGCTCGACTCAGCCTGGGGATTTTCCAAAAAGAGAATGTACTAAGGTGATCAGCAATGGCAACAGTTTACATAGCAGGTTGTAGTAATAGTCATTTTCATTATCTAAACAGTTATAAAGATAGTTGGACTAATCATTTAGGTTTTTCCAAAGTGTACAACCACGGTGTTTGCGGAAGTTCAAATGATTTTATAGCCAGACGGGCATGGAGTTTTTGCGAACATCACAAACCTGAACTAGCTATTATTCAATGGACTGGTCTACCTCGTTGGGAAACAATAGGTATTCAAAAGCCAGCAGACAGTATTCAATTATTAGAAGCCAGTAATTTAGATGAAGACTTCCACTGTTTAACACATACTATAGTTACAGGAACTCAAAATTTTTGGACTGTAGATAATGGCCCAACAAGTTATGCTAGTGTGGAACATGGTAGTTGGGTAGATAATAGTAGTGCCAGGCACTATGTTCTTTTAGAAGATGCAGCCACTAGTTTTTTAAGTTTAATAAAGAATGCTTATGTGCTACAAACTTATTTTAAAGAAATTAATCAACCTTATCTGTTTGTAAATGGAGGAGATTGGCTCCATGCGAAACATTTTAAGTATCCGGGTGATTGGGGCTATTGGCATCCTTTAGATTTTTTAAATGAAATAGAAGACGGGCCTTTACTAAATGTAAAACAGTTAGCAAATAAAATTGACAAAACCCATTGGTTAGAAACAGGCATTTTAGAGTTGTTAAATAATACACAAGAGTTTGGATCAGATAGGAAACACCCAGGTCCAAAAACTAATAAAGACTTTGCTAAATTAGTAAAAGAGAAGATAGATGCTAGTAATAGGTAATGATACAGTTAGTATAACTAATCACGGCGAAGGGCATTGGGTTCTTCAGTTAGCAGACTATTATAAAGAAGAACCAACAGTTATTGTCACAGAATCAAACGAAGATTCATTCCAAGAATTCATTAAACACCAAAAAACTCATAAAAATATTATAGTAATGTTTCCTGATCTTGTACATCAAAAAATAGGTAGTTTTGTGTATAATTGGAGCAACGATAATTACTTAGATATTAACTTTACTAGACGACGTGATATGTTGCTAATGACACATACACCCGATAGTATGATTGAGCATAACATGGGGTTTTATAATGCTATTAAAAGCATAAGAAAAGACGCTAAAATCGTCACAGAGTGGGCTCAAATAAGCCCGTGTGTAGGCGAAACACTATTAAAGAGTACTACGACACCATATTTTCATAAACATTCATTATCTGAGCAGTTTACTCGTTGGTGTAACATACATGGTGCGAATATAGAAAAACACGCTAAAATCAACGATTTGATAGCCACAAACAAGCATTATAACTATGATTTAACATATACACAAGCTGGTCATGACGCTATTTTCAAACTCATTTCCAAAAAAACCACGAAAAAAGGTTGACTTTTGGTTCAATTGAGTGTATAATAGTATATTACATAATAAAGAAAGAGGTTCTATATGGGTATGAAGATTGATAATGATGATTTGGCTCCGGGTTATAAGCAAAAGAAAATGTTTATTCAGTTTGGTAAAATTGAAGATTCACAGGAGAATCCAATTCCGTTAGATACTGTTAAAACAGATGACGGTGAAATTGTTAAAGTTACACTAGAACAGGCTACTAAGATGAAAGCATTAGAGCGTTCATTTCAAAAGCCAGTTGATAAACTTAAATTTGCTGATAAAATCCAATATAGTACAGGATTACAGCAATGGCTTAATTCACCAATCCTTTCTATGATTGAAGTTGAAGATAGCGACCAAATTGGGAATAATTCAATTTATTCTTAATCAACAGAGCAACTTTACCAGGGATTTTTACGCTCTTTAAAAACTAAAATCCCACACTATTCAAAGTCCCCCTTAATTGGGGGATTTTTATGTCCAAGGTCTTCCTGCTACTGGAGTATCGCTGTCATCACCACACATCACCACACCAGTAACTCTGGAGTCTTGGGTAGGAAATCCTGATTCAAATGCGGCAGTAAATGTTAGACCTACATAGCCCTTGGTATTATCTGGATATCCTGAGGTGATGTTGGTCCTTACTAGGCTCGAGTCCATCCATCCTGATGGATTATGACCAGTACCACCTGGAATGTTAGACTGGCCGCCGCCTGCCCAAAATTCATGCCATTTGAGCATTGGTGCTGATCCTTCATATACATAGGCGATGGCTCCGGGTCCTTGGTGGACCATTGCTGTTGCTGTGAATACTGTACCTATATCGTTACTTGATGCTCCCATTGAAGCCCAATCTGTAATTGGTCCAGCACCACCGCCGACTGTTACGTCTGCGAATATAGTATATGTCTGGCCAACCTGTATGCCATGATACTCTTGCATCGATAAACTTTGAACACCTGCCTCCCACGCCTTCCATGGTCGTGCACGATTTAAAGGCGAGTTACTCGGATCAAAGTCTGAAAGTATAGTATATGTTTTACCTTCCTCTATGTTTCGATAGTCAATGATCTGATGTAACATACCGATGTTATATGTATTAAGAGGTCTGTAGTAAGGCTTGGTAGTATCACCACCTGCTTTTCTGCGAGTTTGTGCTAGGTTTAGTTTTGCTGTTTGCCTTCCGGGTTTGTCAGCAATACCATTTACCGTTAGTGTTGATATTCCGTTTGATGCCATTATATTCTCCTGATACTATATTTACCCGAAAATATCCAAAATAGACTTGACTTTTTACCATTAATGCTTATATAATATAGTATAGTAATATAAATACTATTGTACGCCGAATGTTCGGGTACAACGTTAACTCGCTTTAATATAAGGAGAAAGCAATGACAAACGCAAGACTATCTATCTTTAATCAACTAAAACCATTCACAGTAGGATTCGACGATATGTTCAATCATTTTGAACACATTACTGATATGCCTCAAGTGAATTTTCCACCATACAATATCGTAAAAACAGGCGACTTCACATATGATATCGAAATGGCTTTAGCCGGCTTTGGCAAAAAAGACATTGAAGTAAAATATGCTGATAATAACTTAACTGTTAATTCAGTTCAAAGTGAAAAAGACGCTGACGAAGATCCAAGTGTATTACACAGAGGAATTTCAAAACGTCAATTCAAAAGATCTTTCACTATTGCTGAAGATGTTGTAGTTAACGGTGCGGAATTAAAAGATGGCTTACTAAAAGTATCATTGGAGAAAATTGTTCCAGAGGCTAAAAAGCCAAGAACAATTAATATCAAATAATTCATAGTTAACAATTGAAGATAGGGTTAGTTTTATGATTAATCCTATCTTTTTTCTTGACAAACGGTATAAAATCAGTTATAATATAAACATACTAACAAAGAGGTAATTATGAGTGACACTGAAATAAAAGAAAAGGTACAAACAGGTACACAAGTCAAAATTGACGAACCTGGACTTTACAAAGTCATTTATATGAATGACGAATTAACAACAATGGAATTTGTTGTAGAAACCTTATTAGATATATTTGATTACAATCCAGAAGACGCTGAGGCCATAACATTAAAAATTCATGAAGATGGGTTTGCAGTTGTAGCCGTATTACCGTATGAGATTGCTGAACAAAAAGGCATTGAAGTAACTGTATTGGCAAGAAGTAGAGGTTTTCCTTTACAAGTAAAAATAGAGAAGGAATAAAATGACAATTCACGCTATGATAGATTTAGAAACGTTTAGTACTAAGCCTAACGCAGTTATAACGTCAATGGGTGCCATAAAGTTCAGTCCGTTTAATGACGAGGAACCTTATGATCCATTATATATCAAAGTAGAAGTAGAAGAACAAACAACTATGGGTCGAGATATAGATGACGGCACTATGGCTTGGTGGGCAAAACAAGACAAAGTAGTATTAGACGAAGCATTGTCAGAAGATGGCCGTATTAGTATTGAAGAAATGACTACACAACTTAATAAATTTCTAATTGGTGTAGATAAAATATGGGCTCAAGGTCCTGTGTTTGATATGGTAATACTAGAGAACTTATATACACAACTAGGCAAACCAGTTCCGTGGAACTTTTGGCAAATACGAGATTCTAGAACATTGTTTGATTTAATGCCAGTTGATCCAAGAAAAGAAATACAACAAGAATTACACAATGCTTTAGCTGATTGTTACTTCCAAGCAAAGTGTGTTCAAAAAACTTACAAGGCACTCGGAGTTAAACATTGAAAATAGGATTTACTTGTTCGACATTTGATTTGCTCCATGCAGGTCACATTGAAATGTTACGAGAGGCAAGAAGTACTTGTGATCATTTAATTGTAGGCTTACAGGTTGATCCGAGCTTAGACAGAAGCGATAAGAATCCACCAATACAAAGTTTGGTGGAACGGTATGCTCAATTAAGTGCTGTAAAGTATGTCGATGAAGTAGTACCGTATCAAACAGAAAAGGATTTACAAGATATTTTAGCCATGTATCCAATTAACATCAGGATATTAGGTGAAGAATATAGAACACAAGATTTTACTGGCAAGGATGTTTGTAAGTCGAGGGATATACAAATTTATTTTAATAAAAGAGATCACAGGTTTAGCACATCTGATTTAAGAAAAAGGGTATGCGATGAGAATTGAACAAGATATAAAACTAGATTACAGTAGTGTATTATTAAGGCCAAAAAGAAGTGTATTAGGATCGAGAAAAGATGTTCAACTTATGCGAGAATTTACATTTAAAAATAAACACAAATGGAAAGGTATTCCATTAATGGCGGCTAACATGGATGGAGTTGGTACGTTTGAAATGGCAGACGCATTGCTTAAACAGTCTATTTTTACTTGTTTAGTTAAGACATATTCTGTAGAGGAGTTAGTAGAGTTTTTTAATGGTTCTTCTAGAGCAGAATACGTTGCTATGAGCATCGGCATTTTAGAACGAGATGTGAATAAATTTAAAGAAGTATATGACAGCGTAGGCGAAAATTTAAAGTATGTCTGTATCGATGTAGCAAACGGTTACTCAGAAAGGTTTTTAGATTTTATTGCTATGTTTAGAAAAAAATATCCAGGCGTGATTATCATTGCCGGGAATGTTGTTACAGCAGATCAGACGCAGGAGTTAATTTTAAATGGAGCCGATATCGTTAAGGTTGGCATTGGACCTGGTAGTGTTTGTACTACTAGGATTAAAACTGGTGTGGGCTATCCACAGTTGTCAGCAGTTATCGAATGTGCCGATGCGGCACATGGTTTGGGTGGTCACATTATCGCTGACGGTGGATGTACTTGCCCTGGTGATGTTGCAAAGGCATTTGCCGGTGGCAGTGACTTTGTTATGCTTGGTGGAATGTTAGCAGGACATGACGAGGGCGGTGGCGAAGTAATTACTAAAACTTATGAAACAGACGAAGTTATTAAAACAGATGATAACTTCTACGAAACAGTATACGAAGAAAAACAGTTTGTACAGTTCTACGGTATGAGTTCAAAGTCAGCAAACGAAAAACACTTTGGTGGGTTAAAGAAATATCGATCAAGTGAGGGAAGAACTGTACTAGTACCGTATAGAGGCAATGTAGAAGGTACTATACAAGATGTATTAGGTGGAGTTAGAAGTTCGTGTACATACGTAGGTGCTAATATGTTAAAACGACTTACAAAGTGTGCTACATTTATACAAGTAAATAATCAATTTAACGCAGTTTATGAAAATTCAACAATAGGTGAATAATGTTTCCTTATATAGGCGGTAAAAAACATCATAGCAGATGGATAGATCCAATGTTTCCGGGCGAGTCAAAGACTTACGTAGAAGTATTCGGTGGTGCTATGTGGATATATTGGATGAGCGGTAAGTATCCAGTAAACACAAATGTTTATAATGACTTTAACAGGCATTTAGCAAATGTGTTTTTATGTAGTAGTACTGATCCAGCAAAGATGGAAGAAACGTGTAAAACGTATTATAATGATTTACGTGATTCTGATAAGTTTACAGGTTACCGAGATGAAGTGTTCACTATTTACGGAAAACCATTTCCTATTCCAGACTATGATTTAGCGGCAAAGTATATGCTTTGTCAATTACAGATATTTGCCGGCGGCAATGGGTTAACTGACAAATCTAAAATTTATATTAATGAAAATTATAAAGCAAAGTTTAAAACGTTTACCGAAAAGTTTCAGCAAATAAGATACTTAGATAAACTAAAACATCTTACAGTAGAAAATCTTGATTGTAGAGATTTAATTAGAAAGTATGATCACAAAGACACTTTCTTTTATGTAGACCCACCTTACTTTAAACTTGAAAGTTATTATACAGAAGATGAATTTGGAAAACTTGATCATTTAGAGTTAATAGATCTACTCAAACAGACCAAAGGCAAGTGGGCATTAAGTTATTATTATTTTCCAGAACTTGAGAAAATGCTACCACGTACCCAATATTACTGGCACGAAGAAGTTACATTTACTAACAACGGTTTAGCTAAACAAGAAGGTGCTTTAACAAAGGATGGTAAGCCGGCAGGTGGCGTTCGACCAGAAAGAACAGAATTGTTAATTATGAATTATGATCCTACTGTACCACCAACTAATAACTTTGACGACTTATTTGATGACAGTTAAATTATGAGATATCCTTACCCTAACAACTTTCCGGTTGGGCCGAGTTGGGATAAGAGATTAATAGATCTCGGCATACCTGATGATATAGACGAAGTAGCAATAATGGTATCCGGTGGCATGGATAGTGCTATTTTATACTACGCTCTAACAGTCCTTAATCCAACTAAATCTATTAAGACTTTTTGTGTTCCACGAAAAGCAGATAACTCTTTAACACATTCTATAAATGTACATAAAAAAGTAGCAGAGTTGCTAGGAGTATCAGCAACGCCAGAACTAATAGGTGACGAAAATTCAACAGATAGTACATCTCCTACTAGAGAATTACTAGAATCAAACAGATTTAAGTTAGTGTATGACGGTGTAAACCATCAAGTTCCGTTAGGGTTTGATTTTGATATCCCTGAAGAATTTAACACACTACAATCACGTGGTATGGCAAATGGTCAAAGACCATGGCGCCTAGATGTTCCGGGACTTAGAACACCATTTTTACATTTATACAAATATCATGTAATAGATTTATTCTATAGACTGAGTGCTGAATCGTTAATAGATGTTACACATAGTTGTACAGCAACAACAGAAGGCAGTTGTAATGACTGTATGTGGTGTCATGAAAGAGCATGGGGATTCAAGCAGTTAGATTTAACTGACCCGGTAATAGGATAAATATTGACATGAGAGCAAACGATTTTATTTCAACAAGCATATCTAAAACATTTGTCAGCGAAGGCGGCAAGAGTGACGGCATTAGAAACAATACTGAGTTAGGTGTACTAGTAGCATTTGCTGGTATTACCTCAGGCGATACTAGCCCTACCAAACAAAAATTTGATAGTGGTGATTATGACACGGCATTAAGTGATCCAGGTAATTTACATAGCCAAGTTGAACGACACTTAACTGCTGACACATACAGCGAAAGTTTGTTTAACACTTGGATTGACATTGGTAAGACTATGTATGCTAGAGTAGTTGCTGATATTACAGCTACAGAAAGAGGCGAGGTGCCTACACAGTTTAATTGGGTAGGCGGAGCAAACGCTGGTCCTGTTGCTGATATAGAATTTTCTGATAATAGACTATCAGGCATATCACTTAAAGCAGAGTCGGGCATTACACTATCTAACTTGAGTCCAAAGCATTTGGGACTAGTTGGCGATCGTAATGTGGACATAGTTCAATTTTATTCTCAACTAGAAGGCGGTGGAAATGCTTTTGTGACACTTAAACAAGAGTGTATGAAAAAGGTTATGGCAGAAGCAAAGGCAACACCAGAAGAAGCAAAGGGATATAAAACATCAGGAAGAACTATTACTTACAATCAAGAATCTAATACATATAACATTGTAGGCAAGGGCGGGAAAGAGTATAACAACTTACCTGCTGAAAAGATATTAGAAGGAGCAGTAAAGAACGCTGAATGGCAACGTGTATTTGGTGACTGGTTCCAACAAAACTTCCACGGTGCTGATGACACAGTTAAAAAACTTATGAAGCCTGTAGCAACAGCAATATCAAAAAAGTTTACAGATATAATTAAAGAACATTTAGCAAATGATGTGAACCTTAAAAGTGTATTACAAATTGAAGACGTTCCTTATTACTATGCTAACGATAAAAAATTATACTTTGTTCCAGAGTTTAAGGCAGGAATGTTAGAAGCAAAAGAAGTAACATACATGAATGCTAATGGAACTGGCCAATTATGGAACCTAACAGTTGGCCCAAAAGATGCTGAAGCCAAAGATTGTGCTTCAGTTCAAATATACATACGTTGGAGAAACGGTATGTTTGAATCAAATGCTACAGCAAGTGCCCAGAGTTTAGAAAATCCTGAAGGCATGGCCTGGATCGCAGTAGCTTAACACGTTCCCTGAAGTTGTTTACTTAAAGTTGTGCGCGGAAGATTGATTCTATAATCTTTAAGCATAAATAAGTTTATATGATATTCGGAGCGAACATTATGAAAACAAGTTTTATATTTTTAACAACGATGGTTTTTACACTGGCAATTACGCCAGTTAACAGTAGCGAACTGACTTTTGGGTTCGGTAGTCCGTCGTTTAACGGCAGTGGTCAATCCTCACATTACTTGACTATTGAAAACATTGAAAAAACACGTGAAGATGCCGTGAAAGCAAAAGAGAAAGCGACTGCTAAAGCACTTAAAGACGAAATTAATGCTACAGCATTTGCTAAATTTAAAGCAAATTTAGAAGCAAGATTCTATACAGCACTTGCTAAACAAATTACGGATAACGTATTTGGATCAGACGGAAACCAACAAGATTCAGGAACATTTACAGGTACTAACGGTGAAACAGTTGCTTGGACGACTCCATCAGGTGCAGGTAATGTTGTGGTAACAGTAACAGAATCGGATGGTACAGTAACTACTTACACAATGCCAAAAGAGGATAACAGTTAACATGGATATTAGATCAATTAAAATAGACGGTACATTCAAGAAAATAGCAACAGTATTATTATTGACAGTATTCGCAGTAGGGTGTTCAACAACAACGAACAAAGGATATTTAAAAACGCAAGAAGTAGCTTTTTCAGAACTTAAGACAATTACACAGCCAGACGGCGCTCCGATTATTATAGCTGTGTATGACTTTGGTGACATGTCGGGTCAGAAGAAACCAGGCGGAAACTATGCTTCAATGTCAAGTGCGGTAACACAGGGTTCTTACCAAATACTAATTAAAGCGTTACAAGATGCTGGAGATGGCAAATGGTTTAGAGTAGTTGAACGTCACAGTTTGGCTTCACTGTTACAAGAACGTAAGTTAATTAGAACTACTAGACAAATGTCAGACGGCGAAGAAGCACAGCCATTACCAGCGTTATTATTTGCTGGAGCTTATGTAACAGGCGGTGTAGTAGGATATGACAGTGATGTTTTATCGGGCGGACTTGGTGCTAGAGTTTTAGGTTTACAAGGACATAGTGAATATAGACAAGACATTATTTCTATAATTTTACGTTTAATTAACGTACAAACAGGTGAAGTTATTATTTCTACTACTATTGAAAAAACAATATATTCATCAAGTACAGGCGCAGATATATTTAAATATGTTGATGCTAGTACAATGTTAGTAGAAATAGAGGCCGGATACGCCAAAAATGAGCCAGTAACTTATGCTGTTAGAAAAGCAATTGAGGCTGGAGTTGTGTCAATTATTAAAGAAGGTGCCGAATTAGAATTATGGAAGTTTGGTCCTACTAAAGCCGAATTAGACGCCATCGAAGAAGAAAAACTTAGACTAGCACTACAGGCTAAAGCGTCTAAAGAAGAGGCTAGAGTAGCGGCATTAGAAATGCAAGCGGAAATTGAAGAAGAAATGGCGGCAGCAGAACGAGAAGCCGAAATCGAAGAAGTGGCGCCAGTCGATGGTGGAGCAATAGTGGATCCGGAAACAACAATAGATGAAAATCTCGTAAATTCAGGAGTTGATAATGAAACTAATGCGGAACATCCTATTAAGTCTGCTATGTGGCATCTCGCTAACTAGTCTTGTATTAGCAGACACAGTTGATGGCGGCAATCATGTATATCTTTTATTAGAGGATACTTCAGGCGCTGGAGCCGGTGAAACTATTTACATAAAGCAAGATGGAGCCGATAACTGGATCGGTAATTCTTCCACTGACGATTTTGAAATTACAGGTACAGGAAATACTGTCAATATTAGACAGGTTGGATACACAAACGACTTTGAAAATTGGTCCACATTTGATTGTACTAACTGTACACTAGACGTTAACATCAAAGGTAGCGACAACGCAATAAACTTAGATATGGATGACACCGGCGACACAGGTTGGTGGATAGACATTGATATCAGAGGCAATGATAACCTTGTGTTTATTCAAGATGCCCCAGACGGTACTAACGTAGCAAATCAAAATTACGACATTGATATTGATGGTACAGATAATGAAATGTGGTTTAAAACTGAAAACGGATCAGGCGGTGGTCATCACTTATATGTGTATGTTTACGGTGATAGCAATTACATTAACTACTTGATGGGTGAGGGTTCAGGCATGAACACAACAGCCAACGCGGCAGTAGGTCATTACAATTCACTTAATCACGGAGCAGTTGCTGATAAAAACTTAGCATCAATTGACTTCTATATTATTGGATCTAGCAACTCTATACAAACAGAAACCGAAGGCGAAAGTAACTATATGCTTATTGAGTTCTTTAATGGTGCTTCTAACAATAGAGTTGATTATACGCCAGAGGCTTATAGTGAGGGCTTTAATAAAGTAATGCAATTTGGCGATAACAATGATCTAGCATTAAGAGTTAGTGGCAATACTAATAGAATTGGAATGTATCAACAAGGCAATAATAACGATTTGAATCTTACAGTGAATACAAATAGTGCGTTAATTTATGCTTCACAAGAAGGTGGTGCTAACACAGCCAACATAACTATATCAGGTAACAGTATATACGATTATACATTAAACTTCACACAAGATGGTTCGGATACTTGTACATATTCTTTTGACAGAAACACTCAAGGTGCTGATGTAGTAGCAACTGTATCGAACGGTTGCTAATATGAAAAAACTTTTAACCTTTATTTTTTGTTTTGTAATGCTAACAACAACACAGGCTGCCAGTGGGCCAACAGTCGGCGAAGTTAAGCAAAAAATGGGTACAACCTGGGTTGAAAGAGATTTTGAAAACGTAACAATCACAGACTCAGATTTTCCATTGTACATGGACGACTTTTTACAAACTGGCGAAGACGGCGCAATGAATATTGAATTTGTTGACGGTACAAAAGTTACAGTAGCGCCTAACAGTGAATTAGTTATTGACGAGTTTGCTTTTGACACAGACGCAGTTCCTATTCAAGTAGCATTAGCCATAGCAATTAACGTAGGTACATTTACATACGAAAGTGGTAGCATATCTAAAATGGGTGGCGACGTTGCTCTTATTACACCTACAGCAGTTATAACAGTACAGGGTACAGCATTTTCAGGTACAGTACAACCAAACGGTAGAACAACAATTACATTATTACCAGACAGTAGCGGTCAAGTAGGTCAAGTTACTGTAAGAAACGAAGCAGGTAGTACTACTATTGCTATACCGTTTGCAAGTGTTGAAGTTTTATCAGCTTCATTATTACCTAGTCCACCTAGACCGTTAGACAACGCCTCAAGGGCTAGTTTGTTTGATTTAGAAACTAACGAAGAAATAATTGAAGAAGCAGTAAATGAACAAAATGATAGACGCGGAGCGGCATCTAAGTTAGAAAATCTAAACGAAGAATCATGCGAAGGCACTAACGCAGAATGTATGAAAAAGTCTAAAGACTTGTTGAAAAAGAAAATAGCTATGGAAGGCAACGACAACGAAGGCAACGACAACAACAACGACAACGAACTACTGACCAACGACAACGAGGTATTAAACGAAGTCGAGACAATTGAGCAAGTAGATCAAGACGAAGAAACTAAAGATCTTATACAAGAAGAACAAGACGAAGAAGTTATAGAATTTAAAACACTAGAAGTAGAGAAAATAGACTTTGAAGTGTTTGATCAAGATGAAGCAGAGGTTGATAAAAAGATTGAAATAATGGAAGTTAACGAACAAGACTTTGAAGTTGGAGATAATGAGGCTGCGTCAGACTTAGAAGAAAGTTTAGCAAAAGATGAAGCAACTATTGAAGGCGATATATCATATGACTTTGAGAGCCTCCCAGGTATGGGAGAGTTTGATGTAGCACAACCTAATCAAGAAGTAACAGAAGATATAATTGTAGACGAGTCGGTTGACACAGAAGTAGATACATCATATTATGACCAATGGGACGATGAAGCCTATGATGATGAGTGGGGCTGGGTAGATGAAAACGACCAAGTAACTGTTTGGGACTCTACCGGCGAAACCAAAATGGATTACGAAGATAGTAAAAAAATGTGGGCCGAAATGGACCAAGCATATTATGATGCTATAGGTTGTGAAAATAATTGTGATTGGGAAAGTATTGACTGGAGTGACGTTGACTTTGATAATGTTGATTGGGAAGCCTTACAAGAAAAACAAGATGCTACAATGTCCTCATATGGACTAGAAACTGATTGGGGAGATTATCTCGAAGATTGGGAAAAAGATGAGTCAGCAGACCTTGACGTTACCGATGACGTATTTAATGAAATTGAAAAGTTTGAAGGTGACGTAACAGATGATAGTGATATATGGTATGACGATCCTGATGTATTCAACGAAGCTGAAAATAACGGTGACGAAGAATTTAAAGAAAACCAGAACAGCTATTATTCGGGAACAGGTCCTTACTTAATGACAGGTAAAGAAGATTGGTGTGATCCATCTTGGTGTACACAGGAATACATTGATGAAAGTAATGAATATGCTCAAATGGACTGGGACATGAATACAAAATTTGATTCATGGGTTACAGATTCTAAAAATTTATTTAATAAATTAATTTTAAATCCGGACTGGTACGGTGATACTAAAGATTCTCCTAAACCTTGGACAATATCAGAATTAAAAACCAAGTACATTAGTGATTGGGGCTGGACTGAGTGGGACATTTTCTGGGAAGCCTTTTACGAATGGCAAAACCAAGGTACTTATGATAACTGGGAATCGGAATACGAAGAACTAAGCATTGAAGATGAATACTCATTCGAAGAAGATGAAATTGACGAGTGGGAAAAAGATTATATAGCAGGACTTACAACAGAACCTGATTGTATATACTCTGGTTACTATTGGGATAAGAAAAACCAGACTTGTGGTACAGAATGGATTGATAACACAGGTGTTGATATTAAAGTAACAGCAAGTGGTGAAACAATTAACTATGAAAAAGGTGAGATAACCCAAACAGTAACTACAGTAACAAATGGTGTGTCTTCTTCAGTAACACAAACAGGTAGATACTCTACTTACGGTAATACAGCCAACGTTACTGCTTACTCAGGCTCTAATGGTTATAAGAGAATAGATAGAGAGTTTGAAAATCATAAAGTATATCTTACTACTAACACAGTTGAGAACTTTGACGTTATGATTATACAAGGCGAAGAAACACAAGCCATTACAGGTGGCGATGCAACCTCATCAGCAAAAGTCACAATCATACAAACTAAGTAATTTACTCAAATAAGTACTTATATGAACAAAATATTGACCAGTACATGGGCAGTAGTCATAACAGTACTTTTGTTAGTAGGATTAAAAGCATATAATCCTCAGCCACTACAAACCCTACAGTTAAAAACGTTTGACTATTATCAAACTTTTGGAGACAGGTATGACTCAAAAAGCATTGTTCTAATTGATATCTCAGATGCCGCATTAGAAAAAAAAGGGCAATGGCCTTGGAAGCGAGATCAACTTGGTCGTATAATTGTTAATGCTTATAAAAAAGGTGCTTCGTTAGTTGTATTACAAGTTGTCTTTACCCAAAAAGATAGACTAGGCGGTGATGCTACTTTCCTCAAAATGATAACAAAGTATCCTGTTATTTTAACAGAAACAAATACTGTTACAAATTTAGTAAGTATAGAACGTAAAGCTCTAGCAATAGGTAATGTGGAAGTACCTGTTGACATCGACGGCACAATAAGAAAGTTACCACTAGACAACTCTATTCCAAAAGTTGTAATGGATGTTATTAAATTTCCTGTTCCAGATCAAGACAATATATGGATTGACTTTAGACATCATATACCTAGAATAGATTATACAGATAAAGATTGGTCTGCTGTACAGGGTAAAATTGTTTTTATTGGTACAACATTTAAAGGATCTACATTTATAACAACACCGAATGGTCTTAAGAATACACACGAAGCAATGGCTATTGCTACTGAAACATTATTATCTGGAAAGTACATTAGTAGACCAGATTGGATGCCTAAGGCAGAGTGGGCTACGCTAATACTAAGTTGCATAATATTTTTATTATTAATACCACGTTTGGGTGTACTGTGGTCTATAATGCCGTTTGTAATATACACAGGCGTTTTATTTGGGTCAAGTTATTATATGTTTAACACATATTTGTTCTTGACAGGTTGGATAGATCTGTTTATAATAGGATTTATTGTTTGGACCCATTTAATATACAATAACTTTGCTAGAGAAAACAGATTAAAATTACAAATTAAAAAACAATTTGAGCATTACCTAGCACCAGCTATGGTTAAAAAATTACAGAAGAATCCGGAGTTATTAAAACTAGGTGGCGATACAAGGAAACTTACATTACTATTTTGTGACATTAGAGGGTTTACCCCAATCTCAGAACAGTATAAAACTAACCCACAGGGTCTAACTAAACTTGTTAATAGGTTCTTGACCCCGATGACAGAAATCATTATGAACAATGAAGGTACTGTTGACAAGTATATGGGCGACTGTATTATGGCGTTTTGGAACGCACCGTTAGATGTTGACGAACAGGCCGCAAAAGCAGTTGATACCAGTTTATTAATGCTAAAAGGTTTAAAAGCATTAAATACTCAGTTAATAGAAGAAAACAAAATACCAATTAACATAGGGATAGGCCTTAATACCGGCGAAGCAGTTGTAGGTAATATGGGGTCAAACCAAAGATTTGATTATAGTTGCTTAGGCGATGCTGTTAATTTAGCGGCACGTTTAGAAGGACAAACGAAAGGATACGGTGTGAAAATATTATTCGGCAGTGAAACAGCTAAAGAGTTATCAGATAAGCATACGATTTTAGAATTAGATTCTATTGCTGTTAAAGGTAAAACAGAGCCAGTTGCTATCTATACTGTATTAGATCCTGATGTTGTTAGTGTATACGATATGCCTACAATTGCCCAATATGTTAATCTTCATGCTAAGTTGAGGGAAAGTTATGTTAAGCAAGATTGGGCACATTGCGAAGATCTCATTGACAATCTCATTGGGCAGTTTAGTGGATCATTAGATAGTTATTATGCGATTATCACAGATCGGATCGTAGGATTTAAAGATAATCCACCACCTAAAGATTGGGATGGTGTGTTTGTTGCTACTACAAAATAGAAGTAACTAAAAACGATATTAGAAGCCCAGCAAGAAGGCCTATTATAAATGTGTTACATAAATTGCATTGGCTCATGTATTCCTCCAGTTGATGTATCTATTTCTTAGTATTCATCTTGTTAATTAATTCAAACGCAACTTTTACCTTTTCCTCTAATACAGTTATAGCACTATGCATTTTAGCTAGTACAATAACAAGGGTAATAAATCCTAAAAATATAGGCCATAATTTCGATAGTATTAAAATTGAATCACCGTCCATTTCATTTCTCCTTCTAAAGTGATTGATTGAGTCTTCGTATACGATAAATATTTATACAAATTAGAAGGTGATCAATATGAAAATAGCGATAGTGTGTAACGGTCAATTAGGTTCGGCAATTAGAAGTGTCATTAATAGACAGAAAAATCGGTTTAGTACAGAAGTAATTTGTACCTGGTTTGACGATACTGCAGTGGGGAACACAATGTCCGAAGGAGCATTACCTTTTTCTAACTTCACTCCTGAAGAAATAGCAGAAAATCATGATTATATTATTAGTAATAGTGATTTTGGTGTTACTCATGCGTTAGGCAACGCTTTACCGGAACACAATACTCTTATTACTATTAATAGAACAGACATGTTCCACGGAACCGGTAAGAATATAGTAGACGGCGTTGGTGTATTTTCAGGGTTAATGGATATGATGTCAGCAGTTATGACTACTGAATATTCTAGTGTGGACAGAATTGATTACTACGTAGGAATGAATCCAAACATGTGGGACGGCAGAACACCAATAGCCCCTAACCTAGATCCAGAGCTATACCGAGACATTGTTCAAAGCGGTACAGAAAATTTTACAGAAGTAAGTTTAAGAAGTAGGAATTATGTTGCCGAAACAATAAGTCATTCTTTATACTTGCCGTATCACAACCATTCTTATAGTTTAAATTGGTTGTATTTAAGCAAGGAATACAGAAACATTGTACATAGTAGTAAAGGACATTTATATAATCACACAGACAGTTACTTAGATTTATTTTGTAATGTTAATGGCACAAAATTTAAGCAACCTCAAAATGAACTTTACTATACAAGAGTTCCGGCAACTCAGGGAGCAAGTGCCTGGCATTATGCTGAAGCCTGTTGTGTCGGTAGTTGGCTATGGCAATTTAGTAACGGCGAAATTGCTAAAAAAGAATGGCATCCTAAAGATGCTGATTGGGGGCTGTTTACTAAAAACGTTTTCGGAAAACGTTTTCAAGCCGCTCCAGTTGCCGCTTAAATAAATACCTAAAACAAAAGTACATTCATGATATCTAATACAAATCCACACATACCAATTGGCTCTAACTTTGATAAGATAGGAGAAATTGAAACTAACTCGCACTTGAGAATTAATACTCTCGATATACGTCTTATAAGTGAACTTCGAAAAATAAAATATGACGTAGGACCAGATGGCATTATTATTTGGGATAACGATAATGGATATAACAGTATTATTAAGAGTAGAAAAATTTTAGATCAATGGATTAACCTGTTAGATATTACTGAAGTAAAATTGTATGACATAGTACTGCCGCAAGAAGTTACTCCTGTAGGTCATAAACTAATATTTTTTATTGAGGAACCTGTGATTACACAACATACCAAACACTTACCATTACAACCGAAAGTAGCAAACTGCCGAACAGATAAATTAGAAGGTGTTGCCGAATCCTCCGGAATTGTACTTCGAGAAGGGACGTTTTTAATATGTTATTAAACATAGTAAATCAAACTAAAACATCAATCAAAGATTTAACTAATAGCGATATGCTAATATGGGCAATACTACCTCAAAATGATACGTTAATAACCCAAAACGATATTTTAAGAACAGCCTATTTTTACAGAATTGCTAGATTTGACAGTATAACATCTAAATGGTGTCCACAAAGCAACATAGCATATAGCACTAGTATAGAATTACATCGTCTAATGTGGATGGTTAATTCTACGTTAACCGGTATGAAGGGTGTTGTGATTGTAAAGCCGGGCATCGGGTTACATCCGCCTTTACAACATACTATACGAGAAATTATAGACGACATACCCAAAGAGACTAATTGGGGTATAATTAGAGGAACCCACGATAAGTATTTTATTGCAAATCCAAGGTATAGTCATGTTTATAAAAGTAATAACATTAATGAGATAGTTCAATGTTGCTACGCACATGATTTAGAAGTTATCACTAATGACCAGTTAACATATAATGCTCCGTTGGACAATTTAAACTATAAACAGTGGTCGATCAGTGACTTGCACAGTGACTTGGGAGATATTGAGTTAAAAATAGCTCCGTTACAACTTAGTACAAAAGTGAGTTTAACAAATCACCAAACAAAAAATATTGTGTATCACGAGTGTTATACAAATTCTATAACACCGTTGCTTGATAAATTTGAAAATTCAGCATCATTTTCTACTGTAGATGAATTTAAAGATAGGCTAACTGAATTCCCTAGCAATACTACTTGGATTATGGGTAATTTTATTGTTCAAACTAAAACGTATTTAACAGTTGCATTTAACGAGCTGTTGCTACTTACAGCAACTTTATTATCGTTGCCAGAATCTATAGTTTGGGCAAACCTGTATCACACCCCAGAAGAAATACATTCTACACTTAAAATACATAACTTATATAAAGGACCAGTAGTATGACCTTCTCTAAGGTAGAAGCAACATTTTATATAAAAAAATGGATCGACGATTTTGTAAGCAAGCCTAATCCAGATCTAAATAATTTCCCTCCGTGTCCGTATGCTAAACAGGCCATACTCGATAATAAAGTAACTTATGATGTAGCAAGTGTTGGTAATGTTGATATTGATATTGATTTATTTTTAATTAAAAAAGCAGAACTATGGAATGAAAATATTGACGTATGTGTTATATTTGTTCCGGGTGTATCCTCAGAAGAATTAAGTAGATTAGTAGATGGTATTAATAAGAGTTATTTGATGAGAAATAATTTTGTAGCGTTAGAAGATCACCCAGATGACGAAGAAAACATTAACGGTGTGATAATGAACAATGGAAAATATCCTATTGTATTAATGCAACGATTGAGTAAGATTCAAATGTTTAGTGGATTTCTTAAAAAGAAAGGTTACTATGATGTTTGGAGTAAGCAGAATTTAGATGATGTTGTCAACTGGCGCTCACATCATGAAGATCTTGTAAAGAAGTAATAAGACTATCACGTTGACAAAGTTTAACATACATTTTTTTATCAGCCCGCCATTTTTCACCATCAAAGAATTCAAAGCCTTTTAGTTTACCTTTGTATATACAAGTTTTTTCATATCCACCACCTATGTAAATGTGTTTATGACCTAGTTGAGAAGCAAGGTGAATTTCGTGATCAAGTGTTATACGCCCGAAGTGTGGTACAGAATGATCATGTACAAATACACAAGTTTCCCAAGCACCTTGATACTCACGTACTTTAGATATTCCTATTAGTTTATTGTCATCATCAAAGTATCCAAATAGTTTATTTTCTTTTTGTACTTCATCATCACCTGGATAAGCATATAAGTCTTTACTTTTAATATATTCGTGATACATAGTAATCCATCGTGGGTCATTTCGTTTAAGCTCTTTCATGTTATGCCAACTAGGTTTGCTTCTTTTAGTTTTCCACGTACTTAAATCTACTCTTACTGAACGACCGTTGTACCATACTTCGTAGTCACCGTTAACTTTGGACCACAAGAACCCCATATCTAATGCTTTAAGTTCTTCATCTGGTTTAACGTGTTTTGCTAATATTTCTGAACAGCGAATATCTAGTTTTTCCATTGTACCGTATATGTGATCGTAATAAATTTTCATTAATTTGCTGTCTCGTTAATTGTTATGATAATTACTTGTATATTAACTATAAAAGGAAACTACCAATGGATGTTTATACTATTTACTCAGACCACACCGAAGAGTGTACTGCTCATGAATTCGTTAGATATATGAATAAATTTATGGACAAGCTGGTTGAAGGCGGACGAATGGAAGCATATAGAATTACAAGAATGAAATTAGGATTCCGTTCTATGGAACTACCAGAATTTCGTATTGATATGGAATTTAAAAATATGCAACAACTAGATGATGCTATGTCAAGTGTCGTAACAAATGAAAACAAGATTGAAGACGAGCACCATGGCTTCAATAAATATGTAGAGCTTGAAACAATTCAGCATTTTTTATACAGGGATTTTCCCGACGATTTAACTAAACATAGAGAGAGTCTAAATGACAAATAAAGTAAACTCATGGAGCGAATTTCAACCGCTCAAACAACTAGTAATTGGCACAACTTACCCTCCAGAATTTTTTGAAGATGTTAAAAACTCTAAAGCAAGAGATTGTCTTCAGCGTATTGCTAGTGAAACATTAGAAGATTTAGATAATCTAAAGAAGGTAGTAGAAGACTTTGGTGCTAAGGCATATACGACTACAACAGAAGAACTAGGATATAAAACAAGTATAATGGATTACTTGGACGAAGAAGGTAAACTGGGCATGGGAAGTGAAAAACATGGTCAGCACGAAAAAGGCCGAAATCAACTACCGGTACCACCACTTAATCCACGCGATGATTTTGTTACTATGGGTAACCAAGTAGTAATGACTGGTTCTGCTTTTGAATCTAAACCTTGGGTTCCTTTACTTGAAAATTGGTTTGGCGATCAACTAGATTGGTCTATTGTTAAAAACAAAAAGAAGTTTACAAGAACTACAGCAAATCATAGAAACAGGTTAGGCCGTTTAGGTATTAAAGAATCTGATATTGATACATTATTAGAGCTTGAACAAGAGCAACATACAACCGATAGAATGACAGGCTTTTGTGCTCCAGAGTTAACTAGAGTAGGTAAAACTTGTTTTGCTGATACACAACAGGCTGTAGATATTGCCGACTACATGGAAATGGCATATCCACAGTTTAATTATAAAGGTGTGTTTATTGGTGGTCACAATGATGCTGTATTTAATGTGCTAAAGCCGGGTGTATTATTAACTACACAAGACATTGGACATTATTCTGAATCATTCCCAGGTTGGGATAAGATATTTTTACCCGAAAGTAACTTAAATCAAGTTAGACCTTTCTTAGATATTAAAAAGCATAACGAAGGCAAATGGTGGATGCCAGGCGAAGAAGATAATGCAGAGTTTACGGACTTTGTTGAAACATGGTTAGATGATTGGGTGGGGTTTGTAGAAGAAACAGTCTTTGATGTTAACCTGTTAATGCTAGATGAAAAAACAGCCGTAGTAAATGCTGAAAATCTAGAGTTAGAAAAAACATTCAAATCACATGGGATTGACATGATCCATGTACCAAATAGACACAGGCATTTCTGGGACGCAGGATGGCATTGTGTAACACTCGACATTGAACGCGAAGGTGGCCAAGAAGACTACGGAGTTTAAGTCATTAGTTTATAAGCCGGTTTAGCTCAGTTGGTAGAGCAATTGATTTGTAATCAATAGGTCGGGAGTTCGAATCCTCCAACCGGCACCACACTTAAAGATGTCAACTCGTCACTTATTACTGTGAACTATATTGTAGGCTAAATACTACAATAAAAGGAATCAATAATACAATGAATGACCATCAACAAGATTACCAAGAAGCAATGTGGCAAATAATGCGCAGTAACGTTAAGAAAACGTTAGAGATTATTGAAGTAAAAACTGCTATCATTGACTCTGTATTAGGTATACGTAAAGGTTCTCACGAAAAATATAATATATTAAGTATCGGCTGTAGTATGGCTGCCACTGGCATGGCATCTAGAGGACATTCAGTTACGGCAATCCATTGCCCTGTAGGACAAGCAAACTACTTTACTGAATGCTACGACGAATATGATGTTTTTCGCGAGGGGCTAAGCCATATAGAAGATGCTAGAACAGATCTATTTACAAAGTTGTACGAGGGAATTGGCCCAACAAGCCATACATTAGATGATGAGGTTGCGGCTGGTAACACATATGATATAGTTTTAGGATTAGACCAAATGATGACATGGTTTGACACTGAAGATGAACAACGATCATTTATAGAAAAGATTTCGTTGGTTACTAAGGGAACATTTATTACTAGTTTGTTAGATTATAAAAATCAAACAAGCCAGAGTAGAATGGCCGACTTGCCTTTAACAATAAATATTAACGGTAAACAAAACTTGTTTGTAAACCACAGGACATGGAATCCGGTTGATAGACAGAGGTTTGAAAACAATTGGATACATATCGAAGAAGATAAACTAATTGG
>Ga0075444_10000064_pt1 | contig 55025 bp, 38 predicted proteins | sample CoawatmetaG01DNA_FD_76836 | JGI IMG/M metagenome (GOLD analysis project Ga0075444, IMG submission 76836) | Marine microbial communities from the West Antarctic Peninsula - Coastal water metaG017-DNA | ecosystem: Environmental > Aquatic > Marine > Coastal | place: Atlantic Ocean: West Antarctic... | reverse complement strand
GGTGAAGCCATGGTCGGCTAAGATTTTCTTGGCTGTGGCAAGATGAACCTCGCCTTCCATCATCAAATTCTCTTCCATCGCTACGACAAAGCCGCGCGGGGTGACCGCTGCCACCATTGGCGAGATATTAGCAACGTAAATAAGATTTATTTTTTTGTTCTCAATCTTGCCGTTAAATTTCTTGATTGCTGACTCAATAGCCTTGAGGCAGTGCTCAGAGCCGTCTATGGCTATAAGAACAGAAGAATCTGTCGCTCTCTTAGAGCCTCTGCGCAAGACTAGAGTTGAGCATGGTGCATGGCGCGCCACGTGGGCTGAAGTGCTGCCAAAGGTAAATTGACCATCGGCTCTAGGTCCAGTTGAAACCACAACCAGGTCTTTGTTCTCGTCAAGAGCTGCTTGCTCAATCATATAAGCAGCTGGGCCTGTGACTATTTCTACTTTTACCTTAGCTCCGTCGGCTTCGATACGTTTGGCTAACTCTGCCAAGACTGGCTTGGCCTGAGCTTCAATGACGTTTCCGAGATCTTGAGGAAAATCGGCTTGGGTTGCTAAGACACGCTCGTAAGAAGGAAGTTCTTCTTTGACATAAATTAGGTTAACCTCGCAGCCAGCCAGTGGTACAAGGGCTGCCAGTTGTTCTAAGTTAAACCAGTGCTCAGCCGAGTCGCCACCACTAGCTTTAGAAGCATTCGATGTGCTCGCCGATGTACTGACAAACGAATGGGAAACATCTGCGGCAATCAAAATTTTCATCGGTTCAAATTCTCTTTATGGTTTTTACTTTGTAAGGGCCAATTGTAGCAATGCTCAAGTCTTTTTTTGCTGGATAGGCAAGCTGCTTGTCAGCTTTGCTCTTGGCATGGCCGTAACGGTTGACGAATTTTTAGCCTCTTGTCTCGCTCTAAGCTTGTTTAATCAGGGACAATAGGGTTTTTGCGGCGTTTACAGCGTCTGAAGCGGAGGATGTCTTTTGATAGATCGTTACACCAGGCCCGAGATGGGCGCTATCTGGTCGATTGAAGCTAAGTTTCAAACCTATCTCGATGTCGAGATTGCTGTATGCCAAGCGCAGAGTGATATGGGCTTAATACCAGCGGCAGCGCTGGCCGAAATAAAGAGTAAGGCTCGATTTGACGTTGCTCGCATTGACGAAATTGAATTGCAAGTTAAGCACGATGTTATCGCCTTTTTAACCTCGGTTGGTGAGAACGTCGGTGATGCTGCCCGTTATATACATATGGGCCTGACAAGTTCAGACGTGATCGACACTGCTTTAGCTCTTCAGTTAAAGCGTGCCGCCGTGATTTTGATGGCGGGATTAGAAAAGCTGACTGAGGCCGTACTGAAGCAGGCCCGCAAACACAAACATACCGTTATGGTGGGCCGCTCTCATGGCATCCACGCAGAGCCCATTACATTCGGCTTTAAAATGGCAGTTTGGGTAGAAGAACTGAGGCGCCATAAAGTGCGCCTTGAGCAAGCTGTTGAAATGATTTCGGTGGGCCAGATGAGTGGTCCGGTTGGTACCTACTCTAATATCTCCCCTGAAGTCGAAGAGCGCACTCTGGCTCTGATTGGCTTGATTCCAGCAAAGATTTCAACGCAAATTATTCAAAGAGACAGGCATGCTCAGTTTGTTATGACTTTGGCTTTGATCGCAGCTAGTCTTGAGAAGTTTGCTGTAGAAATCAGGCATTTGCAGCGCACCGATGTTTTAGAAGTAGAAGAACCGTTCGCGTCTGGTCAGAAGGGCTCTTCCGCTATGCCCCATAAACGCAATCCAGTGGCAAGTGAAAATATTACTGGTCTAGCTCGAGTGATTCGCGGTAACGCCGTGGCTGCCCTCGAGAACGTTGCTCTTTGGCACGAGCGCGATATTTCACATAGTTCAGTTGAAAGAATTATCTTGCCAGATTCGACAATCTTGCTCGACTATATGCTCAATCGCTTGGCTGTAGTGATGGATGGTTTAGTTGTATATCCCGAAAATATGCTTCGCAACATGGATGTCTTTGGTGGAGTGATTTTCTCGCAAGCGGTGCTTCTAAAGCTCACCGATAAAGGGCTGGCACGAGAAGTTGCTTACAAGCTGGTGCAAGATAATGCCATGGCCGCTTGGAATACTAAGAGCGGAAATTTCCGTGAAAATCTACTCGCTGACAAGCGTGTAACCGAACACTTGACTGAAGAAGAGATCGTTTCAAGCTTTGATCCGGCCAATTATTTACAAAATATTGAGAGAGTTTTTGAGCGCGCTGGCATCTAAACAGGTTCACCAAAGGCTGGGGAATAAAAATGGCTCGGATTAATCAAGATAAAAAAGCCGCAGGGCTTCTCCTTCCGGTATTTGCCTTACGCCGCAAAGGTGATTTAGGCATTGGCGACACTCTTTGTGTTGAAGATGCTATCGATTTTTTAAGTCGTCACAATTTAGGTGTTCTGCAGATTCTGCCTGTTAATGAAACTGGCGGAGACAATAGCCCTTACAATGCACTTAGCTCAATTGCTCTTGACCCTTTGTATATTTCGCTGGTACCAGATTTAGTTCCTGGGCTTGCTGACGAGATGCTGTCAAAGCGGGCGCCAGAGGCTCTTGTTCAAGAGCTTTCCTCCGGGCCTGTGCAGTATTCTGTCGTGCGTAAGTTAAAGCTAGATTTATTGCTGGATGCTTTTGAGAATTTTGAAAAAGTTTCTACCAACAAGGAACTAGTTCGCCAGCAGCAGCTATTTGCCGATTTCTGTCTGGAGCAAGTCGATTGGCTGCCAGATTATGCGTTCTTCCGTTCTCTGGTCGACAAATTTGAGGGCAATGCTTGTTGGACTAACTGGCCTGCCGAACAGTCAACTTTAGCTAAGGCTAGAGCCTGGTCACTAACTTGTGCTGAGGCCAAAGAGATTGCTTATAAGCAGCGCTTCTATAGCTATGTGCAATGGGTTGCTTTCAGTCAGTGGCGTCGCGTGCGCACTCATGCCGATAACAATGCAGTTGAACTCATGGGTGATATTCCATTTGGTGTCAGTCGCTATAGCGCCGATGTTTGGTGCAATCCCCAACTATTTGATTTGCAATGGTCGGGTGGTGCACCACCTGAGAAGTTCTTCCAATCAGATCCGTTCACTTGCCAGTGGGGCCAGAATTGGGGCATCCCGCTCTATAACTGGGCCAACCATGAAAAGAGCAACTATGCTTTTTGGCAGCGACGTGTCAAACAGATTGCTGCGATTTTTCACTATTTTCGCATCGATCATGTGCTCGGTTTCTTCCGTGTCTACTCCTTTCCATGGATTCCCGAGCGCAACCATGAATTTGTTGGCTTGACTGAGGCTGAAGCTAAAGAGCTTACTGGTGGAGAACTTCCGCGTTTTATCGAACGACCTGATGTGCCTGCTAAGAATGCCAAGCTTAATAACGAGCAAGGTGAGAAACTTCTGCGCATGATACTAGCGGCGGCGCCAGATAGCGGTGTGGTGGCTGAAGATCTTGGCATGGTGCCTGATTACGTCAGGCCGTGTTTGAAAAAACTGCAAATTCCTGGTTTCACCATTCCTATTTTCGAGCGGGTAGAAGAAGATCTTTCTTTCAAGCCCAAAGAGACTCATGAAAAGCTGTCCCTAGTCACTTATGGTACCCACGATCATCAACCCATTCGTAGCTTTTATGAGGGGCTCTGTCAGTGGTGGCATGGCGAGGATGGTCACCAGGGGTGGCTCGAAGTGCAGCGGCTGATGGTGTTTCTCGGTCTGGATGAAGACTCGCCTCCAGAGAGTTTCACTCCTGAACTTCATCGCCGTATGATTGAAGTGCTTATGGAGTGTCCATCTTGGCTGGCTGTTCTGATGATTAGCGACCTTTTCGGTGTCAGTCAGCGCTTTAATGAGCCGGGAATTTCTGGTGATTCTAACTGGAGTCAAAGGCTTGATCGTACTTTGGCAGAGTACGAAGCCGATGCTCAATATTCGCAAGCGATTAAGTGGCTAGATCAAGCTGTTCTCGCCAATTCTCGTCAAGCGAAAAAAACTGCAGCAAAATCTAGTTGATTTTGGCCTTTTCGCTGAAGATAATTTATAGACTTTTGGGGTATGCTTCTAAGGTCTGTTAATTTCTAATTTCACCTAAAAGGAACCGCAGTAAATGCTTCCGGCTTTTCTGATCAGGACTGGTATCGACTGGGTTAGGCACAACGCCGAATTTGCCAGTTCTAACCCCTATGCTCGGTGCGAGCAATCGATCAAGATTTGCGAGAAACTCTGGGAAGAGTCTGTTGGCAAATCGGAAAATTCTTTGCTAGAAGTGGCTGTGGTAACAGCTTATTGGGAAGAGTTCTTTCATGCCGAAGACCCTTTGCAAGACGAAAAAGAGTGGCGCGATGGTTTAACCAAGCGCTCTAATCAGTACGAAGAGTTTGACGGTTGGCAGGAGTGGTTTAAGAAGAGCTACGCCAAAGTTTATTCTGATAATAATGTCTGGACCAGCTTGCTCATGTCGGCTTGGGCCACTACTCACCAATATCAGCTTTCCTATAGTGAAGATTCATGGGATTTCAAGCCGTCGCGCTCCTATTTGCCCACTAGCTACATGTGGCGCCTCAAGCCTCATATGGAGACGATTACTGAAGTTTTGCGTGAATTCTGGATTGAAGAGAGTCATCGCTGGGAAGAGGCCGGCTTTGGTATTGAAGACGAGAATATCTACTACCTTGGCCGGGTCGAGTGCTTAGGTTTTGATCTGAAGCGATATATGGTCAGCTGGCCTGCTCGAGCCAAGAAGCCGAAAGAAGAAATTGACCTTGGCAATCTGGTGGCCGACTTAATTGCGCCAGCTGGAGATTCTTGGTATCGGCGTTTAGATCCAGTAATTTTTGCTCACGACCATGTGGACATCACTTCGTTGATTAATCGCGCCTCTTATGTCTTTGGCTCGCGTCGTCGACTCTTTGAGTTGGCAATTGAAGACGGTATGGGCAAAGCCAAGCTACAGGCCCAGGCTGAGGGCTGGTTGGTCGAAGACCTAGAAGAAGCAGAGGCTGCATTTTAGGACTAAAGATTATTTGCTCGCTTTGATCTTTGCCCAAGGACGAGGGTAGTAGTGTGGTGTGTCGTCGATTTTTCGAATCAGTAAAATGACGCTGTCCTCAACGCCAGGCATATCGGTAAAGACCTTGGTCTGCTCTACTCGGCACTCAAGTTCGCGCATCATAGCTTTGGCATCTTTTAGTTCTTGCTCTAAGCGGCTACCGGTCTTTTGTGCCATGTAGAGGCCGTTGCGTTTGAGAAAAGGCAAACATAACTCTAGAGTCAGGGTAAGAGTGCCTACTGCCCTGGCCGTGGCAAGGTCGTAGCTGGCTCGCTCGCCTTTCTCTCGTGCTAACTCTTCTGCCCGGCCCGTAAGAGCTCGGTTGTTGACGAGGCCAAGCTCTTGGCTAGCGTCATTGAGAAATTTCACCTTTTTTCCAACCGAGTCAACCATGGTGACTGCAAGATCGGGGCAGGCGATAGCAATCACCATGGCTGGTAATCCGCCACCAGAGCCAATATCGATAAGTTTCCCTGATGTCATTTTCGACTTGTAGATGTTGCTTGCTACAGTGAGGCCGTCAAGTATGTGTCTGTTTACAAGAACTTCTGGTGTTGTATTGGCTACTAAATTAACCTTTTCGTTGTAAGCACTCAAAATGCCACAAAATCGGTCTAATAAATGCCAACGTTGCTCGTCCAGGTGAAGGCCGTCTAGGGCAGGATGAACTCTTAAAAGCTTGAGTAGCGGCTCAAAATCAGCGTTTGACATCGATTTGTCATCCGTCTGGTTAGGGGTTTTAATTTGGTATTCGGAACTTTTACCTGTTTGATTTTCGGCGGTCATTAATTTCTATAACTCCTTATCAAGAGAAAAAAACAGGTGAATACCTAAATACTACTGGGAAGATTATTATTACTATTTAGAGATCACAGCCATTTCTGTTTTTCGTTATCTCTATTTTGGGTATCAGGGTAGATTACACCTAATGCAAGTTGCCAACACTTAGTAAATGACCTCAGGTAACGCTTATCCTAATCAGCCAGAGCCGGACACGTCACGTGAACGGATTGAGCTTGAGACGCGTGTGCTGGCAGCAGCCTTGCGTCAGAGCTTAGAGCGTGGTGATACGGCTGGGTCTAGTCACGCCCATCAGCAGATCTTCATTTTGCTCAAAACTTCGCAAGAAATGGGCTGGGAAGAGCCAATTAGTTTACCGCCAGAGTTGATGCTTGAGAAAGAACCTCGCAGGCCAATGCCCGATATCGATTGGGGTGCTCCTGCCGAGGGTCCGATAATTTCCCCGCAGCCCGAGGCAACGGCCGAGGCCATGCCTGAAGCATCAGCTGAGGCACCGGCTGAGGTTCAGGCCATAGACGCGCCAGGATTAGAGTCTGAGGCAGCAGTTCTAGCCAGCAATGCGCTTGCAGACCGAACAGAAGTTGAGCCTGAAGCTCAGACTTCTGTCGCACCCGAGCCTCCGCCAACAGCTCCTGCCGCTCCTTCCGCTGAATCAGCGGCAGCTCGTTCAACAGCTCCGCTTCTTCCGCTCGTTACAGTGCCTAGTTTTGCCTTGATACCTGTACCTAGTTTCACGGCTTCGGCACCAGCTACTGGTGCAGCCGCCATTCTTGATTTTTACTTGCGCTTGCAAGTTAGTCAAATGGCAGATTTCGGCAGTATTCACAAGAGCTTTTTGCGCAAGGTAAGACCGCTTTTGCGGCAACACGCTTCTGGAACCTTGGCTGGTCAGGCTCGCAAAGACTTACTCAATAGCTTACAGAGTCTTTGGATTGCCCACGATATTTTGTGCGATCCCGTTACTCGCACCGACTATGACTTCCGCCGCATGGGTTTGAGAGGAGCCTCTGAAGAAGGCGGTGAGGGTAAAGCTAGTGTCGCTAATCGCCCCCAGTTGCGAATTGGCGAGCTCTTGCTCTGTGCCGGTCTACTGGAGACAACCGAATTAGAAATCGCCGCAGATATGCACAAGGCTATGCCTGAATTGATGTTTGGTGCCTTCCTTGTGAAGCAAGGCTTTATCGAAGAAGATGATCTGAGCTGTGTATTGCTGGGACAGCAGCTGTTAAAAACTGGTGGCATCACGGCCGCTCAGTTTCAAGAGTCTATGCTTGAGAGAGCTAAGAGTGGCATAGAGTTTGGTGATATTTTAGTGGCTCGCTCTTATCTAACAGCCGTACAATTGCAGGAAGCCTATCGCAGTCAGATGGATGATACATTGCCGCGTTTGCCGGTGGTTGTGGCTACTGTCTCCTTGGAAGATAGTGCCGCTGAGGTTGCTGAAGCGCTCAATGCTAGTGATGATGAATCTGAAAGTGAAACTGAGCTGGCTAGTGAAAACGTCAGTGCTAGCGCTGGCGAAGTTGTCACCCAGGCTGAGGAACTTTCCTCACAGCCTGCGCCTTCTCCGGCTCGTGCCCGCGAGCTACTGAACAGCTCGCCCTCTCCCATTTCTTCTCCTGTTTCTTCTTCTCCAGCCCCAACAGCCTCTTCATCGCCGGCCCTCAATATTGGCAACGCTGTGCCATCTTGGAAAGATCAACTTGATTGGGATAGTCCGGCAGAAAGTGAAAATCTCAACTCTTCTCTTGTGGATACCAGCCCAGATTTAGATGCTGTAACGATGCCGGCTCAGCTAAATTTGGCACCATCTCTGGCATCACTTTATGATACCTCTGACTCACGCGCAGACACTTCTGAACTGCCGCCTCCATCGTCGTCTTCTTCTCCTGCTTCTTCTGATTCTTCGTCTTCTTCGGATCAGTCCTCTTCTTCTTCGTCTCCCTCTCCATTTGCTCGACCTGAGGCAACTAAGAAAAAGTCGCTGACCGACCTCATGGCCGAACTTGAACCTTCATATTCTCCAGTTCAAGACGAGATGCCAGAGCAATCACCCTTTGCTAGCATATGGGCTGACAATAGTGCCAGTGCTGCTCACGACTTGCCACTAGATATAGTGCCTAGCGCTTCGAGTGCAGCTCATACTTCAAGTACTGCCGATACTTCTAGCGCAGCTAATACGGTTCAAAGGTTCAGTGCTCAAGACGATTTTGCTCCACCTAGCTTGGAGCACGACGAAGACCTCTCTCAGGTGGAAGAAGAGTTTGCTGCTCTTAACGCTGCAGCTGATGAAGCTTTAGATATTGGTGAGCAAGAAGAAATGACTGCTACATCAGAATTAAATGCTGTGCCAAGTTCTGAACAGAATGCAAACCAGCCTGCAAACCAATCTGCAAGCCAGCCTGCAAACCAATCTGCAAGCCAGCCTGCAAACCAATCTGCAAGCCAATCTGCAAGCCAGGCTGCAAACCAGCCTGTACCGGTTGACGAACAAAAAGGTAGTAGCAGTAGCTGGCAGATTGTTTCCGTTCCTGCTTCGGCGCTGGCCTCATTGCTCTTAGAGGATGAACCCGAGGCTGGTGAAGGGAAACCAAAGACTACGCCGGGCGGCCCCATTAAAGAACGGCGTCAGCTCAAGACATCTTTTGCTAACGATAAGCCATTCACAACAAAATCTAACCTCGGCGATGACAAGCTGCCGCCGGATGGCGATCGTCGCTCAAAGCGTCGTAAGTCTAAGTAAAATTAGGTCTGTTTGATTGCAGTATTCTTGGGTCGCGACTGCCCGTTCAACTCTAGTAGTCGTAGAACTACCGATAACTGTTCGCCAATTAATCGAACAACTTTCTGATCACCTGGTTTGAATATCTGTTGCGGATAAGGCACGACAACAAGTAGCCCCAATCTCTGGCCTTTGATGTCGATAGGCTGCGTTAAGGCATTGTCTGGTAGGTAGTGACCTTTGGCCACTTCATCCCGCAGAGGAGGTAGGCCCAACTGCAGAGCTAACTTGGTGACATATCCACGTAAGGCCGCTTCATCTAAATTTGGTCCGGCGTCGACGCGTAAGACTGAGCCAGTGCCCTGGTTTAGTACTAGTCCGAGGGCCTGGTAGTTGAGAATTGACGACAATAGATTGAAGAGTTTTTGCGTTACCGCATCGACATCTAGTTCGTCCTCGGCGATGCGGCGCACTTCGTCGACGATGGTGGCTTCAAAAAGCAAACGTTCGAGCAGTTGGTTGAGGCGGTTGTTGACGTCTTCTGCCGAAAGGGTTTTGGAAGGCTCGCCAATAAGTCGTAAGCGCGGCTTGAGAGTGGCCTCTTCTAGCATCTCCTGGGTGGCTTTGATCAAGCTTGTGAAACCAGGCTCTTTGGGAATATAGCGATCTGCTCCGGACTTAAAGCCCCAAAATCTATCAACTGAGCCATCTAGCTTTGTCAGTAGAATAACGGGAGTGGCTGCAAGATCTGGGTCACTCTTAACCAAGCGACATAGCTGATATCCGTTGATACCGGTCATGACTACGTCTGAAATGATTAAGTCGGGTAACTCGTTGTAAGCGCGAGCTAGCCCCTCAGCTCCATTGCGAGCCTCTATAACTGTATATCCCTCGGCTTCAAGAGTCTTAGATATGGTTATTAGTTGTGTCGGGCTGTCTTCTATCAGTAGAAGTCTGAATGACATTGTGCACCTATTCAAGGGCTTTGGCCGGAGCACTTTAAAAGTGAGTGGCTACTCAATTTTAAATGTTCTAAAGTGCTAGCGAAAGCCTAATCAGGAGTGACTTCAGGGTTCCTGTAGCATTGAGCTGCAAAGCTGCGATTTGGTTTAGTATCTCATTTTCTGGACAGTTTTGTTTAGCTTTGTTCAAGTTTAAACGAGCTTCCGCGCCGTTGCCTTCGATTTGATATATGCACGCAGCAATCAAATAGGGCATGGGGCTTTTGTTATTTATTAGATGGGCTGCCTGGGTTTCCTGGAGTCCTTCTTCTAGTTTACCCAAGTATGTCAAAGCCAACGCAAGAAGTTCTCTAGTTTCTTCAATAGAAGGGTTGAGTGCTTTAGAGCGATTTAGATAGTGAAGGGCAAGCTCAGCCTGCTTCTGTTGTAGCAGTCTTTTGCCCTTTAAATTTAGTAATAGATAGGCGGATGGGTCCAACTCTAGTGCCCGGTCAAGGGCTACTGGGCTCGGTAATTGATCCGGTGAAAATGCTGCAATTGGTGCATTATTTTTCTTGTTCTCAAGAATTGCCAGGTTGGCAGCCAATTGCTTTTCGCTTGCTCCTTCCTTGTTGGCAAGATAGCGGCCTCTAGAATATTCAAGTAACAAATTGTCGTCAGAGTTGAGGCTAATGTCCGTGAGCTTTGCCGGTAAAATCTCAGACAACGATTTTTCTTTGCTGAGCACAAAGAGATGGTCATTTCTGAATGTCTCCCAACTGTCGATACCAGCTCTAGCCATTGCCGCACGGCCGCTGTTGCTGAGAAAGGCTTTCTCATAAGCACTGCTGTCAATTTGTGCCAGACTCTTGGGGCTGTTGGCGCCGACTAAAAGTATTTCACCCGCACCTTTTTGATGAAAAATTAGAGTGTCAGGAAAGACCGTAGTAAACGTTTTCAAGGCGCAAAGAAATTCACGATTGCTCAAGCCATAAAGTTGTAGCCACTGTGTTACAAGACCGTCTTGTTTGAGCTTCTGCCGCATGAGGCGAAAGAACTCGACTGTAAAGAGAGCCGAACTGCCAGCCACCCAGGGTTCGGACGGCTGAGAAATGATCAGGTCATAGGCCCCGGCATTCTTTAAATGGTCTCTGGCATCGCTTTGAATAATATTTAGTTTCGCTGGTAATTGACTTTGAAAATACTTGGCTGCTTCTACAACAGCAGGCTCTATTTCGACAACATCAATTGTCTTAATCTGTTCTCTTTCGCTTGCGGTACTGCTGGTGGTGCCACTACCCAGGCCAATAATGAGACAGCGTAGATCGCTGCCACCATGAATGAGGGTCGGTAGCAGGCCGAGCATTGTTTGTGTCGCTAGGTCTGAGCCGCTGGCTGCCTCAGATTTATCAATGGGAATAGTCGCTTCGACTTTGCCGTCGCTTTTTAGTATGCGAATATTGGCTAACTTACTTTCTTCAACTGAGATTGTACTGTTCGTACCATCCCTATAAAATCTGAAATCAAGATACTTTTGTTCGCTTTTAATTTGCTCTAGAGCCGCCTTGGTTGCTGGCAGATATGCCAGGCCTGCTGTCAGTGTGCTGCTTTTCACCCCGGAGCTAGTTGTGATCAGTGTAAGGGCCAAAATGGCGCCAAATGAGCAGGCCAGAGATAGCGCTTTGAAGCGTTTTCTCAACGACAAAGCTTCGGCAATAGTAAATAGCGCCAGTAAAGCTATGCAGAGTTTTACTACAACTACTAAAGAACAGAGAGGCAGAATTATCAAAAATAATGCTGGCCCAGCGATGGCACCAGCTGCTGCAATTGTATAGGTCCGCCGCCATGCCAGGCCGCTTAAGCCGCAGGTATAGATCGGATAAATTAGACCGAGGCCAATGCATGTGGGTACGACCAAGATGGCGGTGGCTAGAAGCTGTGGCAGGTCGAGAAAATTGCTATTTTCGAATTGACCTAGTTGAAAGAAAATGCGCAGATTTTGAAAAATTAGGGGTAGGGCCGCAATTGATTTCAGCGATAGTAAGCAGGCCAGAGTGCTCAAAGTTAGTGCCGCAGCAGGCAATATTTTTAAATCACTTTTGCTTTTGCTCAGCTTTATGGCCATAAAGTTGCCGATGGCCAGTCCGGCGATGATGGCGGCTAGTGTGCCGGCGAAGGTTAGACTTGCCGAACCTAACAAAAGTGAAGATAGCCTCAGCCAGGCGCATTCAAGGACAGTCATTACAAGAGCGGTGGTGAAAAGAATTAGAGAGGCTGATTTGCTTGGGGCCGTTAACCGCAAAGAAGAGTCTTCTACCGGATTGGCCAATTGGTCTTCTCTTTGGTCTTTTGCTTTGCCTTGCGATAACCAGCTCAAGACGGCGGTTGGGGCCATTAGTACGGCCAGGGTCATGAGGCTGCCGCTCAGACCCAAATTAGGCAATATAAAGAAGCCTGTTGCTAGAGCCCCAGCGAATGCCCCCAGGTTAGCTGCCAGATAGACGTAATTACTCCATTGGGGCTTTTGTCGAGTTGCTAATAGGCTTACTAGGGCCGCTGAGCTGCTTGACGGTAAGAGCAGAGCTAAAGTCAAAAACAACAAGACCAGATGACTTGACAAAGTATTGCTGTTAAGAAAGCCCATCAGGGCAATGAAAAGCACTGGCGCGGCTGCAAGCATTATTGCCGCAGCTTTCAATAGACTGCCCCGTTGCTGGCAATTCTGTGCCCATAGGGCGCCGAAAGTGAGACCAAATAGATAAATAGTGATTGTTATGGTCGAGGCCATTGCCGTGCTGCCAAGGCTTACCAGGGCTATTTTTGCCAGCACCAGTTCAAGGCTAAGCGAAACTAAGCTGCAACTGAAGGCGCTGAAGCACGCTACGGCAAAGTCTCGACTAAAAGACTCTAAGTTTTTGCTCAATGGTTCATTCATAGCCACAAACAGTCGTAAGTATAGAACTATATCTACCAGTCTTAGCTGCTTTTCAGCTCTGGGCTGATAAGCTTAGAACTCTGCCAGTAAGAGTGCGATGATTCTCAACTCTGTTCACCTCCATAATTTTATGAGTTATGCCGACTCAACTCTTGACCTCAATGGCATTGCTGTGGCTTGCTTGACTGGTCTGAATGGAGCTGGCAAGTCTGCCATTCTTGATGCTGTCACCTGGGCCATCTGGGAAGAGGCCAGGGGAAGCTCAGACGAGTTAGTTCGTCTGGGCGAGAAAGAGATGTGGGTAGAAATAGTTTTCAGCCATGAAGGCCAGCTTTATCGCGTACGTCGCTCTCGCCAGAAACAAGTGGGTAAGGCTGGCGGCAAGGGCACCTCTAAAGGCACTCTTGAATTTCAAATAGCTGATCAGACTGGTGACTTGCGTTGGAATAGTTTGACAGCCGCCAGTATGAAAGAAACTGGCAAACATATATGCGATCTTTTGCGTATGGACTACGATACTTTTATCAACAGTGCTTATCTGAAACAGGGCAGAGCCGAAGAATTTACCACCCGCCTGCCGTCCGAGCGCAAGCAGGTATTGGCTGAAATTCTTGGCCTTTCTTACTTTGACCGCCTGCAAGAAGAAGCCCGCGAAAGACTGCGCGGTGTCAAAGCGCAAATTGAATTTTTGGAAGGAAGTCTAGCGGGTGCAAGGCAAGTAGAAGCTGAGTTTGCCCAGGTGCATACCGAGCTTTGTGCTTCTCAAATTGAATATGATGATTTAGTTCTTGTGGCTCGCGACATAGAACAGCAAGTTGAAGAAGTCACCGCTCAATTGCAGCAGTTTAAGCTCACTGAAGTGACTATATCTTCTAACGAGAAGCAGCTTGTGGAGCTTAATCATGCCTTGAAGCGCATTGACGATCAAAAACTTTCGATTGAACAAAAGAAAAAATCGCTGGGCGAATTAATTGGTGAGAGTTCGGATATCGAAGCTCAACTGACAGAGTTCAATCAGGTAAGGGCGGCTGTAGAAAAGTTAGACAGTGTCTTTCTTGAAGTACAAGATCTCAGCGATAAAAAACTGGAACTTACAGGCCAATTAGCTACTCTGCGCAGTCGCTTAGAAGTTAAATTGGAAGGCCTCGAAGTGGAGAATCGTGAGCTCGTGAAAAGCCGCGAGCGTTTGCTGCGTGACACTGAAGACAGTGAAAAAATAAAGTCGCAATATCTTGAGTTTCGCCAATTGCTTGAAAGTGAAGCAGTCTTGTCGCAAAAACAAGAAGCTCATAGTCAGCTAGCCAACCGAGTCAGCGAGCTTACTTCGACAATTCAAGAAGCAAAAATTCGCTTAGAAGCTGAGCTTGGCCAAAAGCAGGGTGCTATTAAAGAGCTAGCTGCCCTGACTCAATCGCAGGCCAGCCTGGTGGCCGAAGGGGCTGAGTTGGATCAGCTCAAAGAGCGCCTTGAGCGTTTAGAAGCTGAGTTTGAACTGGTTGAGAAAACAGGCATCGCTATTAAGACTGATTTGGAGAGCCTGGCCATTAAGGCTGAGGAAATCAGAGGCAGGCAAAGAGAGAATCTAGAAAAAATCAAAGAGCTAAAAGAGCACGAACACTCATCTATCTGCCCTCTCTGCTCGGCCCCAATTGTTGATAGAGCAGCGGTAATTGAGCGTTATCTGAAGCAGAACGAAGAGATGGATCTGGAGATCAATCAACTGGATGTGCAAAAGGAGAAGCTAAACGATCAAAGAGCTGAGTTGAGAGTACGCTATGTTGAAATGCGCAAAGAACTTGAAGGTCGCAAAGACTTAGACAAGCGCATCGGTCAATATAACGAACGTCAACAGGCCTTGCTTCGAGCCAGCGACAGTGAGCAAAAACTCAATCTGGCTGAAGCACAGCTCGCTGAAAAGCTAGCACAGAACAACTTTGCTCAAGTCGAGCGCGAGAGCTTAGTGGCAGTCAAAGCTGAATTGCACAAGTTAGAGTTTGACCCCGCTGTCTATGTCTCACTGCAATCGCAAATTCGCTTGAAGCGGCACATTGAAGGCAAGCACCAGCAGCTCGCCAAAGATACCGAAGAGTTGGCTAAAGTAAATGCCAAGATTCCAGAGCTGAAAAAAGCTATTGAAGAGATTGCCTCAGAGTTGAGTGGCGAATTATACGGTCAGGCTATTCGCCTTGAGTTAAAAGAAGTGCTGCAAAAGCTCACTACTTTTTCTTATGATCGCAATGAACACGCTCGCCTTAAGCAAAGGCTGTCAGAGCTATTTGTGGCCACTGAAAAATCCCGCGACCTCAGTCGTGCCATGGCTGAATTGCCAGCCTTGGACGAGCAGCTAGGGGTCTTACAGGGAGAGTATTTAACTAAGCAAGCTCAAATTGCCAAAGTTGATAGTGAGCAGGTGCAACTGAAGGAGCAGCTAAAAGACTTAGACTTGGTCGAGAAAACATTGGCAGGGCTCAAACCCTCTTTAGATGAAGTACGTGGCTTCAAAGAAGAGTCAGGACGCAAAGTGGCGGTGCTGTCATCGCGCAGCCATGCTCTTTCTGACGAATTGACTCGCTTAGCCGCGCGCCTGCAAGAGATGACTCTTCTGCGCGAAGAGATGGACGATTATGCCTACCTAGTTGAAGTGTTTGGTAAGAAGGGCATTCAGGCAGTCATTATCGAGAATGCTATTCCTGAAATTGAAAATGAAGCTAATCGTATACTTAGTCGCTTGACTGACAATAAGATGCATATTGCTTTGATTACACAGACTAAGACCAAGTCTGGCACCATGGCTGAGACTCTTGATCTAGTCATTGGTGATGAAGTTGGCACCCGCAGTTATGAGCTTTATTCTGGTGGCGAAGCTTTCAAAGTCAACTTCGCTTTGCGCATTGCTTTGTCGCGCTTGCTTGCTCGAAGAGCTGGGGCAAAGCTCGAAACTCTAATCATTGATGAAGGCTTTGGCTCGCAAGATGACGGCAGTCGCGAGCGGCTAGTGAAGGCCATTCGCTTGATTCAGACTGACTTTTCGCGGGTGCTGGTGATTACTCACATTGCTGATGTGCGTGAGATGTTCCCCGTGCAAATTCAAGTGACTAAGAGCAATGGTATATCGACATTTAAGTTGGTGTCTTGATTTTGGTGAGGTGATTGTCTGACTGGCAGGGCTAGGGGCGATCATATCCGCCTGGAATATCTCGTACAATGAATTTTAGTCAGATTATAGTGAGGCCTTAAATGCCAGAGTCACCATCAGTCAAAAAGCCATTATTTAGTCGAGCTGGATTGACACTACTCGTGGCTGGTTCCGTGCTTCTCTGCCTGCTTCCTATTTCTAGTGAGCTTCTTATAGGTTTACCTATTGAGAGACGCACCTCGTTTGTGATTATGCAGTCTCTACTCATGGGCACCGGTCTGCTTTTTTTATTTTGCATGGTAACTTTTCTCGGCGCTTTATTCGCGCTTTTGTTCAAGAGTGTTCGCAGCACAGCACTCCGAACACTTTTGATTAGCATACTTGCTATGGTATTTCTTTACTGCGGTATGGTATCCAGTAATGTCATAAGAACAAAACAGTTCGAAGCATTGGCTGAACGTTCTAGGCCTCTCATTGCTGCAATTTTGCGCTTCGAAAAGGAGCATGGTAAACCACCGGCTAAGTTAGATGAGCTGGTGCCTGGCTACCTTAAGGAGGTTCCCCACACCGGGATGGGAGCATACCCGGACTACGAATACAAGGTATCAACAAGAGAGCCCGGGCCCGACCACTTAGTTGCTACCTGGGAACTCAGCGTGCCCTGTTCGATTGGTATATTGAACTGGGATGTCTTCTACTATTTGCCAACTGAAAAATATCCAGAACATGATTATGGCGGCTCCGTAGAGCCAATTAAAAACTGGGCTTACGTGCACGAATGAAGTACCCAGCTTCTAATGTAATTGTTTAATAGAGTGCTGTATTCAACTTTCATCAAAACTGAGATTCGTCGGCATAGATTGCACGTTATCTTCTGCTCGTGCTTTGCGCCTTTCGCTGCAGGGGCAATCGGTTACCGCGACTTCTGAACCAACTTCTTCGAAAGTAAAATCATCTACCCAGAGTTGCCCGACTCCTGCAAGAATGGCTCCAAAGCCTAATTTTGTAGCGTCTAGTGGCACATCTAAAACGATATCGAATTTCTCCCAGGCGTTGGTACCGGTGATGGTTCTATCGCACATATTATCGAATGATACGTTCAGGCGACCACCTGAGCCATACACGCTTAGCCAAAGAGATGCCCATGACTGTACGTCTTCAGTTTTGAGCCAGGCACTCATTCTTACTCGTTTGCCCGCATAGTTGCTGGCGCAGGCTTCCTGCATAAGTGTGGCAAAGCCCTCAGGTGAGGGTGCATCTACTCGATTAACGAGGGATGCGCTTTGCGAGCCGCTATGAGCTTGTGTCTTGTCTAATCCGGCGGTGTATTCGGCAGGATGGCTGCCAGATAGCCACCAGCCCTGCGGGATTTGTTCTAGTCTTGATATTGTTGATTTGCTCATGGTCGGTACTCCTCTTCTCAATCATATACCGGTCTTGCACATGGCGTTATTCGGGAGGTCTTGGGCGGCTCTGCCCTAGATTAAGCGCTGAGCTGTATGATGGTAAAGATATGCGGCAGATCGGCGCGCCAGTATAGTTCTTGCTTGTTTCTTTAGAGTCGTTGGTGAACCATCTGTGCGAGATAAATTCAGACTTTACCTTCTAACTCACGAGCGACGACTATTTCCTTCGATGGTGGTGGGTGTGGGGCTAGTGTGCGGATTGGCAATATACCTAGCAACGCTTAAACCTCTTATCGGTGATTTTGGTCCGCCGGCAATTAGGGGCGGGATTAGATAGCCTTTCGCTGAATTCGGTGATAACCAATCACTGCACATAAGTTCTAACGAAATTGAACGCATAGCCAGGCAGGCTGTATAGCTTGAAGAACTGATAAATGCAGGCCACGGTGTTGAAAGCAACGAAGAGGGCTGCGGCTTTGTTTCGCCAGGCATTTGGTAAGAGGTAGAGACCGCCTAGAAGCATGGCCATAATTGGTATTTCATTGGGGAATAAATAGCGCCCCTGGGCCAGGCCAAAGTTTGCCATTGAGGCATAAACCATGGCCCCTAAGTTAATGGCAAAGCTGGCAATGAGAGTGAACCAAACTGCTGGTATTGCTGCGTCTTTGTTGAGGCTGGCAATTAGATTTGGCACTGTCTTTAGTGCCTTAACTGCTTGTACTGCTTTGGGTACCCGAGACAGTGCTGCTATCATGCTCACGGCCATAATGCTTTGATAGACGATGTACAGTGGCCGAGCCATTTCTTGGGTCATGTAGCCAAAATAGCCCCAGTACGAATAAATGATGGTGCGCCACCAGCGGTGGTCTTTCAAAAATGTCCAGGCGCTTTTGTGAAAGACTAATTCTCTTTTGAAAGTGACAGCCCAGGTGTGATACATGGTCTTAGTGCCGAGGTAGTCGCCATCAAATATGGCGGCATTACGAATGAACCACCAGACACTGAGGCCGAGAGCCGATGCCGCTACAACAGCGCAATTGAGAAGGAAGGTTGTAAGCTTTGTGCGATGTAGCCAGGCCGCTAGAAGAATTGCCAGGGCCGCGGTTGGAAACATTGAGTAGCCAGAATATTTAGTCAGGGCTAGCCAGCCGAGCACCAGGCCTAAAATCAAACTGTACTTGAGCTGAAGGCCCTGAAGCAAGATTTTGCTTAGCAGCACCAGGGTCACGGCTGCTAGTGCGGCAGTGGTGGTATCACAATTGGCGTAGGCATTGACGAAGACTAGCTGCGGATGGAAAACAATTAGCAGGGGCAGAGCTAAGGCAAAGAGGCGCGAGCGGCTAAATAGCAGCTGGCCAAAATAGTCAGCGCAGGGGATCAGGGTGGCGCCCACAAGCAGGCTGCCGAAGCGCGAGCAAAGTGAAATGTCGACAGCTGGGGCAAGCTTGGCGCCAATTAGCGAAGTGAGAACGTGGGGGATGTAGCCAAAGGGCGGATAAGAGCCGTAGACCGCCGAAGGGCCGCCAGCCAAGACTTCTGCCGCCTCTGGCAGTCTTAGATGCTCAGTGAGAAAGCGCAGAATCCAAAAATGGGCGTATTCATCTGGCGCTTCTTTCATTGGCACTAAAAAGAGCCAGGGTAGCCTTACAACAAAATAGGCTAGGAGCAGTACCAGCACTCTGGTACGAGCGTCTGCCATAGAGTCTCCCGTACGTTAAATCAGCAATTTACGCTTAATAGCAACTCTATAATAGTGTAGTCAGCTATCATCTTAGTATTGAATAACTTCCTGAAGTATCTTAAATGATGGATATTATGTCCGATGAATGACAGTAGTCTTAAATTCGAGACCCTTCTCAATTCAGTTGAAGCAATTATTTGGGAAGCGGATTTCAAGACATCAAAAATACATTTTGTTTCACAACATGCTGTGTCTTTGCTTGGTTACCCCGTTGAAAAGTGGATGGGTGACCCAACACTTTTTGCCAGTATTTGCCATCCCGAAGATTTACCCAAGGTGCAGCGCGCCAAGGATAGTGTCACCCGTGAGAATAGTCACTATGAAGTGATTTACCGGATGAAGTGTGCCGATGGCCAATATATTTGGCTTTCTGACCGAGTCAATGTCGATTTTGATGGTCTTGAACCTAAAACCATGCGCGGTATTAGCTACGACGTTAGTGAACGACGCCGCATTGAGGAGGCTTTGGCCCTTGTGGTCGAGGTTATTGCCGAGGCCAGCGAGCTTGAGCGCATTGATGATATTAGTTTGCATTGCATCTCAAGAATTTGTCAGTTGACCAATTGGCAAATAGGCCAGGCCTGGTATCCCAGCGATGATGGCGACGCTCTGCAATGTTCTGAAATTGCTTTCTATTCTTCTTTGCCGGCCACTGCTTTCCGTCAACAAAGTCTGGCTTGCCATCTGCAATTGGGTGAGGGTCTGCCGGGTAAAGCCGCCAATGAAAACACGCCAGTATTTATCGACAATATCGCCGTTGAGCAGCGGGGCTTACCCGCTCTTCCTGCGATTCACTCAGGCTTCGCTTTTCCAGTGCGTAACGGGCAGAGACTTCTGGCTGTGTTCGAATTCTTTGGAGTGCGGCGTGCTGCCCCCGATAAGTATTTTCTCAACGCTATCGAAGAGATTGGCACTCACCTTTCAGTTGTCTTTGAGAGGCGGCGAGCGCAGGACATGTTGGGCTTGCAACGTGCCCACGAGCAGGTAATTCTTGACTCAATGCCTTCGATGGTTTGGTACAAAGATCTAAACAACCGTGTCGTCAAAGTTAACAAGGCGGTCTGTGACACCCTCGGTGTGACTTTTGATCAGTTAGAGGGAAAGTCGATTGAAGACCTTTATCCAGAAGAGTCTGAGCAATATTTTTTGGATGATCTCGAAGTAATCAACTCTGGTAAGCCCAAGCTCGGTATTGTCGAAATTGTTCGCCGGGGTGATGGCTCTGTGCGTTGGCTCCATACTGACAAAATGCCTTATCGCGATGAAAATGGAGTGATTCAAGGCATCATTGCTTTTTGTTCTGACGTTACGCAGTTGAAAGGCGCAGAAGACGAATTGAAGGCCGCTCAGGCCGATCTTGAACATAAGGTAATTGAACGCACTAAAGAGCTGAATGAAGCCAATATTTATTTCAACTTGTCCCACGACTTGTTCTGTATTGCCTCTGAAGATGGCTACTTTAAGCGCATCAATTCAGCCTGGAGCGAGAAGTTAGGTTATAGCATCGAAGAGCTGATGGCAAAGCCCTACCGAGAGTTTATTCATCCCGATGATTTAGAACCCACTGAGACGAAGCGTCAAGACTTGCTTTTGGGAACGAGTGTTGTCAACTTCGAGAACCGTTATGTCTGCAAAGATGGCTCTATCTGCTGGTTACTCTGGAGTGCCACGCCGGTTCATAACGGCCTTATTTATGCGGTTGCCTATGACATAACAGATAGAAAAGCGGCAGAAATAGAGCTTCTTGATATAAACGTTGCCATGAAGAATGCTGTGGAAGGCATCGCTAAAATCGATAGTGACAATCGCTATCTCTCTGTCAACAAATCTTATGCTGACTTGTATGGTTATGCCATAGAAGAGTTGATTCTAGCTTCGGCTGAAGACTGTACTTATGGCGAAGACCATGGCAAATGGCAGCGCTGCTACAAGGCCATGTTGGAGACAGGCAAGGCCGAAGTCGAACTATTGGGGTTGCGTAAAGACGGAACGTTGTTTCACCAGCAGCTCACCATGGTGCGAGCTACCGAGCTAAATGATAAGTTCACTGGTTACTATGTCTTCAGTAAAGACATTAGTGCCCGCAAGGAAGTAGAAGCCTCGCTGCAGCAGAGTGAGGCTCGCTTTAATCAGTTAGCCTCCCATGTGCCTGGTGGTATATATCAATATCTGCACCGCCGCGATGGCAGTTTCTGTTTCCCCTATGTCAGTGAAAGTTGTCGAAATATTCTCGAAGTCGAGCCCGAGGCGATGGTGGCCGACCCTAGTTTGGCTTTTTCTCGCCTTCATCCCGACGACTTGCCTGGTATGTGGCAAGCTATTGCTGAGGCTTATATCGGGCCCACTGAGTTTGAGTGGGAGGGGCGTCTCATCACCCAGGCTGGTGGCATCAAATGGATTAGATGTACCTCGTCGCCCGAGGTGCTAGAGAATGGTGATGTAATTTTCAACGGCTTAATTACCGATATCACTGAAAAGAAACAGGCCGATGAAGAGATTCGCAAGCTTAATATCGATCTGCAAGAACGGGTAGACAGGCTGGCATTGGTCAACCAAGAGCTGGAGAGCTTGACGCAGAAGTTAGAGCTAGCCTGCGATGCGGCCTTGGAGGCCTCGAAGCTAAAAAGTGAGTTCGTGGCTAATATCTCGCACGAAATCCGCACACCAATTTCAGCTGTAATTGGCATGTCAGAATTGTTGCTTGATACTGTTCTAGACAGCCAGCAAAAACAATTTACCACTATGGTGAAAGATTCGGCTCAATCACTTTTAGCCATTATCAATGACATTCTCGACTTTTCAAAGGTAGAAGCTGGGCGGGTTGAACTTGATAATGTCGATTTCAATATTCTCTCTCTTCTAGAAGACTGCGCCGATCTCCTCGGACCGGCTGCTCGTAAAAAAGATTTAGCGCTGCTTACTTGGGTTGATCCTCGTCTTCCTGCCACTCTGTGTGGCGATCCTGTTCGCATCCGCCAGATTTTGCTCAACCTTGCTGGTAACGCCGTTAAGTTTACGAGGAGAGGTGAAGTTGTATTAAAAGCTGAGCTAGACACCGCTACTCAATCTGAAGTGGGCCTTGTTACTGTTAAGTTTACTGTCACTGATACCGGCATCGGTTTATCGCAGTCTACTCGCAAGCGGTTATTTAGCCCATTTGTGCAGGCCGATGGCTCAACTACGCGAAAATATGGTGGCACCGGTTTGGGTCTTTCGATTAGCAAGCTATTAGTAGAAATGATGTCTGGCACTATCGATTTCACCAGTGAAGCTGGTAAGGGCTCGTCTTTTTGGTTCGCCATTCCCATTGGGCTGGCTCAAGATAGAACTACTCTGAAGCAAATCTTGACACCGCGGGCGCAGCTCATTCGTGACCATCAGTCGCTTAACTCTTCTGCTAATTCGGCTAGTGAGCAAGTCGTCTTTCTTTTCTCTCGTTCGCTAGACGTGCAAGAAATAGTGGCAAGTTATCTCTCTATTTATGGGGTAAAAGTAAGGGTTGTTAATACCCTTGATCGCTTGCTATCTCTGCTCAGTGAGGCTAATGGGCCAGCGCAAGAAGGTTGTCAGCTGCGAGAAGCTCGACTGATGATCTATGACATGGCAATGGGGCGGGATTTATCCGATGTTAGGAGTGCGACTGAGGGGCTCGATACGACTGGTCAGAAAGTAATATCAGGCAATTTTTCGCCGAATTCTTCACCCAATGAAATTGAGAGTTTTCAACGCTTTGTTAGGGCCATTTCGGGCGCCGATGACCAGGCCTTGCCTAGTTTGATTGTTCTTGGTGGCAGTGAAATACCAAGTATTGGGGCATATTCCAGCTCGAGTGCCTACATCGGTCATTTGCAAAAGCCCTTTCGCTTATTTGAATTTTTGAGCGAAGTAGAAAAGTCATACACTGGCGTTTCTAACCTTCAAGCGGTATTAGCTGCAGTGGCTCCTTCTCGGTCTAGTGTTGCTAGCTCTAGTCTACCGAAGCTGATTCAGTCGAATGTAATTTCTGGGCAGCGTATTTTGATTGCAGAAGATAATACGGTCATGCAAGAGTTAGCCTTGAGGCAAGTGCAGCGGCTTGGCCTAGTGGCAGATTTGGTAGCTAACGGTAAGGAGGCCCTGGCAGCTTTTCGTTCAGGCTTGTATTCGTTGATATTGATGGATTGTCAGATGCCTGAAATGGATGGATACGAGGCTACTTTGTCGATCCGCAAAGATGAAGCCGTTCGCGGTGGTCATATTCCTGTTATTGCTATGACCGCTTCGGCCATGAAAGGTGATCGTGAGAATTGCATTGCGGCTGGGATGGATGACTATTTGAGTAAGCCGGTTGGCCAAGAACAGCTTTTCCGTTTGCTTGAAAAGTGGTTGCTGCCACACACTGTTAGTCGAGGAGTCGAGATTGCTGATACCCATGTGTCAGGTCACAATAAACCTGCTGAAAAACCCTTAGAAGAAATTCCAATAAATTGTGAGGAATTAGCTGCACTCTATGGACTTGGGGACTTAAAGCGCTTGATTAATAGCTTTAGTGCTGAGTGCGAGGAGTTGTTGAGCAGTATTCGCCTGGCGGTGGAAGGCGGAAATGAGTCAGAAACGATTAGACTGGCCCATCAGCTCAAAGGCTTGGCGGTTGTCATGACTGCCGATGGTCTTTCGCGCTCGGCTTTGGCCCTCGAAACTTCCGCCAAAAGAGGCGAGGTAGACCAGTTACCAGTCCTTACTGAAAAGTTAGCGCAAGAATTATCCACTGTTTTGGCATATATCGAGAGTCGTAAAAGTTCAGCGATCTTTTCCTGACACTTGTAACTGACCTTTATATTCAAAGGCCTTATAATTACTTGGTCTTTTCTATTTTGTTGTTGACGTTACCAAATTGCTGAGAGCATTTTTAGTTTTAGTTGTATTAGCCGTTTTGCTTGCAGGCGGAGGCTATTTTGTCGCACAGCGCAGTCTGCCTGTGCTTGATGGCATTGTCAGTTTCCCTGAGTTAGGTAGGGGAGCTTCGGTTAAATTTGACGAGAGAGCGGTTCCCTATATCGAAGCCGCCTCCGATCTTGACCTCTATCGCATACAGGGTTATGTCACGGCCCAAGATCGTCTCTTCCAGATGGATATGATGCGACGCACCGCAGCTGGCGAATTGTCTGAAGTTTTTGGCTCACAGTCTTTGCCTCACGATAAGCTGGTGCGCACCATCGGTATCAATAGAGCGGCAGCTGCTGAACTTAAGGGTCTATCGAAAGATGTTTCTGCCGCACTTGATGCCTATACACAAGGCGTTAATGCTTATATCAATTCATCGAAAGATCGTTTGTCACTAGAGTTTCTATTGCTCGGCTATAAACCTAAAGCTTGGACTGCTCAGAATTCGTTAGCAATTCTCAAATACAATCAGTATTGTCTTGATGAATCGTGGCGGCTTGATGACCTGCGGCAAAGAATCATCGATAAGGCCGGAAATAAAATAGCTTCTAGAATATTCGATCGTATCTTTGAAGCACCACCAGCGGTGACCAGTCTTCCGCCGCTTTCACCTCTGCCGACTGCCACTCAAGTGTCGCTGGCCAGTGCGCTTTCACCCGCTCCGGGCTGGGGCTCGAATGGCTGGGTGCTGTCCTCAGCCATGACTGAGAGCAAGGGCGCTTATCTGGCATTAGATCGACACTTCGCTTTTACTCAACCCTGCGATTGGTATTTAGTATCATTGAAGAGTCCATCCTTGCATTTGGCTGGTGCTGCCATGCCGGGCGTTCCAGGAATCGTCAATGGACGCAACGATCGTATTGCCTTTGGTTTGACTTCGCTTAAAGTAGATGTACAAGATCTATTTCTAGAGCAGTTTTCTCCGCAATTTCCTGGTAAGTATAAAACCCCCACGGGCTGGGCTAATGCTAAAGAAATTGTAGAAGAAATTCCGGTGCGATTCTCTAGTTCTTTGGTGCTTACTTCTAATCTCCTGCACAAAGTTCTCGAAACCAGGCATGGTCCTGTTTTGATAAAAAATGATCAAAACGCTGTGGCGCTTTCTTGGGTAGGCCTTAATCAGCCAGAGAAAACCACTAGTTGCGCTGAAGCGCTATATCGCCTCAATCATGCCACTAACTGGGCTCAGTTTCAGAGCGGCCTTGAGCATTATGCTGGCTCTCCTTTTACTTTCTTGTTTGCTGATAGAGATGGACATATTGGCTATCAGCAAGCTGGTTCTATTCCTGAGCGGGCTACTGCCGGTAAGTCTAGTAAATATGAGTCTTGTTTGCTCAACCCGGGTTGGGTCGGTCCTGGTGATTGGATTGGCAATGTTCCCTTTAAAGATATGGAGCAAGTTTTCAATCCGGCTGAAGGCTATTACGTTGCCAATTTCCGTCAGAGCCGCAGTGAGATGCCTCTCAATCTCAATGTCTATCGCGCCCAGCGGGTGCTCAATGTTCTCTCTTCTTACAAAAAGAGTGGCCAGAAGCCTGGCCTTCCTGAAATGGCCTTGTTGCAAGGCGATCAGCTTGCCCCTTTAGCCCCTCTAGTTAAACGTACTCTGGTTGAGGCCATCGGCAAGACTGATTCAATCGACGCCTTCCAGCTTGGTGCCTTAGATGCCATTGAGAAATGGGATGGTGTCTTGTCCGAAAATAGCAGTGGTGCTGCCCTTTATGAGAGCTTCATTCGCACCGTTGTCAGACGCATACTTGAGCCTCGTCTTGGTGCTGCACTCACCAACGAATATTTAGAGCGTTATCCTGGCTGGTCTCAGGTAGTTGAGCGCATTTTGCTTGAGAAAAATACTGAGTGGTTGCCCGGTGAGGAGCGCACATTCAAAGGCTTTGTGATTACATCGTTTGGTCAAGCGGTAAAAGATGTTCGCCTGCAAACCAAGAGTGATGAGCCTGCTTCATGGAAATGGGGCGATCTGCACAAAATTGTCTTTGAAAGCGAGCTTTTACGTGGTGCTCCTGGTCTTGTTCCGCTCTTGGGTGTGCTAAACGGGCCGTCGGTTGCGGTCGGCGGTGATCAAGATACAGTATCGAGTATGGAGTCTTCATTGCGTCGTGGTGCGGACCAGTTTGTTTGTCGCAGTGGCCCTACTATGAGAATACTGATTGATCTTTCTGATAGTGAGAAGTTCTATCAGACTCTGACTCTGGGCCAAAGTAGCAATTGGCTTTCTAACACACGCAACGATCAGCTGCGTTCTTGGCTTACCCTGAAGCCTTTACCGATTGCCTTCTCTCCTGCTCTTGAAGAGAAAATTTCTCAACATAGGCTACTCTTCACCGATCGCTAATGAGTGAAGTTGATGAGTAAATCTAAGTGTTCCATCTGCTTGATTTTGTTGTTGGCCAGTACCTTCAATCAGTTCGCCCTTGCTCAAGTATTTAATGACATTGGCGCACCGCAGAAATTTAAGCGACCCACTGAAATTAGATTGACTGATGATGCGCCGCAACGCAAACTTGGTCCGCTCACTATTAAAGATATTTTTCCCCAGATGAACTTGCCTTTTTCGGCACCACAACCTCTTTCTTTGGAAGGAATGAAGCTTGCTGATTTGGGGGCGAGAAGCACTAAGATTTTGGGTTTCAATCATTTTGTTGTGTTGCAGGGCACGCCGAGCTTTAGCGGCAGTTCGGCTTTGCTGTATAAAGATAATCGCGAAGACAACCGCAGCAATTTTGTTACTGTTGATCCTTTTGTGCATGCTTACTTTGTTTATTCAAACACTGTGGCCTTGAAGGTAATTAACGAGACTCTTTACCCGGAGCTAAATGCCTTACTGCTGGCTTTGGTCGATTCTTGTGTTAAGGATTATCGGGCTTGTGAAATTGATGAAGTAAAAGATGATATTCAGCGCAATTTGGCCTTCGTCATTGTGGGCTTGAAGCTGCTTGATCCCAAAATAGTTTTGCCTGACATGGGCGGTGCCAGCGATCTTGCCCAAGCCGAAATGGCATTGATTGCTAAAGGCAAACGGACACGCTCTGTCATTTTCAATCGCGAGCAAGATTATAGTGCCCTTAACCCAATTGGTTTTTATGCCAGTTCAGAGCGCAGTGCTAATTATTATCGCGCTGCGGCCTGGCTCTCGTATATGTATCTCACTCTGTCAGATGTCACCATTGATTCTCAGACCGGTGGAGGCAACAATTTTCGCCGGGCTTTGTTGCTCTATAGAGCTATTGAATTAGGTCGCAGCAATCGCGGCGCTGCTGCTGCCCGCAGTTCTGTTGCTGCCACTGGCTCCGGTGTCTCGACAGCTAGTTCGAGTGCTAGTTCTAGTGCTAATTCTAATGCTAATTCTAATGCTAATTCTAATGCTAGTGCTAATAATCGGGCGCAGTCGCTAATGCCAAGTTGGCAGCGTATTTACGATATTAGTGTGGCCTTAGCTCCAAGTGTTATCACTCGTGAGCAGACAGTCTATCCGCGCGAAATTAAGAGTATGTTTCAGGCTGGCAATCTTGAATTTAAAGACCTCTTACAGACTCTAGCGCAGCCGCTTTCCCGGGCACGTCTGCTCTTGTCGATAAAGAAGCAAAGGCCACAGGGTCTTGATGCCGCCTCAATTTTTGAGATGGACAAGAACCGCAGCCCGGATGAAAATTTGATGGTGTTGCGTTTTCTCCCGCCTATTAATAGTTATGAATTAGAATGGCTGAAGTGGCAAACCACAAATTACAAAGAAGAAGGCGAAGATGGCTTAATCGATCCCCTCTCTCTCTATATCTTGTACTCATGGGGATCGCCAATTGCAAGTAATATTTTAAATGGATTGAGCGACCGGCTCGATCCTAATTTGGTCGACACAGTGCCCGAATTAACGCGAGTGGCTGGCCGTCGGCGAGTAGAAGCAGATCCTAACAACCCTGTATGTCTTGCTGAAAAACGCTGGGCAATTATTACTGAGTATTTGCGTCCGTTGAAGAAGAATTCGCAGCCTTCGCTAATGTCTGAAAATTGGTCTCTGCAGCATGTACTTAGTGCTTCAGCCGCCTTTGTTGATTCTTTTACTGCTTATGATCGACCAGCTAATGCCGCCAATAGCTCTTCTAGTATTTCTAATACCCCAAAGGCTGCTGCGCCAGCTAACAAAGTAGAGACTGCTCCTAAAGAGCCCGCCACTTTGTCACGCAATGAGATGAATGATGCCCAGCGTATGTTTGCTCCCAAGCAAACTGTGAAGAAAGCTTCTAACTTCCACTATCTTGAGCCAATGCCTGAGCTCTTTGCCAAGTTAAGTTGGTTTACGCAAATAACCGCTAGTGAATTGACCCGACTTAAATGCTATCCCGAAGATATGCGCTCTCGTCAGACTGACTTTGTTCGACTGCTTGATCGCTTGACCAAAATTGCTGAACAAGAGCTTGCCGTGCAACCTATTTCGACCACCGACTTTAAACTTTTGGCAAACATCGATCAAATTCTGGCTGTGATTTGCCCTCCTGAATCGGCCAGTGTCTATGTGCCCGGGGTTGGTGGGGGCGGGGCTAGTATTGGTCCTGGTGATAGTGGTCAGGTCTATGCAATCTTCAGTACAGATCAAGGGGCTTATCTCAGTCGAGGCACGACCTACAGTTACTTCGAAGCTGCTGGTGGTCCTTTTAAGCAACAACATTGGGATCGCAAACAGGGCTTTGGCTTCTTGCGACCACCAAGTTGGATCTCGAAAGTCGATATACTCTCTGATGCTAAGGCGGAAGGCTCAGATGTTAAGCCTGCTGCCAAAGCAGATGATAAGGCTGTGAAATTGCCCACGCAGCCAGCTACTAGATCTGCAGTTAGTCCTGCAATTGTTAAACCGAGTGCTGCTCAAGGAAATAAGTAATGAAAAAGAAAGCGCTATTATGTGGTTTGGCTCTCACTGGCCTATTTGTAGGTGCTGGTCCCAGTGAGGCGCAATCTCCTGTCGCTGTCAGCAGCACAGCTGTCTCTAGCGACTCAACGGCTGCCGCCAAACCTCTGCCTGAGAGTGACCTTAAGGCCGATCTGCGCGATCTCCACGAAGATTTGCGGCGTATAGAAGGTGCCCTCCATGATCTTGAGCGCGAGGCTGGTCGACGGCAGGTCATCGCCAATAGCTTATCTAACAACGATGCTTTTATTGCTGATCCCTGGATGGGCTGTATGGCTTGTGGATTGCCGAGTATGATGGCTGACAGCACCAGACTCGGTGCTTTTTTGAAGCCGCGGGCGTCTTTTCTCAATCTTTCTTTGAGCACCCTCGATCTACAATCAACAGCTGTGCACTCCCTCGTTGCCCGTCTGGGTGGTTACCCTGAAATTTCAAGCAACGTTAAGGCAAAAGTTGATCTAGATGTCTTGAGCGATGCGCTCAAAGACTTCGATGGAAAGCTGGTTGCCCTTAAGGCCCTCTGTAATGTTGAGGCACCGAATAATGCTCAGATATTAATGGCAGTCGGCACTCTTAAGGATTCGGTAAAAGGTATTGATACCGTTGGTGGTCGTCTCTGGAAAGCCGAGAAGAAGTAGCCAGATAATTTGAGCATGAGGGCAATGAACAAGTTAACTGCTACTGTTTTTTCGCTACTCTGTTTGGCCGCCACAATGCCAGTAGAGGCAGCACAAGCAAAGCCTCTTAAAGCCGATACTATTACTCTAGCTAACAGCCTCAGTAAGCACTGCCACGCCATCTATCTGGGTGGGAATGATAAGCGTTTGCTGGCAGTGGTTCTTGGCGACGAGATTCGCGTTACCAAATATCGCCATGAAAAAGGCAAGATGTCAGACTTGGCCTGGGATGAATGGTGCAAGTCGATTGTTCGAGGAGTGTTTGATTGCCTTAATCCGCTTGACCTGGACGAGGGAATATCAACAGCCGGAAAAACAACAGCGGGAAATACAATAGATGATTCGAGTTCTGCGCAGAGGCCACAGGCTAAATTGGCTGACACCGCTGGCCAGGTTCTTCTGACTATTAGTGTTAATCCCTCTCAGCACTGTGATGTCTTGCTCAGATCAATGCAGTTGCCCAATTCAGCAGTTGTGTATAAGAAAACAGATCATTTGCCCTTAGAAGCTAAGAGGTTTTGGCAGTTTGTCGAGCCTTGTCTGCTCCAGCTCAACGGTTCGTCTTTGCTAAAGTTTCCTTCTCCAGTAAAAGCAGTTTCTTTTGACTTACTGATAAGCATTGATGAAAAGTACTGTCCGCGCTACAAAGTCTTTGGTACTAGCAATCTAATCGTGCGCCTTGCTAATGGCCGCACTACTGCTGGTAAAGAGGCAACACCAGCTTGTCATGGTCATGTCACTTATTGCTACTAGTGCTCCTTCCTTAATAGAGGGCTTAACCCTTCAGGGTTAATACTTTTGCTCAGTTTTGACTGCTTCCGCCAATCTAAGAGCGATCTTATTTTGTTTTATTAAAATGACTATTGGCAGGCTGGCGGCTCTTTGTAGTCGTTTAATTGAAAAGATATATAGTGGCTCCCTTGTCAATGCATTGAAACCCTAATACCATGCTGGTCTAAGTGCATCTCAGTGTCTTATACCTGTTCAATTCGCGAGTCTCATTAATAGTTTCATGATCGATTTCAAAGGTATCACTCAGGACATCGTCGCTCCTGGTTCACAAAGCGCGCTAAGTTCTGCATCAAGCTCTGCATCAAGCTCAGTACAGGTTGAGCTAAGGCAAGCAGTCGATTATTTCAAACTGGCCATGGAGTATCTTACCCAGGGCCGCTTCGATGATGCCGAGCAGCTTTATCGCATGGCCTTGAATGTTTCTGAGACGGCAATGGGTATGGATAACCCGGCAATTATTGGCCATTTAGAAGAGCTCTCCAACTTCTATATGAACCGTGCCAAGTTCGTTGAAGCTGAGCCCTATCTCAAGCGTATATATGCATTGCGCATCAACAATAATCAGGTTGAAGAGACTTACTTTGCGGCATTGGCTGACACTGTTGATAAACTTGCCATTGTCTTTGAGCGCACCGGTCGCTTAGGTGAGGCAGAGAAGCTCTATCTAACTTTGTTACGGAGCCAAGAAAAGCTCAATGGCGGACAAGATGCAACAACTCTAGATGCATTGGGTCGTCTTGGTAATTTCTATCAGCGCACTGGTGTGCATGCTGCAGCCAGAGCAGTGTTTGAAGAGTTGCTTGAAATTCAGGTCAGTGTTTCTGGAGCCAACAGTTCAGAAGTTGCAGCCGTTCTCTCAAGCCTTTCTGTGGTTTACGGTAAGCTCGAGCTCTATATGGAGCAAATAGCTGTACTAGAGCGCCAGGTGCAGGTGCTTGATACTATTCATGGTGGCTGTGGATTGTCTTTGGCTAGCGCCCTTTCGCGCTTGGCTGACGTTTTGTCAGGGGCTGTGCGCCTGACTGGCTGCAAAGATCTTTTGGAGCGAGCCGAGCTGGTTTACCGCCGCGCTCTTTCAATTTATGAAAAGCACTATGGTCCTTCCACTGCCACAGTAGAAAATTTGCGTGTGCGTCTAAAGAGATTGTCTACCTAAGCAAATAGTCGCTGGCAATCACTTGCCTGACAGTTATCTTGTTAGAGCCTCTGTACTGGTTTTGTCTTCAGTACTTTTTTCTTCGGCGCGTTTTTCTTCCGTACGTTTTTCGTCAGTGCGTTTTTCTTGCTCGATCAAGCCTTTTGAGTAGACCGTTTTGGTCGGAGCTTTTTTCACGATCTGGGGTCTAGGTGCTGCATACATTTGATATCCAGCATTGTCGATAAAACCAAGTTGCAGCTTGCCGTCTACGTCTTGATAGTATTGTTGTAAAATTCGATCAAAAGTCCAGCCGCGTTTGGCAAACATATTGGCCCCATGTTGGCTCAGACCGCGGGCACCATTGCCGGGGCCGCGGTAGGTGAAAACCCAGTTGGCACCTTCGTCGTGTACGTCAAGAATACCGGCAGTAGCAAAATTAAGCATGCGAGCCAGTAAAATTCCGTCTACTTCGCGGCTATTTTTGACGCCCATAACTTGAATGTGCGTAGCGTTGCCTACAGCATCCCAGCGCTTCACTGTGACGCCAACAATGCCTTTGATACCAGTGATTTTTTCCAGATAACTCTGTGATACCACACCTTTTTTGATGTTGAGATTTTCCATGTCATCGCCTACCCAGGCCCGGTAAAATCCTGGTTTGACCTTGTCGGCATTTTTTAGAATCAAACCTTGGGTTTGCATCACTGCTCGGCAGGTTGAGTCTGCCTCAGCGGCTAGGCCCTTGTAAGCTTGGTCGCGAACATCGGGCACCATGTCAAAGCCCTCGCTCTTCCATTTTGAGCCTTTGCCCATGTGGGCATAGGCATAGCTGCGCGCAGCTACGGCCTGGCATTTTAGGGCTTCTGGGGCCCAGCTAGAGGGCATTTCAGACGGCACTACTCCCATGAGATATTGCTCTAAGTCAAGCAGATTAACGGCTGTAACATAAGTAGGCATATTGATTATTTCTAGACAGCCGCGCCACCATCTATTTACTGTCCAGACCCTGTAATCTGGGGCCGAAATATGGCAGCGCTGATCAAAAGGTAGAGCACAACTGCGACCAGTTCCTAGTTCTGTAATTTTGCCTGGGGTGATGGTGTAGACCATGCGCGGCTCAAGGGCAAATATTGGTGTGCCGTTGACGAAGACTGCACCGGCTTGCCAGATTGCCACCCTGATTGAGTGATTCTTGGTGCTTAAACCAATGCGCACGGCGTGGGCCATTGGTGGGTAAGGCATGAAGTTGGGAATTAATTCAGCCTTGCTGCTCTTTGCATCTGCGCCGACATTAAGGTTGTTAGAGTTTAAAAAACATGCCGAGGCAATTGCAACAAAGCTAAGAGCCCATCTCAGTTTCTTCCACCCAGAGTGGCCAAGACGGTTGTTAAGGTGATTATATTTCTGGGGCTTCAAGTGAGATACCGCTGAAGTCAATACGCTGAGGATAATACGACGATGATACTATGAAGGCTCCAACAATTTCCCTGTTGTCCCCCTCGAAGAATTGTCCCTTGAAGAAACTGCTAATAGTTGATGATGAAGTAGATATCGCCACCAGTATTCAGTATGTTCTGAATCAGGAAGGCTTTGCTACGCTGCTTGCCCATGATGGCATCAAGGCCATTCAGCTGTTTGAGCATGAAAAGCCAGATTTGGTTATTCTCGATTTAATGATGCCAGGGCTCGATGGTTACGAAGTGTGCCGCCGGGTCAGGGCTTTTGATAAGCGCACTCCGATTTTAATGTTGACCGCTCGGACCTCAGAAATTGACACGGTCGTTGGTCTAGAGCTTGGTGCCAACGACTATATCGCTAAGCCTGTGCGCTTGCGTGAGCTGGTGGCCCGGGTTAAGGCGCATCTGCGTGAAGCACCGCAGGTGCAAGAAGTAACCAAGGGCATTCGTCTGGGTGATCTATTCATCGATACTGATAGTCGTACTGTTCTTGTCGGTGACAAACCAATTGAGTTGACTTTTAAAGAATTCGAATTGCTCTTTGCCATGGCCAGGCAGCCAAACCGCGTATTCTCCCGTGATCAGCTCTTTGCTCAAGTCTGGGGCTCTGATTTCCTTGGCGAGAGTCGTACCGTGGATGTGCACATTAGATATTTGCGGGAAAAACTAGAGGCTAATCCCAGCCAACCCAAGCATATTCTTACCGTGCGTGGCGTGGGCTACCGTCTAGTCTGGGATTAAACCAACTATTTAATCTTCTATTTCATGGGAATTCTCCCACTGGCATAAGTCAAATGGCCATTTGTCGTTTGCCCTTGCGTATTCTTCCCAGTGACATGTTCTGAGCCATTTCATAGACTAAGGCAGTAGGCAATGTCCTTGGCAAACACTTTTCTTTGGCGGAACAGGTAACAGATGAAATCCCATGCATTTCTAGTAGGCGTCAACGTTGCAGCTTCGATTCCTCTAGTGCTCGCCCCTCAGGCGATGGCTAGTGACAATATGAGCGGAACTGCCAGCTTCCTTAAGGCTGCTGTCGGTGACAAAGCCACAGCCCGTTCGCTATCTGGTGATTTTCAATCAGCCCCTGTGCTTGCCTCCAAGCGCCTTCCCATTAGACGCAGTCTCAGCTCAGCTAGTTTCTCTGAGCCCCAAGCTGTTAATTCACGCCTAGCTATGACACCGGTTGCTGGTGCCACAAAGCTGCGGCCTTTCGTTCCTGGTCGTAAGTTGCCTAGCCGTTCGCAATTGCAAGCTCAGATGCCGCAATTAGACAGCAGTGCTCAAGCCAACTTGTCGGGTTCAATCAATGAGTCGACTTTTGCGCCACAAACCAATAACTCTTATGATTCCGCCTATGGCAACACTGCCTACGCTCAACCTTCACAAGCCACTCAGAACAGTGCCAATCGCAGCCGCATGCGTCAAGCCGCTGACTTGGTTGCTGGTTTCCAGCGTAAGCATGCCGCTCGTTCCTTGCCGGGTCAATCACCTGCGACCCCTGGTCAAGTTGGTTTCCCTTGCGCTCAGCAAGCAGTGGCCAATGTCAACGCTCAACCAGGCAGAAATCAAAATGCTCCTAGTGAAGCAGAATGGACTCAAATGGCTCGTGCTGCTGGCAACTCCAATGCTAGTGCTGAGAACGATGCTGAAATGGCCAGCCTGGCTCAAGACTTTGCTGCTAGCCAACACTCCCAGGCTTCCAGTGGCAGCGCTGGTCCTGCTCCATTCCCGCTCAGCTTGATTCCTGAAGCCTCATTGAAGCAATTGATGGGCAGTACAGCCAAAACTGCACCAGCCACTGCTGTTAGCCATGCTGGTCGTCCGCAACCAGCCATGACCCCTAGTTACTTTGGCTCGTGGCGTCAAGGTCAGACTCCTGTGGCCCATGGCCGCGGCGGTAATCTCCAGCCTTCTGGTTTCCATACCTATTTAGCTTCCGGTTCAGCTGCTGGCAAAACCACAACTAGTAGCGCTGCTTTCAAGTCTTATGCGCCAATGACCTACAAGGCCAGCCGCAGAGTTGCTCCTAAAATAGCGGCTGCAGTGAAGAAAGTTGCTCCAGTGGTAGCCGCTCCGTATGTTGCTACATATGGCACCTATCACTCACCAGCCCTCTAAGCTGCTGAATACTTGCAATCAATTAAAGAGGTGCTCTGCGCCTCTTTTGCTTTTGTGCTGTCCAGAAAAATCCTTTCGTGGATATATATTTGAACAAGTACAATAGGTCTACCTGTTGGCTTTTATGCCAAAGCACTTCTGTCGAGGTTTCGATGACTGACCCACACCGCGAGAAAAAACGTCGCGGCCGACATGTTGCCAGTGAAGCTACTCTCAAAGAAATTGAAGAGTTATCGACTTTTGCCTATGACAAGCTCGTGCATGGAGATTCGAGCGAGGCTAAAGTGCTTTTGCTGAAGGCTCTTGAATTAAGCGCCAAGACGGCTTACGCCGAAAAATCGCAAGCAGTAGTACTGACTTATCTTGGTCAAACAGAACGCATGATGGGTGAGCATACTTCGTCAATTGGTCATCTTAATCAGGCCATTGAGTTATGTCGTCAGACTAATATGCTTGAATGTGAGCTTCAGGCGCGGCTATTTTTGGCAGAACAGTTGACTGCTAATGGCGATTTCACTGCGGCCCAGGGGCAATTTGAACTGGCCTACAATACGGCATCATTTCTGCAAGATCGACCATCGATGGAGCTTGCTGCTGGTAATTTAGGGTCGGTGACTATGACTCGCTGTCATCTAGAGGCTGCTACTGATTGGTTCAATACGGCTCTAGAGCTGGCTGCGCACACCGACTCAGGCGAGAAGAGTGTCTGGCTGGGTAGCCTAGGTTTAGCCTTGAGCGAACTCGGTCAGTTTGAACAAGCAATTAATTACTATCGGCGAGCATACTTAGAAGCTGAGATGATTGAAGATGCTCTGACTATGTCGATTTGCCGTGGCTCAGAAGGTAATATTCGCTTTGAGCAATCAAGTTTTGAGCAAGCCCTGGCTCTATACAAAGAAGCGCAGATTCTTGCTGCGAAGGTGCAGGACCGTCGTCGTGAGGGTATCTGGCTCGGTAATCAGGGTGTCTCTTTAGCGCGCTTAAATAAGTGCGAAGAGGCCATTGCGCTATTAGAAAAGGCCTTGTTTGTTGCCCGGGAGCTTGATGATCAAGCTACTGCGGCTGCTCACCTTGATAGTCTTGGTGACTGCTACAAAGAACTCTCTGATTTTGCGAGGGCTGATCAGCTTTATAGCGAGGCCCTGGCCCTCAGTCGCTCTATCAATGATCGTCTTGGTGAGCGCATTTATCTTGGTAATTTAGGCAAGCTTAAAGCTGCGAGTGGTCAGCTTGCACCTGCTTTTGAATATTTCCGCCAGGCCATCGAATTGTTTGATGAGCAACGCGGCATGATTAAAGCCGATGATCTCAAAACCAGCTTTGCTAATCGCGGTCAGGAGCTTTATCGCGACATGGTGTCGACTTGTCTACAGTTGAATAAACGGGTCGAAGCCCTTGAGTATGTGGGCAGGGCTAAGTCTCGAGCACTACTAGATTTGCTCAGTAATTCGCCCATTGATGTCAATCAACTCGTAGAAGATGAAGACTCATCTGGGCTTACTCGCGGCATTAAAGAGTTGATTAGTCGCGAAGCCGATTTGCGTGCTCAAATTGCCCATCTAGAAAGACAATTTTTCCACGGCCATGATCCTGATTATTCAAACCCTGCTTCGGCTAATGATGACGAACACGATAGCGACGGTGATTCTAGTGGTTCTAGCGCTGCCAGATTGCGCGGTTCAGCTGCTCCCCAAGAAGACACGCGCAAGCTCTATCTCGAATGGCGAGAGGTTCTCAATCAACTGCGTCGACGCCACCCTAACTACGCTAATTTAGTTAGTGCCACTACCCTGAACTACACTGAAATTCAGGCTCTCTGGCAGACCAATAAGCTCAATGCCGATACTTGTGTGATTGAATTTTTCTTCCCTCAAGATTACCTTCTGGTGGCCTGCGTGCAGAAGGAAAATGGCGATGCCAAAGGGGGTCTGACTACTCATGTGGTCATGGACCAGCAAAGTCTGGAATTGATTCGCGAAGATATTGCCACTTTCTTTGAGATGAGCTCCACTGAAGGCTGGGAGGTACCTGTTAGCCTTTGTCGCCGCCTCTACCAAAGCCTGCTTGGACCGGTACTAGAGAAGCTTGATCCAGGCATTGAGCGGCTATTGCTCATCCCCCATGGCAGTCTCTATCATCTGCCGTTTTCTGCTCTTCATGATCAAAATGGCTATGTCTGCGAGCGTTTTGCCGTCTCCTATGTACCGACTGTGTCGCTTATTCCCATCTTAGCTTCGGCGCAGAATCGTAAGTCAGAGACTGACGAAGTTAGTGGTGATGCCCGTTATTTAGTTACAGCCATAAGCGATTATTCTGCCACCAGAGAAGGTGGCATGGTCTTTAGTTCGCGTTTGCGCTCTTCGGCCGGTTTAGAAGACCTCGCCTATACAATGGAAGAAGCCAATTCAATTCTTTCTCTTGGTCAAAGCAGCAGTGTTAGTAGCGCTGCCAGCACTCTTTTAACCAACGAAGAGGTGAAACGATCATTGCCTGAATTGTTTGGCGATTTTGATGTGGTGCACTTTGCCGGCCATGCCATCTTCAATCACGATGAGCCGATGGCTTCAGGATTGGTTTTATCTGATGGCAGTATTTTGTCGGCGGCCTCAATTTTGGAAGGTAATGCCCTGCGCACAGAGCGGGGGCGGCTATTGGTTCTTTCCGCTTGTCAAACTGGCGTTAATGTCGTTACTGAAGGCGGCGAAATTCTTGGTTTAGCCAGAGCGCTCATGTATGCAGGCATGCCCAATTTGGTGCTGTCTTTGTGGGAAGTAGCCGATCGTTCAACGGCCGAACTAATGCAAGATTTTCATACCTGTTGGCAATCCGGTAAAATCTCTGTGGCCCAAGCTCTGCGGCAGGCTCAGTTAAAAGCAATTGCCGCGAAACAACCAGTGCACGCCTGGGCACCCTTCATACATTTTGGAATTGAATGAGGTTATACTGGATATTCTCCAACCAGTTGTAAATCAATGATCAATTTCAGAATCTCTTCAATCGTTTTCGCCGTTTTTATCTCTTGTGCTGCTATGCCAGCTCTGGCCGATCCCCTTGGTAAGGCTCCCGAGTCTAAAGCAGAATCAAAGGCAGAAGCAAAAGCCGAATCTAAGGCCGAATCTAAGAGAGACACTTTAAGAGGCAGCCAGTCTGCTGATGGCAAAGACGGTAGATTGTCTACTCACCCCAGCTTGCCAGGCTCAGAGATCAATCGCCATGATCCCCTTGCCATTTACCGTGAAGCTGGCATTGATAGAGAGCAAGAGAAGAAAATTCGTCAGCTAGCTAAAGAATTTGAAGACGGTCAGCGTGTGCGACTTGCTCTTATGGCCAATCTGCTCAAAGATATGCGTAACTTGCAGATGCAGCCTGATCCAAACGAGAAAACAGCTTTAGCTAAGCAAGATGAAATCAACAAAGTACAAGCTGAGATGGGCACAGAGCGAACCAAGCTAGTTCTCAAAATTCGCAATGTATTAGACTTTGAACAAAAGCAAAGATTGGTTCAGAACATGAAACCAGTCGCTCATAATCAGACTCCCTAATTTAGGGCTTGTGAGCCATAAAGTGCATAGTGGCAAAGTTTTTGCTGAAGTCGATTCTGGTGATAGAGCCGGTTGGAATGGAAAGACGCCAGAAGTTTCTAATGGGCATGCCCAGTGCATAGACAATTATTGAGCGAATAATGCCCGAGTGGGTAACCATGGCTATTGTCTTGCCCTCAAATTCACTATTGGCAATCAGTTCAATCAGGCTTTCTCTGATGCGTTCGCTCAATTGCACAATAGATTCTCCGTTCGGTGGAGCATTTTCTATTGGGTCTGCGCACCAGCTGTGATACTGATCGGGGTCATTTTTCTTAATATCAAGGTAAGTTCGGCCTTCCCAGTCTCCTACCTGCCATTCTTCAAAGCCTTTGATAGTCTGGGCCTTAAGGCCAGTTTCTTGTTCTACGGGCTGGCTCGATTGGGTTACTCGCACTGCTGCCCCACAAAGCAAAATTTGCGGCTTGACCGCAGCGACGTATTTTGCCGCTGCTTGTGCTTGAGAGATTCCTTTCTCACTAATTTCTATTTTGGGATCGCTATATAGAAGGCCTAATTCAGTGGCTCTTGTGTGGCCGTGGCGCACGAGGTAGAGCGATGTAATTGCTTCAAGAGGATGTAGTTCTTCGCTCAATTGGTGCCAGCCTCTATTAGTTCGTCTCTATTTGTTGGTGGTGTCATTCCGTATATTTGGCAGATGGCAAAAAGTTTTTCTACCTGCCCTTGAGAAAGAGTTTTTTCTCCTCCTAGTAATTGCGCGATAAGCAGGGTTTTTGCCTGATGTTCAAGGGTTTCTAATCGGTAGAACGCTTGAAAAATATCGCTGCCAAATGTAAGAGCACCATGATGGGAGAGCAGGATGGTATCAGTATGCTCAAGGTGCTCAGCGATACTTTGCGGTACTTCATCGGTACTTGGTGTTGCATATGGTGCTTCAGCAATTTTGCCTAGAGTCAATATTGCTTCCGGTAGCACACAGCGGTTGAGCGATTTACCCGCCACCGTAAATGCTACTGCCGTGGTCGGGTGGGTATGGGCTACGGCCATAACGTCTGCTCTTTTCTGATAGACAATCAAGTGCATTTTCAGTTCGCTTGAGGGTCGCTTGCCTTGATTTTGAGGCGAATCGAGAGCGACGCCGTCAAGATTTGTTAATACCAGGTCAGATGGACTTAATAATCCTTTGCAGGTGCCAGCAGGGGTTGTCAGTAGGGTGCGGTCATCCAGGCGAAGGCTGAAATTACCTTCGGTGCCGCATATATAGCCACGCTCGTAGGCCAAGTGGCAAACTTTAACTAGTTCTGAGCTGGCTCTTTCTAAATTTCTTGGCTGCAAGATTTCTGCTCTTCGTTAGAATTAGACCATGACATCTAGCAATGCATCCATTGATTGCCAAGGATGAGTATTATATACGTGCTACGGCACACTGCTGTTAAGCCGCTAGCAGATTGGGATGTTTTATGCGTTGCCCTGAATGCACAGTTAGAAATTCTGTCGCCGCTGTCCAATGTAAGGAATGCGGAGCTAAGTTGGCGCGAAAAAATAGCACCAACTTAGTTAAGTACGCCTTGATCGGTGCCGCCGGTCTGGCTGTGCTCGGAATTGGCGCTGCTTCAGTTTCGTTCATTGGTAGTTTGTTTGATTCTGACGGTAATCTGCAAAAAGTATCGAGGCGCGTGGCTCAGGGTCCAAAGTCTAAAGAAGACGCCGATCATTTGAAGAGTGAACTAGAAAATAGTGTGAAACGTTTTCTGGAGAAAAACACTGCACTTTCGTCGACTGAAATTACCAGCAAAATGCAGAAGATTTTTCCGACTTCGGCTTATGAGATTCACGTCTTTGATCTGCCAAATGCCCTTAAGCTGGTCGAAGTCGATACTGTTTTGCAGTCTTGCAATTATTTGATGTCGGGCAAAGAAGTGGCCGTGCTGCGTAAGCTCGATGTCTTTGACGAGGCTAAAATTATTAGTCGACAGGGTGGCGACACTCTCGTATTGCTTGGGCACCAGAATGCTCAGGCTGGGCGTAAGCCTCAGGTGAAAGTAATTGAGTTGAGTAATGGCGCCATTAAAGAGCGGACAGACAAAGCTGTGCCTTTCTTTACTGGAGAAGGCTCAGCTAAATTTGCCGCCAACGGCCAAGACATTGATATGGAATTGGCATTGTCGTCGCGCGCTGCTGAAGAAGAGCTGTTCACACCTTCGAGTCTGCGGGCCTTGGGCTTGCCTGACGAACAGTTGAAACTTAAACTGCTCTATAAAAATGGCAATTACGAATTGCTTGATGATAATGGTCGCGGTCAGATGGCAGCCTTGCGTGCAGCGGCCTTTACCGTAGCGGATCAGGCGCAGAAGAGTCGCTTCCGTAAATATTTGACTAACCCCACGGCCGCCAGTATAGCTAGCCTTGGTGCCTTAAAAGTTTGTCCGCCTTTGTTCGAGTTGAAGCGTAAGGGTAAAGCCAGTGTGACAGTGCCTGCAGTTGCTGTAGCTGCACCGGCTGAGTCAGATGGTGGCTCGTCAAGGCGTAGTCGCAGGCGCCGGCGTGAGGCCGCTAGACGGGCTCAGCAAGCGGCAAATAGTCAAGTGTCTGTTAGCTCTGGCAGCAGCTATTTTATGGGTAATGCTGAAGACGCTTTTGAAGTAGTGTTGGCCCGCGGTAGCAGCGGTATTTATCAGGCAGCGCAGTTGCGCCGGGTAAAAGTTCAAGGTCATGGTGCCGATAGTGACAGCACTTCAGTCGCATCAACGTATGAGAATAAGACATCATCACTGGTAGACAAGCTGCTTTCTAGTCCTGATTCCGGTCCGAATTCAAGCCCTGACTCAGGCACAGAGAAAAATTCGAGTGCTCCTGTTGAGGTTGCACCTTTGGCTGTGCCAAATAATAAGGTAATAGAGAAAACAGCGGCCTCAAAGGTTGTTGAAAAAGAGGCAGTGGCTGAAAAAGGCACTGTTACAAGTACTTTGACCAGCAACACCGTCAAAGTAAGACGCGGTGCGGGCACTCACTACCGCACGGTTGCTGAAATATCCCGTGGAGCTGATGTAGAAATCATTGGCAAGCAAGAGGGTTGGTACAAAGTTCGTATCAACGGTAAAGAAGGCTTCATCTATGCAGGCTTTATTAATTGCAAAACCGGTGATGCTTACACAACGGCCACTGTTAAGAGTGGCAAAGCCGTAACGGATGCCAGGAACCGCACAGTCAATCTGCAGGCGGGAGACCGTTTAGTGGTGCTCGGTGGCATTAATAACAATAAATACAAGGTGCAGTTGGCCAACGGTCGCACCGGTTTTGTCGACAAAGATGCGCTCGATGTGGGCGGGGAAAGCCCTCCGGCATTTGTACCATAACTTATTAAGTACTTTACGTATTAGAGAACTGCGTCGGGCAGTGTGATATATTTGAAAGCCGGGACGTAGCGCAGCTTGGTAGCGCGGTTGCTTTGGGAGCAATAGGTCGCAGGTTCAAATCCTGTCGTCCCGAGGTTTTACTTATTGAATAGCTCAGCGAGTAACAGCAGCCAGCGGCACACTGTTATTAGATTTGTTCTTAGCGGCGCCTTTCGTAGATGCAGCTTAGGCCTTCGGCGGGATAGGCCGATGCTAATTTGGCTTCGCGGACAAGATTGAAGCCGGCCTTTTCAAGTGCTCGCCGTGAGGCAATGTTTTCTTTGTGTGGACTTGCCACCACCGTAGTCAAATTAGGAAAGAGAGTCAGAGCCATTCTTGTCATCATCTTAATAGCCTGTGTGCCAATCCCTTTGCCGGTTAGCTCTGGTGTTGCAATCAGGTAATCAATGCCAATGGCATTGTCTATGCCAATTTCGCTATCGCAATCGGGATAGTCGCAATGGCGATAGCACTGAATCATTCCTGCTGGCTTATGGTCGACTTGAATAATAAAAACACGTGTTAGGGCATCAGCAAGAAGACGTGACTGATACTTGAGCCGGTTTGTCTTTGCTGACTCAACGCCCCACCACTGTTTGACGTGCGGAGCTTCGAGCCAATCGAGAAGAGGCTCAATGTCTTCAGCTTTTATTGGTCTAATAGTTGTCTGTGAATAGTTGCTCAAGGTTTTGCATTTAGTTTGTTTAGGGCTTCTGCTGCGGTGTGATCGTAGAGCATCTCAAGAGATTGATTGCTACCCCGCAGACCAGTTACAACTTTTTTTCCCCACTCAACGTAGGCAACTCGTCTCTCTAAGCTCCAGTCTGGAGGCGGAGAATGACCCATATCGCGAACGTTGCTAATTTTGTCTGCCAATTTTATGAGTTTTGCTTTTGTGCTTATATGAGGCGCATGGTCTATTTGCTTTTGTTTGCGTTCTTCTTTGGCTAATGTCTTGTCATCACTACATTCCATTACTAGCGCTGCAACTTCTTCGCCAAATAAGTCGTAGAGACAATCTTTGGTAGTATCTGTGTCTTCTACAGTGTCGTGCAATAGAGCGGCTGCCAGGGTTGCACCGTCAGTAATACCGCCAACTTCATGCAGCAAGCGGGCTACTTCAATAGGGTGATTGATATAAGGTGTACCCTCTTGGTCTTTGCGTCTTTGATCTCTGTGTTTCTCCGAGGCAAAGGACAATGCTGCGATTATTAAGCTTAGATCTGAATCTTGATTGTTCATTGCCTGCCGCTTTTCAGTTGGTTCTTGACTGCTCTTCATATTTTACTAAATTAGGCTAGCAGCAAATGTGCTAAAAATAGAAACAGAGCACCAAGGGGAAACATAGAGTGAAAGAGTCTTTTATGTGGTTTGTAATAGCGGCCGTGCTTGTCACACCCTTTTTGCCGACTTTTCTCAAGGGCAAGTGCCCAAGTTGTAATAAGCGGAAGCTTGATTCTTATGAGCCTGAGTCTATAGAAACTAAGCCTGGCACTTACATTACCTATTTCTTGTGTCAGAACTGTCAGATGCGCTTTCGCCGCGATAAGAGTGGCCCACTAGAAGCAATACCAGCTGATTCTCCGGCGGCTGATGTGGCTGCCAGTCAGTCGGTCTAGGTTGCACCGACTTTATTGCGGTCTGTTTGTTCAGTTTCTTTGTTCATTGCATTTATCAATTTGTTCTTGCTTTTGCGTATGCTTTGGATATGCAAGCGGCCACTGGTCTGGTCTTTCAGGGTAAATTGCTTGAATTTGGTTGGCTTTGAGAGTACTTTTAAGGCTCAATCTGTCGATGAAAGATTGCATTGTGAGGGATAGATAGACCAGGCATGGCCAAGAAGTTCTCATTGAAGTCGCTTCTGCCTCAATCTCGGCTCCCAATGTGGCCACTTTTGGCCGTCTCTTGCGCCATATTTATTGGAGCGCCAGCTGGTGCTGCATCAGATGGTGAAGATGTATTTGATGCCATTACCTCAGGACTGTCGCCAGGATCATTGCGACCGGGGCCTTCTGACCGGCCGAATCATCCGGTCAATCGAGTTCCGGTCAGCCTTACGGCGGCCTTCTCGACCTCCTACACGCAGAATCCATCGGTTGTCGCGGCGCTAAAAAATCTTGATATTGCTAAGGCTCAAGTGCGAACAGCTGGAGCTAGGCCCAATCCTCAGTTTGCCATGCAATATGGTTTTGGTACTCCTTATACTGAGGCAATTGCTGGCAATACCCAGCAAATTGGGGCCAACCAGCTTGTTGAAATGGGCGGCAAGCGTGCTTCACGCCTGCGTTATGCCAGAGCCAATTATGTTCTGAGTGAATATCAGTTGGCAGACCTGCGCTATGACGTGCGCTCAGCTGTGCGCAAGGGTTACGCTGAACTTGCCGCTGCTGAAGCAAATATCGAATTAGTGGAAAACCAAAGGGCTCTAGTACAACGCCTCAGTCATTTGGCCGAAGCAAAATACAAAGCGGGAAAGTGTGAAGAAGTAGAGGTTTTGCAAGCAAAACTAGCAGTAGATCAATTTGAAACCCTGCGTAATAGCTCTTATGCTCGCTTGCGTCAGGCTTCCATTGAACTTGATTATTTATTAGGTTATAACCCAAATCTAGATTTAGATGTTGAAGACAACGGTCTCTTTAAGCTTTCTACAAAGCGCACCGAATTGGTCCCTCCCCCAGATCAGCCCATGCCTGACTTGCAGTATTTGTTAGACCAGGCCTTCGCTGATCGGGCCGACCTTAAATCGGCGAGACAACAAGTTGTTACTACTACTAGTGCAATTAGGCTGGCTAAGGCTCAGGCCATACCAGATGTTTTGGTGGGTTCTGGTTATGTCTTTAGTACTTACAAAAAGTCGGCCCATGTCAGGCAGCAAGATGGCGCCTATTTAAACATCAACGTCGATTTGCCTATTTTTTATCGCCACCAGGGTGAAATAGCAGCGGCTAAAGCGGCTAACAAGCAGGCCCAAGATCAAGCTGCCGCAATGGTTTCGCGGGTTGAAGTGGATGTGCGCGCAGCCTATGCCAAGCTGGCTGCTGCCCGAGTTAATATTGCCCAGTATCAAAAGAATCTAATTCCTCTGGCACTAAATGTAGTGCGTAAGGCCCAGGATAGTTATGAAAATGACAAGAGCGATCTTGGCAGTGCAATCGTCGCGCAACAGCAGTTTCAAAATACATTTTCCAGTTACTTTGACACTGTCGTGAGTTATCAAAATTCTTGGGCTGATCTTGAAACTGCTATTGGCAAAAAGATTGACTTTTGACTGGTCGCGTTAGTTCTTCTTATTTTGAATAACTGAGTCGAAGCTTTTCTCTATTCCTAGTAGATCGGCTGGTGAAGCCTTATCTATTCTGTTGCTCGGAAACTTTTCTATCATATTCGGTCTATCGAAGCTGGGCTTATCGAAACTTGGCTTGAATATTGGTGGCTCGGGGCGCTCAATTCCAACAATCGGGCCACAGGCAATGTAGCCATCTTCATCGCGAATGCAAACATCCGGCTGCACTCTTTTCGGTAGAAGGTTTTTAAAATCTTCTGTGCTTAGTTGGCCGTGAATAGACTGGCCTAAACGTGCATGATTATCAACAGTATCGGAGCTTTTGACATTATTTTCGATTTCAAAGTTTGACATGGTAATCCCCTTTTTTGAGATTCGGTAATGTATTGGGGTGAATAGTTGAACTATAGGGATTAGCTGTGACTCATTGGTGACCATGGTTTTGATTTGTGGCAAATGAAAATAGCGCATGCTCCATTGGAGCACGCTCTATTTTTGAAAAGGGTTATTCTATTTTGTTCGACTCCTGAGCATGTCGAATAACTCGTACGTTGGCTTTAGCGGCTTTGCTGAAGAGTCGGGTATTTCGTTCAATGGTGGAAGCTTCTCAATGATTGGATATTGAGGTTTTACAGGCTCGATTATGAAACCTGAACTTGGATTTTCGGGACGCGGTGAGCCCACAATTGGACCGCAAGCGATGTAACCATCTCGATCGCGAATGCAGACATCGGCCGGTATTTTTTTAGTGAGAATGGTTTTTACGTCGTCTAATGTCATGTTCGAATTTACCGACTCGCTCAGCGACGAACTTGAAGCAGCGCTCTCAGACCTATTTTCATTAAAGCTTTCTGGCGCAAATTTAGTCATTTGATAATCCCCTTTTTGAGAGTGTGCGATGTATTGGGGTGATTACAGACAATATAATTCCGATTTGTTACGCCTTAGTGACTAGCTCTTATTCTTGCTCTGATTGCTGGCAGTGCCTTTTCTGCTGCCTCTTCACCAGATCTGATTGCTTCGATAAGATCTGCTCGGTTGAAGTTATGGAGGTTCAGCTTATCTGCATTTGGTTCGATAGAAATGTCTGCTTGACCAGCGGGCTTGTCTTCTATTTCGGCCATGAGAATACCGATTAGTTGGTCTCCGTAACTTGAGAATGTATTGAATTTGCTTTTGTCATTACCCTTCAAAAAAGAATGTAACTTTACTGCCACCACAATTTGCGCTCCTACCGCTGTCGCCGGCTCAGTTGGTAGATTGTTTCTCAAACCGCCATCTACGAAAAGCTTTCCGTCGGTTACTACTGGCCTGTAAAGCAGCGGTACGCTGCAACTAGCCTGCACTGCTTTGGCTATATTGCCCTTGTCTAACCAAACCGGTCTGGTATCACCTAAGTTAACTGTCAGAGCGGCGAAGGGCGTTTTTAGTTGTTCAATTTTTTCGATTCCTGGGGGCAAGTTGCGCTCAATAAACCTGGCAATAGAATTGCCGCTGTAGAGGCCGATTGGCGGCTTGAGAAAGATTAGGCGCTTGAGCATATAGGGCGGCACACCAAGAGCAGCTTTGAGCTTGAATGGAATAGGATAGAAAGCTTTCTTAAGTTGATTGCTAAGCACCAGTTCTTCGATATCGGTAGCTGGAACACCTGCACAGTAAAGGCTTCCTACTAGCGCCCCGACACTGCTGCCTACCAGAAAATCAACATGTATCTTTTCTCTCTCGAATACTTTTAAGACGCCGATATGTGCAGCGCCTCTGGCACCACCACCGGCTAAAATTAGAGCTAGCCTTGGGTTTTTGACCTCGTTGAGTAAATTTCCGCTCTCAACAGGCAAGCTTGGTTGGTAGATAGACTGACCTTCGCCAGAGGAAGGGACCGTGTCAACGGCAACTGTGGGAGCGGCGGCTTTTGTTGGCGCGGCGGCCGTCGTGCCCGTGGTCGGCTGGGCTAACACCGGCAGGCAATGGCTACAGAAGAGCCAGCTATTTGAGACAATTGCCAGGGCTGTTAGATAAATTTTGATTTTATTTGTCATAGGTTGGCACAAACATCCTCTTATGACATTTTTCTGCTAGATTCATTCTTGTTTCGTCTAGACCTGCTCGCCTCTACTTTGTTCCAATATTTATGTCTACTTATAAGGATTGCCCATGCCTGAGCCTGAAGCCAGTAACCCTGATAGCGATTTGAGCCCGGCGCAGATTGCCCAGGTGCTACGTTTGAAGGCCTTAGCTGATCAATGCTTCGGTCCGGTGGTAGTGGTGAGCCGTGGCCAGCGATATTCGTTTGTTGATCGCATTTCAGCTTTCCATGAAGGTCAAAAATTGTTGGCTAAAGATCGAGTATTGGCCTATGTCTTGCTTGAATATCTCAACGCATCTATTGCTGCCAGCAAACTACCGGTGGTGCTTGCTGACGGAACAACTTTTGAAGATGACGGTGCGGCAATTAACTTTATTGGTCAGTCGGAGCCGCCAATTGAGCTTGAGACCGAGATTTTAGAGCTTGTTCAAGCCAAGCAAAAGAATGCGCGCCTCTATCAATATGGTGTTTCTATTTTTAGAGGTACGGCCGCACCTAAGAACTTCTCTCAGGCTAAAGAGTTGTGGCGTAAGCGGGCTGAGCTTGGCGATCTTGATTCGCAGTTTGCTATTGGTGACATTCTCTTTAACGATAAAGAGTACGATGAAGCTGTGAAGTGGTTAGAAATGGCTGCTGGTGTAGGTCATACCGATGCCACTTTTGCCTTGGGGCTCTGTTATTTAGATGGCCTGGGTGTTGAACAGAATCTTGAGAGAGCTTCGGGCTGCGCTTTGCTGGCTGCAGAGAAAGGCCACGCTCATGCTCAATATACTATCGGCATCACTGAAAAGGATCCGCTGGAAAAAAGGCGCTGGTTAGAAATGAGCGCGGCTCAAGGTTTTGCTCCGGCCAAGAAAGCTCTGGCTGAGATATAGGCTCAGTTATTTATATAGCCTAGAAGATTATAACTAGATGAGTCATTACTGACTGGTTTCTTTCATTGTCTTAACTAGTCTAATACTGCCGTCTGTTTCAACACAGAAAATCCAGTTGGCTGTGGCGATATATTCGGGCAATTGGGGCTGGCGCAAGAGCACGTGAAAGACGTCTGTGTCTTCTGGTTCGTCGTCTAAAATTGCTGAATGGCAGCCCCCTTGGAGATGGGCATCGTTAGGCAAATCGCCGCGCTTTGGCCAGGACAGCACTGAGCGGTGCATCTGCCTTGTTTGCAGGATTTTATGGTCGCTGTTCGATACCAGGTAGCGCACGTCACCGCCGAGCAGAAATACGCCAGGTTCAGTGGTGCCAGGAAATTGGTAAACCCAGTAGGTGTTCTTGTCGTCTTGGTTGGGGATAGCTGCATAGTTCATCAGCGGCCCCGTACTTTTCAATTTTGATTGGCAGACGCTCAGGGCTTTGGCCCGTCTGAAAAACTCTGCTTTATCGAGTTTGAAAATATCGTATGACTTTACCTCGGCCGGTTTGTCTGGTTTGAGTGTGACTTCGTAGGCAATGAGAAAACTTTCGCCATCATCGCCCATGGAGCCAAAGGCGACATGCCAAATATCGTGCTCGGGATAGGCTACAAAGAATTTGAAGCTTGCGGCATTTTTGACCTGCGCGAGCAGGGCGTCGGTTGCCTGTGAGCAAGCTTTGTCGTATTCGTAGAGGTCTTTGCCTCTCTTTGTAATTTGACTGAGAACCAGCGCATTGGGTGGCTTAATTGTTCCAGCGGGCGCCGGCACCTCGGGCTGGCCTTGAGCCCTTACCGGGGGCGCAAAAGGCAAAGTCTGGGCTTGTCCAAATGCTACGCAGAAGAGCGATGCCAGCAACTTGGTGGATGTTCTTGCTAGTTTCTTCATCGATTTTCCTATGGATGCCTTAGTAGACAGTGTAGTGCAGAAGGTATAGAGATGCGTATGGATATTTAATCTAATCGCATGAACTTTTTTGTTTGGCAGAACGTATCTAATTGTATGGACACACAGAGGAAACGCTTCATTGTTAGGTGGTTTTGTCTTCGGCTATTAGCTCTAGCACTGCTTTGCTGCACTAATTTTGTGGTGTTCAGTCAAAGTGCCACGGCTCAAGAGGGAAATCTTCAGACAAATCTTTCCTCAGACCCGCCGACGCGGCTACCTCGCCCTGGTCGCGGTCATGGTCGGTACATGCGAGAAGATAATCTGCGACTGGAAGAAGCTAGCACTCCGCTAAGTCGTCCGACAGGTCTTCCTTTTGACGGTCGTCCATTTACTCTTGGTGTTGAGCATAAGCAGGTAGTTCCAGTTAACCTCAATGGCTCTTCTGTCGTCGATTCCGCTGCTCCTCTAAAAGCACAACAGGGTCTTTTCGATAAGCCGGTAACTTCTATGTTTGCCTTGCAAGACTCTCGCAATCTATTGAATAACCCTGTTCTGAACGCTAATCTGCAAAACCGGTCGGCGGAAATGCCAGTTCTTTCAGTGCAACTGCTTTCAAACTTCGATGTGGAGTTAATTGTCGACTCTTCTTTATCGATGCGTAGGCGTGACTGCCCTAATTTCTTGTCGCGTTGGGAATGGTGCGGCATGCAAACAAAGGAGCTATCTAGGGATTTAGCTCCTTTCGTTGTTAAAGGTCTTACACTGACTGAGTTTGCATCTGACTATCAGGTTTATCCAAACTCTAAGCCAGAGCGCATTAATCAGTTGTTTGAAAACCCTGACTTTATGTGGGGCACGAAGTTAGCTGAACCCTTGCAAGACAGGCTTAGCAATTTCTTTGCCAGACGCCGCTCGGGTTCTAAGCCCATGCTAATTGCGGTGATAACCGATGGTGTGCCCACTCCCAAGTATGAGCCGATGTTGGTAATTCAAACTTTGGTCAACGCCACTAAGAAGATGCGTGATGCCGGTGAAGTGACTGTGGTGTTTTTCCAGATAGGCGGTTCTGATGAAAAGGGTAGACGCTTTTTAAGTGAGCTTGATTACAATCTGGTCAAGTATGGTGCCCGGTTTGACATAGTTCGCACCGTCTCTTTTGAGCATCTGCAGAAAGTAGGCTTGTCGCAGGCTCTGGTGCAAACAGTACAAGACTTTGCTGTGCAGAGTAAGAATCGGAAGAATCGGGACGGTAATGGCAAGAATGACGAGTAGATTATGTAGGCTGTGCTCAGAGCTGCGTTCTTAATTCGTTTAAGGCAGCCAGCTCAGCGCTATAATTCGATTGCAGCGTATCTGGTAACTTGCCGATCCTATCTATCAAGGTTCCGATGGTACTTGGTGACTGGCCCCCAGGATATTTTCTGGCTATTTCAATTATTTGGCGAATGTAATTGCGCGTCTTATCATGATCGCCCTGTTTAATGCTGATCTTAATGAGCGCCTCCAGCGGCATTACTACTGAAGAGCGGTCCTCGCCCAGATTTTGATTTAGTATTTGAAATGAATTTTGGGCAGTCTCTTCGCATTCGCTCAACATGTTCAAATCAAAATACACATGGCTTGTGGATGCGAGGCAAACTCCGGCTGCGAACGCTCCAAGGTCTGCAAAAACACAAAGGTTCATAGCTCTAGTATATTCAAGAAGAGCCTTTTCCGGTTGCCCGGCTCTGGCATACGTTGAGCCTAAGGCAGTCAACGTCTCGAATCGATCTCTTGCATCGCCGCTTTTTTCTGCAACTTCATTGGCCTTTTGAAGCGTTTTTAAGCCTTGTTGATAGTCACCGGCCTCAATTAGACTGGCTGAGGTATTAAGTAATTGCTTTAGTTTCTGTGACACCACTTCATCCCAACCAACTTGTGCGAACGACTGAACTTATTGCTTGCATTGACCCTTAAGCGAGTTCAAGCGTTTGTTCGCGTCGGGGCTGTTTACCCGATTGCTAATTTCCAACATTCTTTCCACGCAGGCCTTTTCCGGTAGCGTTTTGAAAATCTCTTTTTCTAACTGCTGAGCTAAAGCGTCTTCTTTTGTAGCGAGCAAAACTTCGTAGTATTCGAGGGCGCGACGTAAGTAAATATGCCTCTTATCATAAGGCACGAGCTTGTTGCCGCGTATGTATTCCAATTCATCTGGAACAAGTTTTGCTTCTGCAACAGCTGTATCATGCGCTTCTTTGTTCTTTTTTTGCGCCACCATCTGGCTAAATTCTTCCGGCTCGAACAAGGCAGCCCTTGTATCTTCAGCGGCTAAAACACTTTGAGCTGATATGAAACATACAAAAACGGCAACTATCTTTTTAAGCATATGTTACTTCTTCGCTGACGACGCGATTATACCAGCATACCCAAAAACCTATCTGAAAGTCTAAATTCTAAGGTGATTACTCAATCTTAGTATTTGAGGGACGGCAACGATTTGCGAAAAAAATTGGGGCATTTCGTTCCTCGTAGCATGCCTAAGGCCGCTACGGGAGCATGCTCTTCCAACTTATTTCGATTTACTCTGGGCTTTGATCTTCAGTTGATTTGCTTCTTTGTTTTTCTTAAGCGTCTTCAAGACAGAGGCATAGTTTGCCACCAAAACATCTAGCTCTTGCAAAGAGTGGTATTTGCTTCTAATAGCCATTGCTTGTTTATAATAGCTCTCTGCCTCAGCGTACCGTCCTTGTGCAAACTTTAGGTCTCCAATTGCAGCAAGCGCCACGCCTGCGCAATCATGTTCTGGACCCCAGCTAGCTTTAACTCTGGACAAGGCATCCAATAGAGTGGACTGAGCTTTTGTAAAGTCACTCTGCCTAGTGTAGACACTTCCCAATGCCACCATTATGATGGCGGTATCTTTGTCTAACATCTTTCGGTTCAGGTTTGTAATGGCAATATTATTGTCATCAGTTCCTCGAAGAAGAACGTTATTTCGAATTTTCCATGCATCTTTATAGCTTTCCGCGGCTTCGGTGAGCTTATTTTGCTGAGTATAGATATCACCTAGGTTTCTCAAAGCCCAACTTAACGGCAAATCTCTTTTCGAGCTTTTAAACTTTTCGATCGCTTCAAGATACTTGTTTTCGGCGCTTGCCTGATCTCCGTCTCTCTGAGCTTCTTGGGCTTGAGACGCTTCTTCATCACCGCCAAGATCCTCTGCAATTACTGCTGTCCAAGGTAGCGTAACATTTGCCAGTACCAGAAGGCATAGCGGTAAGATTCGTCTCTTTTTCCGCATTGCAGAGCCAGCATATGCTCCTATCTTATGTTGAAACAGTTTTTGCATGCTTAAAAAACTCATAGCGGACCTTGTCACTTCACCAATACCCTTATTCTTTAACATGTCATTCATTGCTGTAAATCATCTGGCTTTAGTAGCCCAGGTTTAGCTCTTGAGCCTGGGCTGTGAGTGCGTCCATTGCCTGATTCTGCTTCGTGATTCGTCGGCTTTTGTATAAGAGCAAGTCTTCATATTTAACCCGCCTAAATCTGCCGACAGTGTGATGTGGAATTCCGCCGGACTGCCGAAGGGCTAATGTCTATCTCTTGATCGTTGTTGACCTTTAAAGTAAATGAGGACTTGCAGGGCGAATTCTGCCCCGAAAGCAAGTTTGTCAGTTTGGGCAAGCTAATCTTTGCCAGCTCAACTTCCGCGATACTGGGCAAAAATGCTTCTTCTTCTGTCCTGGTCACAATGTTGCTCCTTCCGCATCTGCTGCCAGCATACCGTCTAGTCGAAATAGTCGCAATGTTCGAATTATTCGAAATTCGGTAATTGACCCTAGCCGCCTACCCACTCCACCGACCGAATCATATCCAATTTGAATTCATGGCAGTTTCATAGAGCCAGTTAAGAACAGGGCCTACTCCTTACCTTGAAAAACTTTGATCAGAGCATCTGCCAACTCGTCCATAAAATAGTAATCTTGAGCACCACAGTAGCGTTTGACCGTTCCCCCGAACTGGCTTTTGAAATTGGAGAAGCGGCCATAGGGATGGCTTGGTGAGCAGAATTGATCAAAGCCGTAGAAGTCATATTGCGTGCAGCCAGCTGCTTTTGCTCGCTGAATAGCTTCCCACTGTAGAGCGTAACCGCTCATCAAGTTGCGCTTGGTGTTGGTGATGCCACCATATAAATAAGTGCTGGTTTTGCCGAAAGTTATTTGCACTAGACCACCTAAAATTTCGCCCTCATGCTCAGCTATAAGAAGCTCTGCCAGCTTGTTTGGTAGCAGTGAATTAGCTAGCTCGACAAAGAATGCCGCTGGTTCGGCTTGAAAATGATCGCGCCTTGCTGTGATATTTAGAATAGGGTAAAAGATATCAGTCATTTCACTTCGGGTGCCACTGCGCACGGTGACACCTTTGCGCTGTGAGAGGCGAATGTTATAGCGGCCTTTGGGTTTCATTTGGGCCATAATCTCTTCAAGCGAACAAGTTAAATCAAGGCAGAGAGTCTCTTTCGGCACGAGATCTATGGGCGCGCGACCAAATTCTAAGAGCAAATCTGGTGGTGATGGCGGCAGAAGCGGTTCTATTCTTAAGCCAATAAGGCCGTCTTCTTTCGCCAGGCGCTCACAGTTGCTGATGAGCAGGCCGAGGCATTGCCGGGCCAGTTCTTTATTTTCCCAGGGCAGTATCGGTCCGTGAGGGGCGACTAAAAATCCGGGATTGCTATCGGCTGCATAGTACAGCAAGCAGCCGGCCACGAGGTTCTCACCCTGGAAGATACCTAGGCGATAATGTTTCAGCCCCTGGGCGTGCTTGAACTGCGCCCACTCTATGCTTTGCATAAAGCCGCTGGCTGGATTTTCTGCCACTAAGTTATTCCATGGCCTCGAGCTAGGGGTTTCTAGCTCGAGGCCTTCAAGAAGGCGCAGCTCAAGGCTTTCCATCTAGCTAGCTTTGGAAATTGGCTAGAAGCTTATTGATAGCCGCGGTCTCAGCTGGCATGGCGTTGAGCTCAGCTTGCACCGAATCAACTCGTTTCTGCGCTCTGTTGATTTGATTGCCTAGTCGTCTTATTGCTTCCGCTCTCGGTATTTGCTTCGTGCCGAACTGCACCATATCTTGGCCCTGGTCTTGGCTTTGGTTCTGACCTTGAGCTTGATTTTGGCTTTGCAGATTGTTTAAGCGCGTAGTCATTTTTTGTACATGACCTTGAGCTTCTTGCAATTCTTGATTTAGACTATCTATGTTTGAGCTACTGTCTTTGGCCAGGCTGGCTAAGTAAGTGGCTATGATTGGTGTCAATTCCTTTGGATATGGTTCGTTTAATTTGGTCATGCCTAGGTCTTTGTACCAGTGGTGCCCGTCTGTATAGACAAGCTCACCATCGGCCTTTTTCATGATCACAAACTTGCCACTGGCATCCCCCCAGGCACTGCTAAACAGTTCAAAGGCACCGGCTACTGGTGGCTCTTGTGGCTCGGGTGGCCGCTCTTGTGGGTCAACAAAGTTTTGCTCGGCTTTTTCTAAAAGCATTGCTGTGTTCTGCATGTTTTGAACTTCGGAGGCATCTCTTTGACCGTTAAAGCCATTGCCTTGATCGTTGCCACTATCGTTCGAGTTGCTGTCGTCAGAACTATTATCGCCTGATGAACTATTTGCACTCTGTGAGGCGCGTCTCAATCCTGTGGCTTGTTGTTTTAGTTCCGATGAAATGTGCCAGATTAAAGTGGGATTGTTGTACAGCGAAATTATTGTCTTGCCACTTTGCTGATCAATTAGATCTGAGCTATTTGAAGTTACTCGCAAATAAGCGCTGTCTGTGATTGGCATTACAGTTACACCGCTGGGCAATACATCAACGTCTGGGCCAAGTCTGTATGCCGATTGCAGCAAGTTGCTGCTCACTGACTTGGTGGCATTATCACTATTGTTATTGGCCGATGATTCGTAACTTGATGGTGCCGAGGTATTGTAATTTTGAATGTTGCGGCTGGAATTGTCGTAGTTATTGTTGTAGTTGTACTGTCTGGCTGGATATTGATTACCCTGGCTGTCGACAGATTGATTGTTGCTGCCAAAATTTAGATTGATAAATCCGGGACCAGTGGCGTAGTTGAGGGGGTTGTACCAGCCCCATCC